>Ga0247831_1001786_pt1 | contig 37905 bp, 46 predicted proteins | sample LaCruzMarch2015__9_FD_192406 | JGI IMG/M metagenome (GOLD analysis project Ga0247831, IMG submission 192406) | Freshwater microbial communities from meromictic Lake La Cruz, Castile-La Mancha, Spain - LaCruzMarch2015_1m | ecosystem: Environmental > Aquatic > Freshwater > Lake | place: Spain...
ATTATTAATTCAATTTGATTATATGGATAAAATTACAGACAAATTAAAAGAATATCACCGCAAGGTCTTCTCCAAATACGGGCCTACAGCCTTAGGGGTTGATTGGAGTGATGAAGAAGAGGTGCTAGTTCGCTATGACAAGATGTTAAAAGTCGTTGATATGGATTTCTTCGACGGACCTAAGCGCCCTACGATTCTTGATGTAGGTTGTGGTTGGGGCGGCATGGCTAAGCGAGCTCAAGATATCGAACTCCCTGTCTCCATTATTGGGGTTGATGTTGTGGAGGAGATGATTGCTCATGCCAAAGTAGAATTTCCAGAATTTTTATTTGAGACCTCTGATGTTTTTACTATGGATGAAATAGAGGCTTATGACTTCGTTGTTTGTAATGCGATCCTAACTCAGAAGCATGATTTTTCAATTCCAGAAATGGAGCAGTTCTCAAAGAGTTTGATTAAAAAAATGTTCTCTCTATGCCGATATGGCATTGCCTTCAATATGATGTCGACGCGGGTTAACTTTACTGTTAGCAATCTTTATTACCAAAACCCATTGGAGCTTTTTGCCTGGCTTCTCAACGAAGTATCGCCGCGTGTAGTCCTCGATCATGGCTACAGTAGTCTCGCTAGTGGAGTTGGTAAATTTTACGATTTCACTGTATATGTCTACAAGAAATGATGGCGGTCTTCGTCTTGTGATCACGCAGCCAATGTTGATGCCATGGCATGGGCTCTTTTCTCAGATCCTCTTGGCTGATCGAGTTCTTATCTATGATGATGTACAGCTTCCAACTGGCGGAGGCTCCGGCCGAAGCTTCATGACGCGCGTGCAAATTAAGACGCCTAATGGAGTGGATTGGCTTTCGATTCCTGTGCAAAGATCCGGCTACTCAAACCAGCGAATTTGCGATGCAAAGGTTTGCAATACTTCTTGGCGCAAACAGCATCTTGCAAAAATTGAAAGAAGTTATTCGAAAGCACCATTTTTCCAAGAAATCTTAAGTAATGTTGTACTCCCGATTTATCAAAACGAATCATCTTATCTTGCTGACTTTTTGATTCAGTCGATGAAAGTTATTGGTGGCGTACTGGGAGTTAAAACTTCATTTGAAAGATCCTCACTTGGAGATTGGGCCAACGAACTCTCTGGCACCGAACGTCTTGTGAAGATTTGCCGTCGGCTTGGCGCAAGCGACTATCTTAGTGGTAACGGCGGGATGAACTATTTAGATTATGAATCTTTCGAGAGGAATAAAATAAGGGTCAAACATTTCTCATATCGCCTGAGGCCATATCAGCAACTCCATCATGGATTCACACCTTACCTTTCAACAATTGACTTACTTTTTTGCGTTGGCCCGCAATTTGCAAGGGACTATTTGGAGACTATCCCAATTTACTGGAGGGATTGGCCCCATAATCTTGATGGCCGTCCAGTACCTTTCTCACCTTAAATCAAGCAAAGATTAAATTTTTTTGGACCTTAAAATGAATTCTTTTGAAACCTTTTTAAAACAACGCAGTGAAAATATAGCTGCCATCAGTGAATCAGCACGCATTTTAGAGATCTCAAATCAGTGGGTTCAAGAGGTTTCTGCTTATAAATATATCTTCAACTATGATTGGTTTGGGCGCCCCATTATCCAAATGGGGAGCGATATGATTGCGGTGCAGGAAGTAATATGGCGAACGAAACCCGATCTTATTATCGAGACAGGAATTGCCCATGGTGGATCACTTATTTATCACGCCTCACTCCTAGCTATGCTCGATCTTTGTGAGGCCGCTGAAAATGGAGGGGCTGTTGATCCACGTAATCCGAGTCGACGGGTTCTCGGTATCGATATAGATATCCGACCTCATAATCGTAAAGCCATTGAAGGACACCCATTTTTTGGATATATCGATATGTTTGAGGGGTCAAGCATTGATTTAGGTATGATTTCCAGAGTGAAAACCTTCGCAAAGAATTTCAGTCGCATCATGCTCGTGCTGGATTCAAATCACACCGAGGCACATGTGCTTGCCGAGCTCGAGGGTTACGCCGACTTAGTTTCGCCCGGCTGCTACTGTATTGTCTTTGACACTGCAATCGAAAACATGCCGGAAGGGCACTACACAGACCGCCCTTGGGGGAAGGGCGATAATCCGCTTTCTGCTTTACGGAAGTATCTACCGTCCCACCCGGAATTTTCTGTTGACCATGAATTTGATGGAAAGATCCTTATTGGAAACGCACCAGGAGGATTTCTTCGCCGTAAAGAGTGAGTATAAATTTGCGGGATATTTAACGATGAAAGACTACGACTTTACTATTGTTGGTGCCGGACTACCAGGGATAGTAGCAGCACTTGTTCTTGCCAACAAAGGTCAGCGCTGTTTATTGCTAGAGACTGCGCCAAATATCGGAGGACTTCTGCGTTCTTACGAGGTCGATGGATATACCTTTGATTTGGGTACCCATTTCGCGAATTTTACTGGCATAGATTACCTTGATGATTTACTTTTTAGCGGCATAGGGGGTGATTGGGAAGAATATCCTTTTCTGGCGGCCGGGAATTTTTGGAATGGAAGGCTTAACGAAGTGAGCGAGAGTCCTGACTTGACTTCGCTCTCAATAGAGGGCCACTATAAATGCTTGGGAGAGATGCTTTCTGCTCCGGGGTGGCATGACCATAGAGACCCCGAAAACGCAAAAGAGCTGCTAATCTCGGAGTACGGTCAAACACTCGTGGATTTATTTTTTGACCCAATTTTTGAGAAGCTTACTGGCAAAAAATCTGACTCCCTAAATCATCGTGCGAATCTACTCTTCAATTTAAAGCGTTTCAGCGTGCTAGATGCCAATGCAACCTTCGAGCTAAAGAAGTCTGAAAAATTTGATTCTCGAGTAGCATTTCATCATCGTAAAGATTTCAAATTTCATAGACCTTGCCTTTATCCGAAGAATGGGGGTATCGGTAATTGGATCGGTCAGCTTGAAAAAAAACTCTATGCAGCTGGTGTCGATGTGCGAACTAATGTACAAATAGAGCGGGTAGACACTCATAATGGAATGGTCAGATCGCTGAGCATCGACGGCAAAGCGATTGAAACTAAAGGCTTGTTTTGGAGCGCTGCAACTGCTACGCTCTGTAAGTTAATGGGAGTAGATGTAGAATTAATAAGGACTGAATTTCGCTCCACCATTCTCGTTGGATTGGTCTTTGATCGTAAATTTTTGTCTGAATGTGACTACATTACAGTACTTGATACAAAACTTACATCATTCCGAGTGACGTTGTACGAAAATTTTCGCGAATCGAAGTTCGGTATGTTTGGGGCTACAGTTGAGTTCATTGTGGCGCCGGATAAAATAGAAAATTGTGATTGGGCGCGAGTTGCTGAGGATGAAATTAGGCAGATGGGGCTTTGTGATATTTATGCCACCCTAATAAGCCAACATGTGAAGGTTATTCCAAATGGATTCCCCGTGCAGTCAAATAAATCAATCGCAACCTTAGGAGAATACGCACGCATGGCCAGAAGTTTTAACAATATCCATTTGATTGGTCGTGCAAGCGGAGAAGGGTGGTTTTTGAATGATCTAATTCGGCAGGCATACTTAACAAGCATTGCTGTTGTGGATCCACAAAATAAATAACATCACTCTTGATTATTCTCTGGTAGGTGAGCTGTCCTTGGCGGCAGATTTTTCTCAACTACGACTGCAGCGCCTATTTAAAATTCTTTTTTTGACAAATTAAACTTACAAAGGGATAAGGGACTACGAAAAAGTAAATTTTTAAGTTTACTTATTTGCTTGCAATAGGACATTTAAAAGTCATAATTAAACTATTTATTTAAATTAGAATTTTATTTCTACTTTTACAAAAATTACACAAGAAAATTACAGGCGATAATTCTTTGAATGAAAATTTTCAACCTATAGCTGTAAATTCGCCACACGATTCACCGCTACTCTTTCAATTGCGCTGTATTGTGGATTTACAACTGTTAACCATCTACCGCTTCCTCTCTATTGAGCTTAAAAATTTATCGGGGAATATTCTAGATGTTGGGGCAGGCCGAGCCCCATGGAAAAGTTTATTGCCACTTCATGTAGATTATGTAGGTATAGATGTTTACTCTAAGGATGATTTTGGAATGGCTAATCGTGGTGACATTCTGCTTTATGATGGCATCACTCTTCCTTTTGGGTCGGCTGAATTTGATAATGCAATGTGTATTGAAGTGTTAGAGCACGTATCCGATCCTGCAGTCTTCTTATCAGAACTATGTCGGGTGCTAAAGCCGGGCGCCGCCTTGTTTCTTACAGTGCCTTGGGCGGCTAGGATTCATTATGTTCCTCACGACTATCATCGATTTACTCGCTTTCGTTTGAAATCATTGTTAGAAAGTAGCGGATTTAGTGTAGAACAAATTTTAGAGCGGGGTAATGACATTGCTACGATCAGTAATAAACTGATCGTGCTACAAGCAAGCCTATTAAACGCTAAAAATAGCTTAATCAGTATATTTTGGCGAATACCACTTGCATTACTTTTGTTACCATTGGTTTTAGTTTTTTTGGTTGCCGCTCATTATTCTATTAATACAAAACGGGGATCATTAACTGATCCCCTAGGCTACTCGATTATTGCTCGAAGAAGATTCGTTGCATCTTAAAAAATCTGGAGCAGATAACTCTATGGAAAATATGAATACAGTACAAAGTCGAGATTGTCCGGTATGTGGTGCAAGTTTTCTTAAGGCTAGTTTATTTATTCCTGAGAATTTCGACTCAAATAAAGTTTCTACTTTAAGCTTTGCTTCTCGCAAAGAGCCTGAATTCATGTGCCACCGATTAGTTGAATGTCCTCAATGCGATTTAGTTTATGTAGATCTGCCTCCCAGTCAGGAAAATTTAGCCCACTCCTATCATGCGGCAGACTACGATAGCTCTGAAGAGGCTGACGATGCTGCATTATCTTATATAGAAGCACTGCAAAATACTTTTAATCAATTGACATTGGGAAGTGCTCTAGAGATTGGTACTGGTACTGGAGTATTTTTAGAGCATCTAGTCAAGTTAGGCTTTACTTCGGTGGAGGGCATTGAGCCATCTGAAAAGGCAATTGCAGCTGCTCCAGCGCATAGGGTGCGTTGGATAAAAGAAGGAATGTTTAGTGAAAGTGATTACAAGCCAGAGTCGTTTGATTTGATTTGCTGCTTTATGACTATGGAGCATGTGCGCGATCCTTTAATGGTTGCTCAGGCAGCTATGCGACTTTTGAAGCCAGGCGGAGCATTTGTAACCATTACTCATGATCGTAGAAGTTGGGTAAATAGGTGCTTGGGGCGCGGGTCTCCAATTATTGATATTGAACATATGCAATTATTCTCTCCCAAAAGTATCTGCTATTTATTAAATACAATTGGGTATAAAGACATTTCAACAAAGGCATTTACTAATAGGTATACAACTCAATATTGGTTAAGACTTTGCCCTTTTCCAGCATCTGTTAAAGAATTCTTATTATGGTTACTAATAAAAACAAAAATAGCTCAAATAAAGTTAAGTTTTAACGTTGGGAACAGTATTACTGTAGGTTTTAAATAAGCTCTCATTAATTCAAAATTGTGTATTTTTGAATAATTGGAATCAATATTAGATTTTTTTCTGCTGTTTTATATTATTTTAAATATTAATGATTAGACATATAGTCAATATATTCTTGTGGAGCCTTCCGCCAACAAGATTGTTTTTATTGCGTAATTTTTTACTAAAGATTGCTGGCATTAAATTGGGGAGAGGCGTTTCCTTTTGTGGGCGCTCTTGGATTTATGGACGTGGAAATTTATCTATCGGCGACGATACATGGATTAGTCCCGGCGCCCTTATTTTCACAAATACTGAAGTTGATATAACAATAGGAAAAAGTTGTGATATTGGCCCGGGAGTTGAATTTATAACCGGCAGCCATCATCTTGGCTCTTCAGCAAGACGTGCCGGAACTGGGTTTGCTAAAGCAATTACTGTGGAAGATGGGGTGTGGATTGGAGCAAGCTGCCTGATTTTAGGTGGTGTCATTATTGGCAAAGGATCGGTTGTTGGGGCGGGGGCACTTGTTAAGTCTGACGTTCTACCAAATACACTTGTTGCGGGTGTTCCTGCAGTGGTTAAGCGTTCATTGCCATAATGCGAAAGCGATTTATTTTTGCTTGTAATGCATTAGATGACAAAACTCGCCTAGAAAGAGGAATAACAACAGATAGCCCAGCCGCTACAAACAAGATAATCGGAATGTCTAAGGCACTTCGCCTGAACGGAGCAAGGCCTATCATTCTGAGTATGGGGCGTGGCGCAGTTACTGCAGAATGGAGAGGCCACTCTGCAGTAGTACGTCGAATTAGCGGGCTTCCAATAATCTATATCCCATTTACCCCATTACCTATTTTTTCACAGCTATTGTCAGCTTATGGATTGATTTACATGGTTATTATGCTGCGACTTAGGGGCATTAAGCATCTAATCTTGTATAACCGTGCATTAGCGTTTTTGCCCGCACTCCTAGCATCTTCACTAATGGGGTATCAAAAAATACTTGATCTTGAAGATGGCGAAGTAGGCAATTCGACGCAATCCTTAAGCTTGATCTTAGCAAGCGTAGTAACTCACTCTTATGATTTACTTTGTAAGCGAGCTCTACTTGCATGTTCCGCCCTTGTTGGGGTGACTTCAATACGACCAACGCTCTGTTACTATGGCGCGGTTTTTAATTTCTTGCAAAAAAATAAGCTGCAGTCTAACCGTATTACTATTTTAATGAGCGGAACTTTAATACACGATACCGGCTCTGATTTGTTCATCGATTTGATTAAACTAATGAGAAAAAATAAATCACCATGGATTGAAAATATAAGATTTGAAATAACTGGTACCGGTGATTGCTTAATAAAATTGAGGCAATTAGCTGCGGATTTTCCGGTCCCGGAGGTGGTTGTGCACGGACGTTTATCAGAATTCGAATATGCAAGTGTATTGACTCGGGCTGATGTTGGATTGTCTCTCAAGTTAAATGGCGGTCCGTACGCAAATACAACTTTTCCATCAAAAGTGATTGAATATGCCGCATCTGATCTGTTGGTTGTAACTACCGATATTAGCGATGTTAAAACGATTTTTGGTGATGGGGCTCTATATTTGGAACGGGACGAACCACAAGAGTTGCTTAACATCTTGGAGCAGATTGCCGCCAAGCCAATTGAAGCATTTCAGCTCGCCAAGATTGGTCAAAATAGAGTAAAAAAGATGTGCGCGCCACAACTAGTCGGGAAGTCTCTTTCTGATTTTATATTTGGATCAGAATGAATAAGAATCCGATAATTACTTGGCAATCCGTGCTAACTGATCATCAAGCCTACACCTATGAGGCGCTTGGGAGTGTTGCGCAGGCGAAGGTAATTTCTTATGTGGCATCTATAGAAGATAAAGACAGAAAAAAACAAGGCTGGCTAGATTCAACTGTTCTATCAAATTCACGTTTTCTAATCCCTCACAATAATTTTTTTTCGTATTGTTTTGGCGCCATCCGGAATAATAGAAATTCGATTCACATATTTGCAGCACCATTTATGGATTGGCGATTTATTCCGTGCATGCTGTATGCGGCCCATTTAAATGTAAAGTTTTATATTATTTCTGAACCATACTCGCCTCGTTCAGAAGGTTACTTAAATGAAGTATCTCAACCACTTGGAGCCTTAAAGGTGGGTCTTCGACCCTATCTGTATCGCTTATATGGACTAATGCTGGCCAAATCAGCGGCTGGGGTTTTTGCAATCTCCCAGCTAGCATATTTTCAATTTAAATCGGCTGGATTTCGAGATGCGAACCTATTTCGTTTCGGATATTTTGTACCTCGTAAGGTGAGTGACAAGAATTCGAATGCGGGTGAATTTAGTGAGGACGTCAAGCCAATAGTCAAGGCTATTTATGTTGGTAGCTTAATTAAGAGAAAAGGCGTTGATATACTGTTTGACGTGTGCGAGGCATTACAGAACCAGGGTTCTAAAATTGTGATTGACGTATATGGTCCTGGAAATACAGATTGGCTTCCTATCAACTTGCCCAACTTTGTCTATAAAGGAGTAATTCCATTTGGGGAAGCCCAAGAAGTTATGTCTCGATATGACTTTGTAATTGTTCCTAGTCGCCACGATGGATGGGGGGTTGCTGTAAATGAAGCAATACTTGCTGGTATACCGGTTATATGTAGTAATGAGGTTGGAGCCAGTGCTTTGATTGATCGTTTTGGTTGCGGTGTTAAATTCAAATCCAGAGATGTCTCAGAGTTACTTTGCGTATTAAAAAATTTAGAAAATAATCCGAGCCTGCTGAAAAACATGAAGCAGCGCGCAATAAATGCCGGACAGTTTATTGATCCATCAGTCGCTGCAAACTATATGTTTTCAGTATTTAATTCTCATCTATTTAATAATACGATGATTGATTCGCCCTGGTACAGAACGTGAAGTCCTCTTCAGTAGACTCCATTAGTATTCATCTGACCAATGTAACTGGCACTGGGGCAACACAACTCTTAGAGTCCTTGCTACCGGCCTTATTTAGTTGCTATAAAGTACATATTTCAAAAATTTTCCTGCCGGCTACCGGCTCTTTATCTCATTATTCCCCAGTATCTAGATCTACTATTTCTTATAAATACAATCGGTATTTACCGAGAGTAGCTTCAAGATTTTTGGAATGTACAATTCTTTCATACAAATTTAATGAAAAAAATCCAATTCTAGTTTTAGGCGATCTGCCACTTAGGGTTAGTGCCCGCCAAATTCTTTTTGTTCAAACATCCCACTTAATTACTCCAGACTTTTTTGCGTGGCGTCCGAATGCATTGAAATATGCAATTGCAAGGATTATTTTTAGATTAAATTTAAATAGAGTTAGCGCGTTCATTGTCCAAACAGAGGTTATGAAAGCTGGGCTGATTGATTCCTATCCATCCTTAAAGAATAGGGTGCATATCATTAGACATCCGGTGCCTCGTTGGCTGTTAGAAGCCAATTCCTGCGAGTTTTTTCGTAAGCCATTACATAATCGCGGCTTAAGACTTTTTTATCCAGCTGCACATTACCCACACAAAAACCATAATTTGTTGGAAAAAATTGAGATTGGCAGCCTTATTAATTGGCCGGTTGAAAGCCTTACTTTGACAATTGATTCCTCATGCAACCCGGCCATTCAGGTGCCTTGGCTGAATTGCGTTGGCACCCTTAACTCTGCCGAGATGATTGAGGCCTATAGATGTGTAGATGGGTTATTGTTTCTTTCAAAGCAAGAGAGTCTTGGATTTCCCTTGCTAGAAGCTATGTATCTTGGATTGCCTATCATATGCCCTGATTTAGCTTATGCAAGACTACTATGTGGCGAGCAGGCAATTTATTTTGACCCCGATAGTATTGAGTCATTGCAGGCTGCCATAACATTGTTAAAAGAGCGCCTTTTGAACAACTGGCTGCCAGATTGGAGTATTCAGCTTAGAGAAATCCCTAAAAATTGGGATGAAGTAGCAAGTCAAGTTATTGATATCACTCTAAATTCTACGGATTCAATTTAAAGTATGCAAAGCAATAAGGTATCAATTATTACGATTGTTCGCAATCGTGTAGAAGTAATAGCGCAGGCTATTTCAAGTGTGAGAGCTCAGAGCTATCCACTGGTAGAGCATGTCATTATAGATGGCGCATCCACAGATGGGACGCTTGAGGTAGTCAACGACTTAATTGGCGACAACACCATTTTCATTAGCGAATCGGATCACGGGATCTATGATGCCTTAAACAAAGGTATCTTACTTTCAACTGGGGATATTATTGGCGTACTACATTCTGATGACTTTTTTTCAGATGAGCTAGTAATCGAAGAAGTGGCTGAACTATTCGAAGATCCTTCAGTTGATCTTGTTTATGCTGACTTGGAATATGTATCCAAGTCCAATCAAGCTAAAGTTATTCGGCATTGGGAAGCTGGACAATTCTCAAAAGAAAAGCTTGCATGGGGCTGGATGCCACCGCATCCTACAGTTTTTTTTAGACGAAATATATATGAGGCTCATGGGGGTTACGATCTTTCATTTAAGATTTCTGGTGATTACGATTTTCTTCTGCGAATTTTAAGTAGAGTAGACATTAAGTATGTTTACCTTGAGCGCGTAATAGTAAAGATGCGAATTGGCGGAGAGAGTAATCGGTCTTTACAGCATTTACTACTCAAAATGAGGGAAGACTATCGCTCCATTAGGAAGAACAAAGTTGGCGGGTTAAAAGCTATTATTTTCAAAACCTTATTAAAGTTGCACCAGTTTTTTTAATTATTTACTGGTTGCTAAATGATCTTAAATTTGAAATTACAAGTGAGTAGAGGTGCCACGTGAAATCTTTAATTGCATTTATTGGAATTCTTAAGTTTATTGCACGGCATCCCCTAAACTCAGACCATAGGGTTAGTGCAATATTCGGCTTTATAAAGTGGCAGCTAGCAATCCGCTCCATAAAAAAAAGAGTGATTATTCCCTGGGTTGATGATGCCTTTTTTATATCAGGTCTTGGGGAAACTGGATTGACTGGCAATATCTATGCTGGCTTAATGGAATATGAAGATATGGCATTTTTATTGCATGCCCTGAGACCAAGCGAGATCTTCGTTGATGTTGGTGCGAATGTCGGTGCTTACACCATATTAGCTTCTAAAGTAGTTAAATCAGCCAGTGTGGCTTTCGAGCCTTTGCCAAACACAGCGCAAAGGCTCCGAGATCAAGTGCAAATAAATGACATAGCAACTTGCGTTGACATACGTAAAATTGGAATAGGAAATAAACAAGAAATTCTTTCTTTTACTAATAATCAAGACACGACTAATAAGGTTAGTTTAGAGGTAGGTTGCGATAACACAACACTAGTATCCGTAAGTACCTTAGACATTGAACTCATAGACGCTAATCAGTACTTCATTAAAATTGATGTCGAGGGATTCGAACACAATGTAATAGAGGGGGGCTCTAATATATTATCATCGGGCAATGTTTCTGCTTTGATCATTGAGTTAAATGGTAGCGGTGATTCCTTCGGCTATAGCAATCAGGATGTTCATCAAAAACTGTTGGGGCTTGGTTTTTTCCCTATTTCGTATCAGCCAAAATGCAGAACGATTACTAGATTAACGGGCTTTAATCAAAATGGTGGAAATACTATTTATATACAGGATTTTTTAGAGATTTCAGAGCGCTGCAAAGCAGCGCCAAAGCGTGTTATTCATACTGCACGCGACTATTCACTTTAAAAATAATTAAATCCTAATAAAAAAGTACATTCGATAAATCAAAGCATTTAAGCATTTAAATTTTTATAGGACCTAATGTCAGTATTGACTGTGTCATTCTTAGTTTGTCTCCTCATTACCCTGTGGGTATTGCGGAGTAGTCACCTGCATTTAAGTTTTACAGCCGACTCTAACTTATCTGGTGTTCAGAAGTTCCATACCATTGCGGTTCCCCGCGTAGGTGGGATTGCCATTTTCATTGGTATCTTCGTGGCGCTTTGTGTGCGCTATTTTGAAAATTCTGAAGTAGGATTATTTGGTTTGCTTTTGATGATGTGCTCCTTGCCTGCCTTTCTTTCTGGGTTGACTGAGGATTTAACCAAAAAGGTAGGCGTTAAGGTTAGGCTACTCGCGACCATGGTTTCGGCAGGGCTGGCAGGCTATTTTTTAAATGCTTGGCTGGGTAGTGTGCAGATTTTAGGTATTGATAACCTAATGATGGCTTATCCCTTTGTGGCGGTAGCGATTACTTGCTTCGCTGTTGGTGGGGTAGCCAATGCTTTTAACATTATTGATGGCTATAACGGCTTATCGTCGATGGTAGCCGTCATTATTTTGTCTGGCATTGCTTATGCTGCCTTTCAGGTAAACGATTACCCCATCATGATTGCTGCCTTGGCAATGATCGGCGCTTTACTGGGTTTCCTCGTGTTCAATTACCCGCGCGGTGCTATATTTTTGGGCGATGGCGGGGCTTATTTTGTGGGTTTTTGGATTGCAGAGCTCTCGGTATTATTAACAGCTCGTCACCCAGAAGTTTCAAAATGGTTTCCATTACTACTCTGCCTGTACCCGATCTTTGAGACAGTGTTTACGATCTATCGCCGCGTAGTACTACAAAAAGCGCATCCCGGAATGCCTGACGCATTGCATTTACATCAGTTAATTTATATGCGGATTGTGCGGCCCTCGGTAGGCGGTCATTCAGATGCCGCTAAGGCTCAATGCAATGCCTTGACCTCGCCATATTTATGGATCCTGACTGCATTAGCGGTCATTCCAGCCATTCTGTTTTGGCAATACCATTTGGTACTCAAAGGCTTTGCTCTTTTATTTGCGGTGACCTACGTCTGGTTGTACTGGGCTATTGTGCGCTTTCAGTCGCCCAAGTGGATGCACTTGAGGGGCATCTAGGCTGGGTAAAAGCTTCACCCAATAGTGAAGTCGATGGAGCTATTGTATTTTCGTCTCCTTAGCCCAACTTGCTTTTGCGTAACCCTTTCCCACCCAAAAATCCAATCCTTCTGATATAGCTTTGCGCTCTAGTTCGATAAGCTCGTTCTCTCATTAACTAAGAGAATGCACTCCATGCTGTCCATCGAAAACATCCACAAATGCGTTCGTTTATTTCGGCTTGAGCTCAGTCTGATCGTAGTTGCCTGTTTGGCAGTATTGATATTCTTATGGCAGCTATTCAGTATGCTGCGCATCTTCTAATAAAGCGTATTTTGTTTTTCTTTGCTTTACTTTGATTAAATTTGATTGCCGCTTTATTTGAGCAATGCATTGACTGCCAACAAATCCTGATCAGTAAGTGATGCCGCTTGTGCTTTGAGCTTTAACGCGTTCAGGATAGTGTCGTATCTGGCTTTGTAGAGTGTTGCTCTCGTCGTAAAGAGCGCATCTAGAGCGATGAGTACATCCAAATTAATCAAGGTGCCTACATCAAAGCCCAGTTGACTTGAGGCGAGGGCGGAGGCAGATGATTTCTCGGCAGCCTCATAGGCTCTGACGGTTGCTAGGCCACCATAGAAACCCGTAAAGGCTTGGCGTGTAGCCTGTGCAGCCGTTCTTCTCAGGTTGTCGTAATCCGATTTGGCTTTATCTAGGAGTGCTGCGCGTTGCCGAATCACCGAGTTATTAAAGCCCCCGGAGAAAATCGGCACATTCATCTGCAGTGCGATGGTGTTATTGAAGATATTTTGTGTGGTCGATGGATTGAAGTTGGTTGGTGCACCATTGGCCGCATTGAATCCCGAAGTGCCGACAAAGTTGACCGTAGGGTAGTTTGCAGCCAGCGATCCGCGGTAGGAGCTTTGCGCAATATCCACATTCAGCTGACTCGCCAGAACGCCGTAGTTAGCCGCTTCGGCTTGCTTGATCCAATCATCTAGTGCTTGCCCTGGGGGCAGCTTGGGATTAATGCTCTCTGCAATCGGAATGCCCTTTGCATCTTTACTCTTAGCCCTGGGGTCGGCAACCACCCCTTCAATCTTGGCATCTTTTGCCAGCGGCTTGAGTGGTGGTACAGGGTGGCCCACAATTTGCTCGAGTACACCACGCCTGACGATTAATTCTGCTTGAGCAGCCGTCTCTTGGGCGTTGGCTAAATCAAAACGGGCCTGGGCATCGTTGGCATCGACAATCGTCGCTGAACCCACCTCAAACTTCGATTGGGCCGCCTGCAGCTGCTGTTTAATCAGCGCTTTTTTATTCTGAAAGAGTTCGACATTGTCTTGTGCAGTGAGGACATCAAAGTAGGCTTGCGATACCCGAATGACTAAATCTTGCTGGGCTTGCAGAAATTGCAAGTCAGATACTTTGGTAACCAAGTCTCCTTGCCTAAATACTTCGAGCGCTGCAGCATTAAAAACTGGCTGGGTTAAGCTAACCGTATAGCTCTTTTGATCAAAGATGCGGTTATTACCTTCGCCATGCTGAAAGAAGCGGGTAGCAGTGGGGTTGGCTGAGACTTGTGGCAACAAGGTAGAGAGACCTTGCCAGTAGATCTCTTTATTGGCGGCATAGTTAAAGCGTGCGCTATTGAGTACCGGATCATTAAATGCCGCCTCTTGATACAGGCGCATGAGATCCATGTTTTGGCCAAATTTGGCGGGATCCCGCGGGTTGCTACTGAAATTACTAAATGCCGGGACGCTGCTCGAGGCTGGCGCTGTTAATGCTGGCGGCAAGGAGAGGTTTTGGGTACCTTGAGCTGCATTCGGTATTTTGGACGATGCATCTGGCAGTACGGTCACTTGCCCTGCACTGGATGCATTGCGGTTTTGGCCTGCATTGACACTTTGCGCCAGGGTTTCTGTGGGGACAGCGAAAGCCATTGCACCCAAGAGGCTGGAACCAATCACGCGCTGGAGGTAACTACGCTTCACGCGGGTAGGGAGCAGAAAAAACGGCAGGGTCATTCCAATTGGTATTAGCGAACAGTGGGCAAAAGGGATATAGAGCAGCCCTCAGTTTAAGGCCAAAACGGGTACTAGTGTCCAAGATGACATACCCTTGCCAAGGGGCGCTTTCCATCGGCTGCCAATATGGGCATGGGATTGCCGCAGGTCGTAAAATCAGGACATGGATCTACTACTGCTCGGTAAAGCCCTCATTCTTGGAATCGTGGAGGGCCTCACGGAATTCTTGCCGATTTCCAGTACAGGGCACCTCATTTTGGTCGGTGATTTGCTGGGCTTTAATGACGAGCGGGGCAAGGCCTTTGAGGTCATTATTCAGTTCGGCGCCATTTTGGCGGTTTGCTGGGAGTATCGGAGCAAGCTCTGGTCAGTGGTTTCCACTATTCAGACCAGCAAGGCATCGCAACGCTTTGTTATCAATGTTTTGATCGCCTCCATTCCGGCGATGACTCTGGCATTACTTCTGGGCAAATACATTAAGCAATTTTTATTCTCACCAGTGCCCGTTGCGATGGCATTTATTGGCGGCGCTCTGGTTATCTTTTGGGCGGAGCATCGTCAAGCGCAAATGATGAAGGCGCCCAGCAAGGCGGGAGCTAGAGTGATTGATTCGGTCGATGACCTTAAGCCTATTGACGCCCTGAAGGTGGGTTTAGCGCAGTGCGCCGCCCTCATTCCCGGAACATCGCGTTCGGGCGCAACCATTATTGGCGGCATGCTCTTTGGTTTGCCCAGAGCAGTTGCTACCGAGTTCTCTTTTTTCTTGGCCATACCGGTGATCGGTGGCGCTACGGCCTATGAGCTCCTCAAGCTCTGGATTAATCCCATTCAAACGGGCGGCGCAGAGACCATGCATTTTGGCTGGGCGATTGTGGCGGGATTTATAGCAGCGTTTATCTCAGCATTCATTTGCGTGCGCTGGCTCATTCACTATGTAGCTTCCCACACCTTTGTGCCATTTGCCTGGTACCGCATTGTGTTTGGAGTGGTGGTATTAATTACGGCCTATACCGGTTTAGTGGCGTGGTCCTAGTAGATGCCCACTGCAATTCAATTATCAGAGTTACTGATTGAGGAGGCAAAGCCCTTTGCTCAGTCGATGCATCGATCCGTTGCAGAGCAGATTGAGTATTGGGCTCGCTTAGGTAAAGTGGCCGAAGAAAATCCGGATTTACCAATACCTATGCTGCAAGATATGCTTGTTAGTATGGAAGAAGTGAAAGCCGGCAATCGGAAAATATATCAATTTAGATGATGATGTCTAAGTCCGGTACCCTGAATTATTTGTAAGCTGCGTCATGATCGCCCACATTAATTGGAATAATCTCCCGTTCGGTGATGATTAACTCCATAGTGATACGGTATTTCAGATTAATGGAAACACTATAAAGCCCCTCTAGTTTGCCGCTTAGGGAATGGAGGCGCAATGAGGGGTGATGGGGGTTGTGCTCTAGGAGCTCCAGCGTTTTAACGTATTGGCTTTCGATCGCAGGGTTGCGTTTTAGAAATTTAGCGGCCCGTCGGTTGTATTGTTCGGTAAAAATGAACTGCCAAGTCATTTAGCTGCTTTATTGAGTTGCTTCAGGCGTTTGATGTGCTCAGAAACGGTTTCTTTTACAAAATGCCCAGATTCCAAATTGGCCTTCGATTCAGCCAGAGCTGCCTCCAGCTCACATTCCCGTAGATAGTGATAGTGATCTTGACTCATCACGACGTACTTAATAAGGCCGCGCACGGAGAGAGATGCCTCTGGCTCATTAAGTAGGGCATCTTCAATCGCTTTGATGCCTTTTGTTTTTAAATCGTTCGCAACAACCGTACCCATTAGGGCCTCCTTATTAACACTATTAATCGTACTATACAGAGTATTTTTAATATCCACAAGTGGATAAACCATTTACATAAGGGCCTGCACCTGCCCGTATACCAAAGAGCATATTAGTTGGGCAGGTTTAAAATGCCTATGTAAGCCTTAGAAAAAAAGCACAATTCTTCTCTAGCATTCGCAACTGGGATGCATCCTACAAACCCCGGCCCGCATAAACGCTGACGTCTTACTACTGAAACACTGAATGCCCCTATGAACATAACCATTGATGCCCTGACCAGTAACATTCAATTGGCTTTGGCGCCGGTGTTCTTGCTCACTGCGGTAGCCACCTTGGTTGGTGCGATTTCGACACGCCTGGCTAGAACAGTAGACCGGATGCGCTTTGTACAAAATGCCTTATATGGTAACCAAGCTCTTTCGGACAAGTTGCGCATGCATTACGAGATTGAGCTGCGTGAATTTAAGATGCGGGGCCGCTTGTGCACCGTCGCCATCTTCTTTAATGTGCTCAGTGGAGTATTGATTTCACTCACGGTACTTGAGTTATTTTTCTTTCAGACTGGCTCGGTAGCCCTGCTGCAGACTGGATATGTGGTCGCTACCTTTGTATTGGGTTTAATCTCCTTTATGACTTCCTTGTTGATTGTGCTGGCGGAAGTGGTGCACGCCTATCGCTCGGCGAGTTGGGATATGCCGCCATCATGAAGGCATTCAATCTTGTTCTATCTTTAAACCTATTCATACTAATTACTTTATCTACTAACGTCGCCCCGTTATCTTTCCGGAATACCCCATGATTAAGAACCCCGTCTCAATCAATACCATTAGTGCCAAGAAAATCCTCATCACCGGAGGCGCTGGTTTCTTAGGTTCTCACCTAACTGAGAAACTCTTATCGACAGGCAATGAAGTCTTGGTGGTGGACAACTTCTTCACGGGCAGCAAGCAAAACATTGCGCACCTTTTGGGTAACCCCTGTCTCGAGGTGATGCGCCATGATGTGACCTTTCCGCTGTATGTGGAAGTGAATCAGATTTATAACTTAGCCTGTCCTGCATCGCCAGTGCATTACCAGTATGACCCGGTGCAAACTACTAAGACCAGTGTGCACGGTGCAATCAATATGCTGGGTCTAGCCAAGCGGACCCGTGCACGGATTTTGCAAGCGTCGACCAGCGAAGTCTATGGCGATCCCGAAGTGCACCCTCAGCCTGAGTCGTATTGGGGTAAGGTCAATCCGATTGGCATTCGCTCATGCTACGACGAAGGTAAGCGCTGTGCCGAAACCCTCTTTTTTGATTACCACCGCCAGCACCAACTCGACATTAAAGTTGTTCGCATCTTTAATACCTACGGGCCGCGTATGCATCCCAATGATGGCAGGGTGGTGAGTAACTTCATTGTGCAAGCGCTGCAAGGCAAAGACATCACCATTTATGGTGATGGTCAGCAATCCCGTAGCTTTTGCTACGTAGACGACTTAATTGATGCCATGGTCAAAATGATGAACTCCGAAGCTGGCTTTACTGGCCCCGTAAATACGGGCAACCCAGGCGAGTTCACCATGCTGCAATTAGCTGAGACGATTTTGCGCTTGTCTAATAGCAAATCCAAATTAGTCTTTGCACCACTGCCATCGGATGACCCGAAGCAGCGCCAACCTGACATTGGCTTGGCCAAAGCGAAGCTCGGCTGGGAGCCTAAAGTCAACTTGGAGGATGGCCTAAAAGAAACCATTGCCTACTTTAAAGCTCTCTTGGCTAATACCTAATTCATCGCACTAACTGTACCAGCGCATTCTGTGGAAAATAAATCCAGCCAAGTCGGCCAGACTAGCTCTGTAGGGCAGGCGGATCGCACGGATCGTATTCGGTCTTTCGTGCTGCGTGCAGGGCGCTTAACCGCCGGCCAACAGCGCGCGCTCGAAGACTTAGGCCCTCAGTTTTTATTCCCCTTTCAGAAGCAGCCATTCGATTGGGAGACTACATTTAGTCATCCGAGTGCTGATGCTGCAAGCAGGCCTCGCCCCCGCATTTTGGAGATTGGTTTTGGCATGGGTGAAACCACGGCCGCCATTGCTCAGTTGCGGCCGGAGGATGATTTTTTAGCGATCGAAGTGCATTTGCCGGGAGTGGGCGCTTTACTCAAGCGCATTAGCGAATTAGGCCTCACCAATTTGCGATTGATTCGGCATGATGCAGTCGAAGTGCTCGAGCACATGATTGAAGCAAATTCATTAGATGGCATCCACATTTATTTTGCTGATCCCTGGCATAAAAAACGTCACCATAAACGCCGCTTGATACAACAGCAGTTTGTCGAACTTTTAGCATCCCGTATTAAGCTGGGTGGCTATTTACACTTGGCAACCGATTGGCACAATTACGCCGAGCAAATGCTGCTCGTTCTGAATCGAGAAGTGAGCTTGCAAAACACCTCTACTGAATCCATCCGTATCGAAACGTTTACCCGTGCCGATGTTGTAGATCCTGACCTTGACGGTCGTAGTGAAACTAAAAATGAATTTACTCCCACCCTAAAAGATCTCGAGGGTGAGCATCTTGGTTATACCGAGCGACCTTCCTACCGGCCTATTACCAAGTTTGAGAACCGCGGCATTCGCTTGGGGCATAGCGTTTGGGATTTGGTTTACCGCAAGCGGTAAAATACCATGTTAGTTTGCTGCAATAAAGCTAGGGCATTCCTCAGTCCAGGCGCCAATTAGAGCAATAATCGTTTTTGTAGTTTTTGGGTATTGCTGCAAACGTGGCTTTGCAGTCTCTCTACCATCGTACTTTCGCTGCCGACAGGGGCATGGATTTGGCATTCGCTCGCAACGAGGCTACTATTCTTCAGGATGGCATTCGCAGTGGTCTGGGCTATCTGGATTACAAAGGCCGGCTTGTAACCCAGCTCAATTGCCATTTGCGTCAGATTATTTCTATTTAGATGCGATGGCCTAGATTCACCTCCGATAGAAAACGCAAAGCGGTTAGATAAGCCTGGGTAAATGGTGGTACACAGTAGATCATAAAAGGGCGTTAAGGAAATATGCTGACCCGGTGGAAAGTAGACCGAAATGTTTTTTGCATGGCTGTCATTATTACCAACGAATAAGTTAAAAAAGATCCACTGCAAAAACCGTTTCATGCCATTGCCTGATATGCCATGATGCTTTAAAAGTTGGTGGCACTGCTTTAAGCTCGGCCCGCCATCTGCTTCATACTTAATGGTCGATGGCTTACCGGCCAATTGACACAGATCGAGCTGATGAACTTTCTGAATTTGCCGGTCCCCATCCAGCCATCGATCGTAACGCTCAATCACACATGCTTTAGCAATGGGCTCAAAGCGCGCTTCAGCAACACCTAGATTTATTTTCTGCGCTAGGCGCATGATAAAGGTCTCGTTGATCGCAGTCGACCACACCCCATCGATACCTTGAATGTCTGGCTTCACAATGTGAGTTGATGGTGTATTTTTGAGTGGGAGCAATAAAATCCCAGCGTGATTTATTACAACCCCATTTTTTTTCTGAGCCCCTGCAAGGGAAATGCGGAAGCCATGCTCTTGGTACGCTTCATGCATGAGGCCCTTGCCCTGGTAGACATAATTTGCTACGTCCTTCCAGTCAATCAGGAGATATTCATCACGCGCAGGCTCGGCGCCCTCCGGGAAAATATTCAGGTCGCCAGCAGTATCTCCGCCAATCGCATTCAGTAGCCCGAAGGTACTGGTGCATTGATGTTTGAGTTTAAGTAGATCCCGAATGCCTGCTTCTGGCAGAAGGTTTTCAAAATACGATTCAACGGATTCCCCGCTGTGTTTTTGTAGTGACACATCGAGTGTTGGCGTGATTGATCTACCTTGAATTTGTAACCAAGCATCTGCATAGCTAAAGGACAAGGGATTTTCATCTGCAAGATATCCAACCAGCGACTTTCCTCGGTAGACTGCCAACCTTTTATTGATTGGCATTAAAAACTGCGCTTGGGTTGAATCACCATTTCGAGTCCCAATACCTCGAGCACATCAAATACCTTATTAAGTTGGACGGTTTCCTTGCCCCTCTCCAGCTCAATGACAAAGCGATTACCGGTATTTGCCAGACCAGAAATATCTGCTTGGGTTAAATCTAGAGTGCCTCTAAAGTGTTTCAACAGTAAACCCAAGTCAAGGGCGCTATGAACAGGGGTCGAGGGGGTGCTGAGTGGATGGCCGCCCATATTGCTTCCTAAAAGTTACCGGTAGGTAATATAGTAGCAGATTAAGGCACAGGAAAGATAAAATAATACTGAACGGTAATATTTAAAAAAGCTAAAAGGCGTGCAGGAGTCCGTTTGCTTTACAGACTCCTACAAACCAACGCACACGTATTTCATCTCTAAATACTCATCCATCCCCCAGACGCTGCCTTCGCGTCCAAGGCCTGATTGCTTTACTCCACCAAAGGGCCCCACTTCATTGGAAACCGCGCCGCTATTAACGCCGACAATGCCGTACTCCAGCGCTTCCGCCACGTTCCAGATCCGCCCAATATCACGGCTGTAAAAGTAAGAAGCTAGGCCAAAGGGTGATTGGTTGGCTAGACGCACAACCTCGGCATCGTCATCAAAGGCCATGATGGGTGCTACCGGTCCAAAGGTTTCTTCACTGCTGATGCGCATCGTTGTTGTGATGTGCGACAAAATCGTGGGTTCATAAAAGTGTCCCCCGATGGCAGCCACCTTGCCACCGGTCACGAGCTTAGCGCCCTTAGCAAGCGCATCGGCCACGTGCTCCTCTACCTTAGTGAGTGCCGCCTTATCAATCAAGGGGCCTTGCATCACGCCGGCATCCAAACCATTGCCGACGGTTAAGGTTTGCACTGCTTTAGCAAAGCGTTCGGTAAAGGCATCGATAACCTTGCTGTGAACATAAAAACGGTTGGCACAGACGCAGGTCTGCCCGGCATTGCGGTATTTGGAGGCCATGGCCCCAGCAACCGCGGCATCAATATCGGCATCCTCAAACACAATAAAGGGGGCATGGCCACCCAGCTCAAGGCCAAGTTTTTTAATCGTTGGAGCGCATTGCGCCATCAAAATCCGTCCGACTTCAGTCGAGCCGGTAAAAGAGAGGTGGCGCACAATTGGCGAGCTGCACAGTGCCTTGCCAATGAGGACGGAATGGCCTGCGTCCCCGGTCACCACATTAACAACGCCGGGGGGTATGCCGGCTTGGCGGCTTAGTTCAGCTAAGGCCAGAGCCGATAGTGGGGTTTGCTCGGCTGGTTTAATCACAATCGTGCAGCCTGCCGCTAGAGCTGGAGCAATCTTACGGGTAATCATGGCAATCGGAAAGTTCCATGGAGTAATCGCGGCGCACACGCCAATCGGCTGTTTGAGCACCAGCATGCGTTTATCGCTCCAGGTGCTGGCCGGAATGCTGCCGGCCACCCGCTTTGCTTCTTCGGCAAACCACTCTAAAAAGCTAGCGCCGTAGGCAACTTCGCCCTTGGCTTCAGCTAAAGGCTTGCCTTGCTCTAAGGTCAAGATTCGGGCTAAATCATCGCTATTGGCGACAATCAAGTCAAACCAGCGGCGCAAAATAGCAGAGCGCTCTTTTGCGGTCTTATTGCGCCAAGCCGGCAAGGCAGCCTCGGCCGCCGCAATCGCTGCATTGGCCTCCGTTGCGCCTAAATTACTCACCTGCGCAATCACCTCGCCGCTTGCTGGGTTGTCTACCGCAAAGCGTGAACTCGCTGCAACCCAATTGCCGTTGACCCAGGCATCGACTTGAAACAAGGCAGGGTTTTGTAAGGTGGATTGGATGGTGGAATTGGGCATGGTTCAGCTCGGTAGAAAGTGGCAGCAAGATTACTGCAGGGTGCATTGAAGTGTAGCAAGGCTCTTATCACTGTGTTTAATGCTGTGTATACGAGATTAATCCATTGCTCTCAAGTCGGCGATTGAACACTACCCCTAGTTCTATGTTTGCAAAAAAATAACTAGATCTAGTATTTTTATCTTCTACATCATGAAAAAAGGTGCGTTTATGGGTAGATTTTCATATACCAAAATTAGTGTCGACTAACATCTATAAGTAGATGATTTATATGTATTTTTATTGTCATATTGGCTCTAGAGCAAGTCCATGACCCCCTTATCCATATAAAAAGTAATAGAAAACTACTTTTATATACTTGACATGATATATAGGGCTACCTACTATGCATCATCTATATTAAATGTTGCATTGCAATATGCAAGTAGTTGAAGTAGCGAATTGCAGAGTGACTCCAGTAAATGAGAAAACGCGTAGACAACGTAACAAGACAATTAGGCACTTCACAGCTTGCACTTCTTGCGCTGAAATTGACCCCCTTCCTAAAGGCGTTCAGCAAGAATACCTGGCTGGCCATGGTATTTCTGGCTATTGCTCTTTGGCTAACAGGGCCGCGCACCAATGCCGGCGCCTTTGAGTTTGCTCGCATTTTGGTGCCCAGTGAAGCGCGGCAATTGCTCTTGGAATACACCCAATTCGAATTTACTGCTACCGAATCCACAGCGGCATTTCCATCGATTGCCCCTGCTGCGTCAGCAATACCGAGCAGCAAGATCGACCTTGCTGCACTCGATGCCCAGTTTTTGAAGGGCGACAAAGAGCGTCAGGCAGTAGCAAACCATTTGGCGGCCAAGTACCGGATTAGCACGGCCGAGAGCCTGCGTTATGTGAGTCATGCTATCGAAGTAGCCAATGAGGTCAATTTGGACCCCGTGCTGCTACTAGCAATTATGGCTACGGAATCCAGCTTTAACCCCAATGCGCAAAGTCGCGCAGGGGCGCAGGGTTTAATGCAGGTACTCACCCGCGTTCATACAGAAAAATTTGAGCCTTACGGCGGGGCTGTAGCCGCATTTGTGCCAGAAGCAAACATTCGGGTAGGCGCCTTAATACTCAAAGCATGCATAGCCAAGGCTGGATCACTCGAGGCAGGTTTACGGAGTTACCTCGGCGCCCCTAATGCCAGCAGTGGTCCAAATAGTTATACCTACAAGGTGATTGCGGAGCGGGAAGAGCTCAATGACGTAGCGCGTAATCGCTCACCGAAGGCGTTGGGTAATTCGAACGCATAAGTGCTAAGCCCTGAGGTTAGAGGGCTTGTGCTTAACCCGCTTGCGTCTCGGCTGTTCTGAGGGACTGTGCCAATAAATCAAGCACCCCATTGACGTACTTATGGCCGTCCGTGCCTCCAAAGGTTTTGGCTAGCTCCACCGCTTCATTGATAGCTACTTTATACGGTACAGAAATATCCATCGCTAGCTCATAAGCGCCAATAAGTAAAGCGGCATGCTCTACCGGTGATAGCTCATTGGCAGGGCGATCGAGCGCAGGAGCAATCACACTATCCAATTGATCCGCATGATTAAGTACGCCATTAAATAAACCTTCAAACAAATCCAGCTTGCAGCGGGCAAAAGCAGGATCTTCCGATAACTGCTTGCTAATTGCTGTGGCATTACCAAGGCTGCCAGCGCGGCGCATGACCAACCATTGATAGATGCCTTGCAGTGCGTATTCACGGGCGCGGCGGCGGGGCGTCAGGGAGCGCTTGGGAGCTACTGCTTTGCTAGTGCCATCATCAGCTGGTTTAGGGACTTTATTCGGCATTATTGATTTCAATATCAAGGTCAGGCGTGAGGGCTAAGGCGAGGTTGGCCATCTCCACGACGGCGCGTGCGCAGTCAGCCCCCTTAATGTGAACACGCTCATCGGCCTGTTCATCGGTATCGCAGGTTAATACGCCGTTGGCAATTGGTAGACCGGATTCCAAACAGACTCGAGAGATGCCAGCAGCAGACTCATTAGAGACGAGCTCAAAATGATAGGTTTCCCCCCGAATGACAGCGCCCAAGGCAACCAGACCATCAAACTCGCCTGTCTCAGCCAGTTTTTGGAGCGCAAACGGAATCTCCAGTGCGCCAGGAACAGTCACTAGCCGAATGTCGTCTTGTGCCACGCCCAGGTGAATTAATTCAGCAATGCAGGCTTCACTTAAAGCATTGCAATGGTCTTCATTAAAGCGCGCTTGCACAATACCAATGCGCATATCTTGCCCATTCAGATCAGCCTCTAAAATGCCGACGCCGCGGCCTTCAATGTCATCGTCCATGGCGGCAGTAGAAGTCAGGCTAGTCATAAAGGTTCCGATTGGTTGGGTGTAATAAAGAAATTTTAGGTTTATCTAAACTCACTTGGATTTAGGTCGACTCAAACGGAATATGCCCCGTGATTTCGAGTTTGTAACCGGAGAGACTGGGTACGGGCGTGGGCTTCGCCAGTAAACGCATCTTGCCTACATTCAAGTCCTTCAGAATTTGCGCCCCGATACCGTAACTCCGAAAATCAGTTTTGTGGCCAACGGTTTTATTCTCGCTGGGCGAAACACTTTTATTCAGCTTATGGAACAGCGATAACCAGTTTGCTTCGGATGGCGCTGCAACCCCAGCGATATTTAGCAGGACGGCAACGCCTACTGGAGCTGCTGCAATTTTTTGCAGGGCATGGGCTAAAGGCCAGGAGTGGGTACTTTCTTTGCTATCTAAAAAATCCAGCACGGTCGCGGGCTCATGTACACGCACTAAGGTTTCAATGTTTTCTATTGGCTTACCCTTAACGAGCGCCAGATGGACACAGGAGCTGGGCGTATCGCGGTACACAATCCCCTGAAAGTCGCCCCATGGGGTTGAGAAGGTTCGCTTACCTTCACGCACTACGATGCTCTCATTTTGACTGCGGTACTGAATCAGATCGGCAATACTGCCAATATTCAATTGATGTTCTTTGGCAAACTCAAGCAGATCAGGCAGTCTTGCCATGCTGCCATCGTCTTTCATGATCTCGCAAATGACTGCGGTTGGCGAGCAGTGAGCCAGTGCAGCTAGATCGCAACCCGCCTCGGTATGGCCAGACCGAATTAATACACCACCGGGTTGCGCCATCAGTGGAAACACGTGACCCGGTTGCACGAGGTCATTTGGTTTTGCGTGTGGCGCTACTGCAGTTTGAATGGTATGCGCTCGATCTGCCGCTGAAATGCCGGTCGTAACACCAGTGGCTGCTTCAATCGACACCGTAAAGTTGGTACCCATGGATGTGCCGTTATCACGCACCATCAAAGGCAAGTTCAATTGTTGGCAGCGTTCGCGCGTCAAGGTTAAACAGATTAAGCCGCGACCGTGCTTGGCCATAAAATTAATGGCCTCTGGCGTAACGTGATCGGCAGCTAAAACTAAATCGCCTTCGTTTTCGCGATCCTCTTCGTCCACCAAAATGATCATGCGACCCGCTTGCATTTCAGCAATGATCTCCTGGGTCGAGGAGAGACTGCCTTGCGGGACAGAAGAAATGGCGGATGATGATGTAGGCATAAGCCTCTATTTTAAGCGCAGGGGACAAAAGCGGTAGGTCTACAGCACTTTTACGGCACAAAAGCCGTATTGCCTGATAGAAATTAGCCCCCATTCCTCGCAATATGGGTGCATGCAAAAACCAGAAGCAAGCCGACTGCGCCCATCAATACCGAAGTCTCATACAACCTACCTTGCCGGCGATAGGGGGTTTGGGATGATTGAGGTGGTCGTGGCGATGGTTTTGATCGCCGGCACCTACATCAGTGTGACGGAGGCCTATCAGCGGGTGCTGTTGCGCTACTGGCAAATCGAGGTGAAGCGCGTCGATCTTAATCGAGCTCAGGATGAGTACGAGCGGGGCTCGCCATGAATCTTTTAGGATGTTTAGTCAGTATGGGTCTGGGCATTGCAGTGATTGCACCACTGCTCCAGTCAAGCTCCGCACTCGTGCGCAAACAAATCCAACTCGAAAAAGCCTGGCTAGTGGAGCAAGATGCGATACGAGTGATTGAGCTCATGGCGCGCGCCATTCGCATGGCGGGTTACCGCAGGATCGGCTCCCTGGGAGACTACCGGCAAGCTCAGCGCACGGCTAAAGTTGATTACATCGGTCTTGAGCAGCGCAGTGGTTGGAATCATTCGGATTTATTGTGGGTAAAACACGAACCAGCCGATAGCGCGGAGGGGGATTGCTTAGGTAATCGGGTTGAACAAGTCGCTCATGGAAAAACCCAATCCAGAACCAAAAAGGGCTTACGGCACCAAGGCTTTTTTGTACAAAAGGCTGTAGGCGATCATGCTGGATCGCTGATGTGCACCTCACTCGATCGCCAAGGCCGCCTCCAAAATACCAGCTTGATGAACCATATAGACTCGCTCCAGTTTAAATGGGTAGAACACAAAATACACCAAGGTCGGCCCCCCTCCGCAGGACGTAGTGGCATACAGATTGTGCTTAAGACCACATTGGTGGAGCGTGAGTTCAGTCGCTTTGTGGCCCTCCGCAATACGCCATGATCATTGCCTGGGTCCTCAGCATTATTGCGATCATGACTACGTTGGTGATCAATTTAGAGCGCAGCACTGCCCTGCAAATTCGATTGCTCGCCATCGAGCAAGAAGCGCATATAGCCTTTGTGGCAGCAGAGAAGCAACTCGATCAATGCGAAGCACAATTGAGTACTGCAACTCCACTTGCTGTCAAAAATGCACACGATGCCAGCACGGCATGCGATATCACTGTTGTGGATACCAATGCAATAGGGGAGCTCATCCGAATCAGAGCCCTTGGAAATGCAGTGCCAAAAAATTCAATGCCAACCGAGTCCAATCAAACCAAACAATTCCAACTAGAGTCAATGGTCTATCGCGATAAGCGAGATCACACCCTAAAGCGACTGAGTTGGCGTGTGCTGTGGTCAGCAACTCAGTCGATAAGACTTCAGCTTACTTAATGCGACACTCAATTAAAGAGACGGAGGATGGCATCGCGAACGGCCATACATTACTGGAGATGATGGCGGTTGTAGCCATTGTTGCGATCATGGCTAGCATGGGAGTACCGCTACTACAGCAGCAATTGGCGCAGCGGGAAGTGGAGGCCGTCGCACGGCGTTTTATTCAGCATGCGCAATTTGCTCGCCAAGCCGCTTTATTGGGTAGGGGAGTTGGTGTTGAGATTGTGCCAGCTGAGCATCAGTGGTCGCGGGGCTGGAGGGTCATTCAAACCGAAATGCAGCAGGTATTACTGAGTCAGGGCGATATCACTCCAGTGGAAATTGACGAACGGAGCTCGGGCTTTGGAGGCCCCAACGGGCAACATAAGCGGATTGGCTTCGATGCTTTTGGATCCGCCAAAAGCCAGTCTGGCGGTTTTGTGGCGAACCGAATGGTGTTTCGGCATCAGCATGCTCGAGGGATTGAGCGCCACGCTATTTTGAGTAGTGGTGGACGTTGGCGCTTGTGTGATCCCAGCCAAGATAGCAGGGGCTGCCGGTAAATCGGTTTTAATAGAGGTATGTTTACCAAAGATGATGCTGATTTCATGCGCCTAGCCTTAGCTGAAGCGCAAAAGTCCCTATACCTTTCTAATCCGAATCCCCGTGTCGGTTGCGTCATCGTTCAAGCAGGGCAAGTCATCGGTACCGGCTTTACGCAGCAAGTGGGCCTTGCCCATGCTGAAATCGAAGCCTTGGCCGATGCTCGTAAACATGGCGCAGATCTGAGCGGCTCAACTATTTATGTGAGCCTTGAGCCCTGTTGCCATATCGGCAGAACACCACCTTGTACGCAAGCGATTATTGCTGCTAAGCCAGCACGTGTCGTGATTGCCATGCAAGATCCCAATCCGCTTGTGAGTGGGAAAGGCATCAAGCAGATGACCGAAGCAGGCATTCAGGTGGAGTTCGGCCTCTTGGAAGCAGAGGCTGCTTCCCTTAATCTCGGTTTTGTATCGCGCATGACCCGGCAATTGCCTTGGGTTCGACTTAAGGTTGCTGCAAGCCTGGACGGTAAGACCGCTCTGCCCAACGGCCAAAGCCAGTGGATTACCGGCACTGCTGCCCGTGACGATGGCCATCACTGGCGCGCACAAGCTTGTGCCATTCTGACTGGGGTTGGCACCATTAAAGACGATGATGCTAGTTTGACGGTGCGGGCAGTCAGTACATTCCGGCAACCCAAGCGCATCATCATTGATTCCAAGCTGGATATATCGCTGACTGCCAATGTACTAAAGCCATTTGAAGGTAAGTCGATCTTAATCAAAGATAATGGTGCGATGGTGGTATGCGGTGAGATTAAAGGCGATGCGCAATTAGCGAAGCGGGCACAACTGGAGACTCAGGGTGTGGAAGTGATTTCCATGCCCAACAGTATGGGCAAAGTCGATTTACCGGCACTCATGCGCTACCTTGCGAGCGAGTGTGAGATGAATGAGATTCATGTGGAGGCTGGCCATAAATTGAATGGCTCCTTGTTGCGTGAAGGCTGTGTGGATGAGTTGCTTGTCTACTTGGCGCCTACTTTACTGGGATCTGGCTTGGGTATTGCCAATTTACCTGAGCTGACATCATTGACTCAGCGCACCGATTGGAAGCGAATTGACGCTAGGGCATTCGATCCCGATATTCGGTTACGGTTTGTGCGACAGTAATGCCATGCAATAAGTAGCTAACATCCATCCATAAAACCATTTACTCAAAAGCACCTCTATGTTCACCGGAATCATTACTGCAGTTGGCCGCATTACAACAGCATCCCCTTTTGGTGATGGCATGCGCCTCACCATTGAGACGCCTGCAGGTTACCTGGATGATGTGGCGATTGGCGATAGCATTGCAATTCAGGGCGCTTGCATGACAGCGACCCAAATCCAAGGCAATCAATTTACCTTGGATATCTCGCGCGAGTCTTTGAATAAGACTATTGGACTGGATTTACAAGCTCCGGTGAATTTAGAGAAAGCCTTGCGTCTATCAGATCGTCTTGGCGGCCATTTGGTGAGCGGTCATGTCGATGGCATTGGTCAGGTAGAGCGTATTGCGGCAGTGGATAAATCCCCGGATGGATCATGGCATTTGGTGATCCAAGCGCCGGCGGAGATTGCCCCGTTTTTGGCCTACAAAGGCTCGATTGTGGTGAATGGAGTTTCACTTACCGTGAATGCTGCAAACAAGACTAATGCAGGTGGCTGCACGATTGAAATCAACATCATCCCGCACACCCTACAACACACTACATTAGGTCAGCTTAAGGCTGGTGATGCCGTGAACTTAGAGGTTGATTTAATTGCACGCTATGTAGCGCGTTTGATGGATTTTCAGTCGAAGTAATGGAGTAAAGATCAGCGCGGAGCTAAAGACCTTTGTCGGGCATTTTGGCTTTTGAATCGCATTGCGCCAGCAGCTCTGCCAAGGTGTATTTTGGTTTACTAATAGGCCTTATCACTAAGCATTGATCAAGAATCACCACATCTACAATAGATCCTGGCCCCATCTTCAGCTTTTTTAAAAATAAGGAAGGGATCGCTAGCATCACTGAAGCACCAACTGTCTTTAAGATTACTTTTATGCTCATTTCGTTTTTTATACACAAGTTATCCGGCAATAATTAAGCTGCAGCCAAAAGTGGTTTCATGACGACAGGCGCGCTTGTAGGATTCTTTTTAAAGCGTTGCTCGACTTCCCATAAATCAACTGCTTCCTGCATGTGCAGCCAACTCTCGGGAGTGCCACCGATTACTTTTGAGATCCTGACTGCCATCTCGGCGCTCACACCTCTTTTTTCGTGCAATATCTCCGAAACAGTCAAACGGCTAACGCCCAAATAATTAGCAAAAGCAGCTTGAGTAATATCAAGTCCTGGTAAAACATCCTCGCGCAAGACGGCGCCAGGATGAGTTGGTCTACGGTTTGGATTTCGTAAGCTTCGTATTAATTTCTTCATTAGTGGTAATCCTCCAAATCAACTTCAATCACATTATCGCCATCAAATCGAAACGTAATGCGCCAGTTACCCGATACAGAAACAGAGTAAACACCCTTACGCCTACCTTTTAGCTCGTGAAATTTATAACCAGGTAGATTCATATCGTCAGGAACAACAATAGCGTCTAGGCGGTCCAGAATTCGCTCAATCCGTACTGAATACTGTGCAGGGATTGCTTTATAACTTCCTTTTGTAAAAAACCCCTCTAACCCCTTATGGTTAAACGTAATGATCATATTTGCACCCTTTAATCAATTGTAATGAATATAATTACAATGTCAATATAGGCATTACATATAATGTGGAATTTTTTGTTGGATAGTAACTGCCTATATCGTGGGCAGTAATCTATTTAAGCAGATTTGCGATAGCGCGTTGGATCAGTAAGGCCAGCCTGAACAAACCCCGCCTTACGCAGCTTGCAAGATTCGCATTCGCCACAGGCTTGCCCCTGGGCATCAGCCTGATAGCACGATACAGTTTGGCCGTAGTCAATACCCAGAGTCATGCCAAGGTGAATAATTTCTGCTTTGCTCATGACGATGATCGGGGCATGTACTCGAAAGCGCTCGGCATCGTTGTGGGCTTCGACCCCTACTTTGGTAGCGAGGTTGGCCATGCGCTCAAAGGAGGCAACGTATTCGGGACGGCAATCAGGGTAACCCGAGTAATCGACGCTATTTGCGCCATAAAAAATATCGCAACCCCCCAAGGCTTCTGCCCAGCCCAGTGCAAGCGAGAGCATGATGGTATTACGGGCAGGGACATAGGTAATCGGAATATCCGATTCTGGATTAACAATGGCATTCGAGGTGGTGGGCACTGCTAGGTTGGAGTCGGTTAAGGCAGAGCCACCAAAACGCGTCAGCGCCAAGTCGATCACTTCATGCCTTACCACGCCGATCGATTTGGCAATGCGTTCTGCTGCGATTAACTCGGAAGAGTGGCGCTGACCATAACGAATGGAGAGGGCATAGGGCGCGTAACCCAAGTGCTTCGCCAGCGCCAAAATCGTCGTTGAATCTAGCCCGCCAGAAAACAAGATAACTGCAGGCGCGCCAGAGGTACGGGGTGCAAATTTAGAAAAACGGGATAGCGAATTGATGCCGATCATGCTGCGCTTAAAAAATACAGAAGCTATTTACTTGGTGCGCGGCAACATCTGACGAGCTTCTACCGCTACCTCAGTATCGGGGTAGTTTGCAATCAGGTCGCCATAGGTTTTGCGCGCAGCCGTTTTGTTGCCACTTTCCAGCTGGCAATTACCGAGCGTCAACATCGCTGCTGGGATGCGAGGGTGCTTCGGATAGGTCTTGATGAGGGCCTGCAGTTGAATAATGGCACCGGGGTACTCTTTTAAGGCGTATTTAGTATTGCCCAACCAGTAAAGTGCTAGTGGTAAGTAGGGACTCGCATTGTATTTGCGCACAAAAGCAGTAAAGCCAGCATCCGCTTTCTTAAGTTGCCCTGCCTGAAAAGCGGCCAAGGCGTCATCATAAGCCGCTTTTTCTCCCGGCTGAATCGTGCCAGTAACGCCTTCAATTTCAAGGGTTTGGGGTTCAAATTTACTTAGGCGTAGGTCTAAGTCACGGTAATTGGTTTTTTGACTTGCAATGAGATCTTCACTCTGCCGTTGGAGTCCCTCAATCTGACCACGCAATTGGGCGTTCTCAGACTTGAGGCGCTCAATTTGCCCCTGCAGCTCTAACTGGGTGCTTGCCAATGTCTTGCGCAAATCTAAAATGGCTTTGCGCGCCTCATCATCCGAAAGAATCGCCGATGCAGGCGTGGGCAGAATAAATAAAACAGCAAGGGCGCTAGTCGCTAGCGTCCTTTTTAAAGCGATGTTCCAAGTCATTGCGGGAGTGTCAAATTACTTGGGAACGTAAACAATGTCAGCACGGCGATTTTCTGCATACGCCGCATCCGTACTGCCTTCTGCTTTGGGTTTTTCTTTGCCAAAACTAACCGCTTCCATTTGTGCATCAGAAACCCCCATTAAAGCCAAGGACTTGCGTACCGCATCAGAGCGGCGTTGACCCAGAGCTAAGTTGTACTCGGTTGTGCCGCGATCATCGGTATTGCCTTGAATGATGATTTTTTGGGCAGTATTTTGCTTCAGGAAGCTGGCATGGGCGGACAACATTTTTTGGTATCTGCCATCTACAGTGAATTCATCAAAGCCAAAGTAGACGCTACGCTCAAATAGAGGGCTTTTGGGATCATTCCAAGGTTGTGAGCCGAATGCACCTTCTCCGCCGCTGCCACTAGCGCTATTGACGTCATCCAACTTCACGCCAGAGGAGCAAGCAGTTAAAAGAGCAACGAGGCCTAAGATAGCGAATCCAGCTGAACGCCGAGCTATGGAAATCATGGTTGTAGTCCTTATCAGTATGGGTAATAGGCATTTATCACAATGCCGCTATGTCTCTATTATGCCTTCCCATCCCTGAATTAGAAAGGGACTCTAATCCATGAAGGGCCCCCAGGAAGGCTGCCTGACGTCCGATCCTGGAATGCTCAATACTTGTTTCGATTGCCCATCAACTGAAACAGCAGCCAGCACCCGCTTTCCGCCGACGCGGGTAGAGTACAAAATGTAGCGGCCATTGGCAGCAAAGGAGGGGGATTCGTCGTGCGTGGTATCTGTTAAGGCGCGGGCCTCGCCGGTAGCTAAATTCAAGGTGTGTACGCGAAAGCCACCACCCACGTTGGCGATGTAAGCCATGATTTTGCCATCGGGCGATATCCGCGAAGAGGTCGCAAAAGACTGCTTAAACGTTACCCGCTTAGCGCCCTCTACCCGCTCACCATCGGCGCTCATACGGTAGATTTGTGGATTACCACCGCGGTCGCTGGTGAAATAAATCGAGCGGCCATCGGGAGAATATTGTGGCTCGGTATCAATCGTATTACCTTGGGTGAGGCGACGTAAATTGCTGCCATCGGCATTCATGGAATAAATCTGCGTATTGCCATCACGCGATAAGGCCAGTGCAACAGTCTGACCATTGGGTGACCATGCTGGCGCACTGTTATTGCCTTTTTGATTGGAGAGCGAGACACGGCGACCGGTTGCTAGCTCATGCACATAGACAACGGGTTTGCGATCCTCAAAGGAAACATACGCTACTTTTTTGCCATCGGGGGACCAGGATGGGGAAATAATCGGCTCAGCGCTATTGAGGGCATTGCGAATATTCTGGCCATCGGCATCGGATATGACGAGGCGGTAGCGATTGCCGTCTTTAATAACGTAGGAGAGGCGTGTAGAGAAGATGCCACGTTCACCCAATAACTTAAAAATGATGTCATCGGAAATCTTATGCGCGGCTTGGCGCAGATTGTCGCTGCTGGCAGTGATTAAGAGTCCATCCAAACTTTGCTGCTTGCGAATATCAAATAGCTTATAGCGGATTTCAAACTGAGTGGGACCAGTTTGCTTTGCTGAGCCTACAACTAAAGCATCGGCACCACGCGCAGACCATGCTTTGTAGTTTGGTGTACCTTCATCGCTCTCACTGGCATTCCCGTTTTCGGTATTTTTGAAGTAGCCGCTGCGCGCTAAGTTTTGACGAATGATTTCCGTCACGCTGACGGGTAATTTTTCTTCGTCCTGAAAGCGCATCACCGCAATCGGGTAGAGCGATTGACCGACGCCCGTGATTTCAATATTCATTTGTGCGAAAGCTGGGCTAATTGCACCTATGGTGGCAAGCAAAGCGAAAAGGGCGCGCAGGAGTCGCAATAGGGATATTCGCATGGCATTAATCCTTGGGTTTAAAAGTGAGTCTCATTTGACGCATAGGAATGATGCCATTGTCGTCTTTCGGAAAGGTTTCTGCGCGATCCAGCGCTTGTAAAACCGCTTGGTCCCAGCTCGGAATACCACTGGACGTGACCACGCTACGCTTCAAGATGGCCCCATCGGGCGCAAGATCAACTAAGACGATTACGGCTGGATTACCCGTGAGTGATTCGGGGTTAAACACAATCAAGGGCTTAATCTTGCGGCGCACTTTATCGGCGTACGCCGGCGGCGCGTTGCCACCGCCACCAACACTACTGCCGACTTGACCACCGCTGCCGCCCTCAGCGCCTGCGGCAGCGCGTAGCCTTGCTAATTGCTCGGCACGGGCTTTTTCAGCCGCGGCGTTGGCTTTAATTTGTGCTGGTGTTGGTGCTTTTACTTCCTCTACTTTTTTAGGCTTCTCTGGCTCTTTTGGTTTTTCTTGGGGTGGCGTCACCTTGACCGGCTTCGGCGCTTCTTTCACCACCTCTTTTTTTGGAGGTACTTTTTCGATTGGCTTCGGCGCTTCTTTCACCACCTCTTTTTTGGGCGGTTCTTTTTCTACCAGTTTTTTCTTGATTGCAATATCGGCCGCCTCTTCTTTTATGGGCGCCGGTGGCGGCGTTTCAGTACGCTCGACTACGGGGGTGGAATCCCATAGCTCCACCTCCACTCCGCCTGGGGCACTGGTACGCCAATTAATGCCAATCGTGAACATTGCAATGAGCGCCAAGTGCGCCAATATCGAATACGAGAAGGCGCGTGCGCTACCTTGGGTTTTGATTGGCTTTGCCCGTAAAAAAGGCGAGGGCCATTGTTGTGCGGTATTCATGGGTTCAGCATGTGCTGGGAGATACGGCCATGAAATTACTGACTCTTAACAGCAAGACCAACCCGCTTGACGCCATTCTCTTTGAGTTTGGCCATCACATCCATAACGACTTCGTACTTCACGGACTTATCGGCCGCTAGTACAACCGGTTGATCGGCGGATTTTTCAGCTTGGGTGCGCGCAAATGTGCCGAGCTCCCAACGGCTAAGGGTTTGCGATGCCTCCCCTTCACGCTTGATAGTAATATTTTCGTTGGCGTCCACCGATAAATAGATGGGAGGCAAGGCTTGGGTCTTTGCGCCGCCGACGGTGGGTAGATTGACCACGCCTGGATTAACGGTTGCCGCAGTTGCCATAAAGATGATGAGTAATACGAGCATCACATCGATGTACGGAACGACGTTGATATCCGACATCGCGCGGCGGCGATTGGATCGAAAGGAAGATCGACTGGATTGGGTCATGCGTTTAGCTATTCCTCAAAGCAATCAATTAACGATGGACAGCTTGGCGCTGCAGGATGTTGGTGAACTCTTCCATGAAGGTTTCAAAGCGAATGGCTAAACGATCCATTTCAGTGGCATTGCTGTTGTAAGCAATCACCGCCGGAATCGCTGCAAATAAACCAATGGCGGTAGCGACTAGGGCTTCAGCAATCCCAGGTGCAACCGCAGCTAAAGTGGCATTTTGAACGTTGGACAAACCCTTAAAGGCGTGCATGATGCCCCAAACGGTGCCAAATAAGCCGATGTAAGGGGACACCGAGCCTACGGAGGCCAGGAAGGGTAGATTGGCCTCCAAGATATCCATCTCGCGTTGGTAGGTGGCTTTCATGGCACGGCGCGCGGCATCGATTTCCCGTGCTTTGGAGAACTCCAGCATGCCGCCGGCAAAAATACGCTCCATGACGGCTGAGCTGCGGTTATTGCGCTGCGCAGCCTCCAGAAGGGTATTGAGGTCGCCACCAGACCAAAAGTCACGCTCAAAGCGTTCGGTATCGCGCCGTACGCCCCGCAGAGTCGATCCTTTCTTAAAAATCACGGTCCACGATGCAATCGACATCGTGATGAGGATCAACATTACCAGCTGGACGATCAAACTGGCATTGAGAATAAGGGATAAAAAGGAGAGGTCTTCGGTCGGATTCATAGGTGTTTTGTATTATGTAGGTAGATTTTATCTAACCAATCCAACTTAATCAGGATTATTGCCATGTTTGACCGCCAAAATACCCTTGCCAAGACCGATTCCGAACTCTGGGCAGCCATTCAGAATGAAAATCGCCGCCAAGAAGATCACATTGAGCTGATTGCCTCTGAGAACTACACCTCACCCGCAGTAATGCAGGCGCAAGGGTCCCAGCTAACCAATAAGTATGCTGAGGGTTATCCAGGCAAGCGCTATTACGGTGGCTGTGAGTTTGTGGACGTCGCAGAGCAGCTGGCGATCGATCGCGTGAAGGCTTTATTTGGTGCTGAGGCAGCGAACGTACAGCCTCATTGTGGCGCCTCCGCGAACCAAGCGGTTTTCTTGGCCTTCTTAAAGCCAGGCGACACTTTCATGGGGATGAGTTTGGCCGAAGGTGGTCACCTTACCCACGGCATGGCACTTAATCTCAGCGGCAAGTGGTTTAACCCGATCTCCTATGGCCTAGATCAAAATGAAGCGATTGATTACGAACAAATGGAACGTTTGGCACGCGAGCACAAGCCAAAGTTAATTATTGCCGGCGCGTCGGCATATTCACTCCACATCGACTTTGAGCGCTTTGCCAAAGTTGCAAAAGAGATTGGCGCCATCTTTATGGTGGACATGGCGCACTACTCTGGCTTAATTGCTGCTGGCGTCTACCCCAATCCAGTACCGCATGCTGACATCGTTACCTCAACCACCCACAAGAGTTTACGGGGCCCCCGTGGCGGCATCATTTTGATGAAAGCTGAACATGAGAAGGCCATTAACTCCGCAGTCTTCCCGGGTTTGCAGGGCGGCCCATTGATGCATGTGATTGCTGCCAAGGCAACTGCATTTAAAGAGGCTTTGGAGCCCAGCTTCAAGGACTACCAAAAGCAGGTGATTGCGAATGCACAGGCCTTGGCCAACACCCTGATCGAGCGCGGCTTACGGATTGTTTCAGGCCGTACCGAGTCGCACGTGATGTTGGTTGATTTGCGTAGCAAAAACATGACGGGCAAAGAGGCAGAAAAAGTATTGGGTGACGCGCACATTACTTGTAATAAAAACGGCATACCCAATGACCCGCAAAAACCGATGGTAACGAGTGGTATTCGTTTGGGTTCACCGGCGATGACCACTCGCGGATTTAAAGAAGCGGAATCGATTCAGGTGGGTCACTTTATTGCCGACGTGCTAGATAACCCAAATGATGTTGCCAATATCGAGAAAGTTAAAGCCCAAGTACATGCTCTAACCAAGCGCTTTCCGGTTTACGGGAGCTGATGCATGCGCTGCCCTTTTTGTCATGGCGACGATACCCAAGTGATGGATACCCGGGTATCGGACGAGGGCGATACCACGCGCCGCCGCCGCCGCTGCGCCAGCTGTGACAAACGCTTTACAACCTACGAGCGTGCAGAGCTAACATTTCCCGCCATCGTCAAAAAGAATGGCAGTCGGGTTGATTACAGCCATGACAAGCTTGCGAGTTCGCTCAAGCTAGCACTGCGTAAGCGCCCAGTATCTTCCGATTTAGTGGATGAAGCGATTGCTAGTATTGAAGAAAAACTGGTGGCAACGGGCGAGAAAGAGATAGCCAGTGATCGCATCGGCGAATTGGTGATGCGTGAGCTCAAGCGCCTCGATAAAGTGGCTTACATTCGGTTTGCGTCGGTCTATCGGAGCTTTGCCGATATTGAATCGTTTGAGAGTGCGCTGAAGGAATTGAAGTAGGGAAAAGCCAGGTGACGCATTAGCGCAGCACCCATTCCCCCGATTTACGAATCGCCTCATGCATAGCATCTGGGGCCAAATCAATATCGCCAGGCCAGCTGACAGCTCCCCCGTTAACTCCGACTTGGTTAAAGAA
>Ga0247831_1001788_pt1 | contig 37888 bp, 23 predicted proteins | sample LaCruzMarch2015__9_FD_192406 | JGI IMG/M metagenome (GOLD analysis project Ga0247831, IMG submission 192406) | Freshwater microbial communities from meromictic Lake La Cruz, Castile-La Mancha, Spain - LaCruzMarch2015_1m | ecosystem: Environmental > Aquatic > Freshwater > Lake | place: Spain...
TCATTCCTGACTTGCGGAAGACGGAGCGGAGCGGAGTTTTACGCAAAGCGATCGTATGTCAGGAAAGAGGGGGGTTGAAGGCGTCCGGCCACGGCTGGAGAATCGGCGTAACACTCTATCGGCATTGTGGGGGATCGTAAGGGCTTGGCATGAGGCGGGAAAACCCACTGCCTCAAGCTTCGGCTTTAAGCCGAGGCTGGGCTTTGAGCGTTGGGGGGAGATCATCGGTGGGATTGTAGGCCATGCGGGGTTCGGCAATCCGTTGGAGAAGGTTCAGTTGGAATCTGCTGGAGATTCGGAGGAACGAAACATAATAAAGCTACTTGAGAGAATGAGGGATGAGTCGCTTAAGCCTGAACATGAAGATATGTCTGGATATCTCGAATTTACATTTCAAGAAATTGTGAATTTTTGTCATCAGGATGGGCTATTTGATTGGATTTTAGATGGAAGAGAAACAGATGGCGGCTATAAATTAAATGCAAAATCCTCAATTAAGTTCGGTTTTTGTATTAAGAAATTCATGCCGTCGATCAGCAAGAGTGTGGACAAAGCGGGTAAACCTCCCAGGAGGTATAGGGCGCGTTATGGCGCAATAATAAAAGCTGGAACAGATGAGCGTAGGCCTCCAGTCGATGAGTTTCACTATGTAGGAACTCGTGGGGATGGTCGGCATAAAAGATATTTTATAGAGTGGAAGCCAGTTAATAACTGACTCGCAATTATAAGTATCGCGCCCGACTCAATAGGGTGACAGGAATCCCTGTCACCCTATTTTTTTTGGAACCGATGCAGTATGTATCTGCTGAATTATATCGTGTTAAATACTATATTGTTACACTGAAGTAGGGCACGGTAGGAACCGGTGCAATTCTACACATCCATACCGGTTCCCCAAAATAGATCGTTGGATATTATGATTTTGTAATTAGTAGGGAACCGAGGGAACCGGTAGGAATATGTTTTTTGATATACATAAAAAATACAAAAAATGCAAAAAATGTATTTTTTTATATACGAGGCGGAAAATGTGGCACTTACTGGTTCCTATCGGTTCCAGCTATAGTATGCGGTTTATCATCTGTGGATTATAGTGGGAACCTGTGTGGCGTGACTGGTTCCCTTACCGGTTCCTTTTTCAACCATCACCATGGTAAAGGAATCTTTTACTACAGGAAACAGCGAGGTTTCCCGAAGGGACATGCCAAGTTATCTTATGCGCTGGTTACTGGTTGACAAGTTACAAGGGGAAGTAACTCCGTGTGGATCAGTCAGAGCTTGTCAAAAAATCGTTGGTTTCGGGGCTGGGGGCGGAGAATGGCGGATGCGAAGCTGCGGGAAGGTATCAGATTTGCAGCGGCGTCCTGCGGCCGGACGCTGATTTCTCGGAAGATGAAAATCCTGAAAGCGGAATTGGTGCAGGGGTCGCGAAACAAACACCAAGCCGGGGTGCGGGGTAGAAGTTTAAAGAGTCTTGAAAGCGTAGGCTGTTATTCCTTTGAATGGTAGTAGGAGAAGCCTGTGAGAATGCCTTCGCTGGCGAGTTGAAAAAGGAATTCGTATGGAACTCCGAGTTGCTGCATTCTCTGACTCATGCCGATTTGGTGGGGGGCGGCGAGGTTGTGCACCCGATCCATTTTCTTCTCAATCATGTGAATCTCGTCTTCCGAGAGCGGGTATTCGCATTCTGCTAAAAAGGCCAGCACATAAGGGGGGCACAGTGACCTCCCTTTCGTTATAGAGATGATGTTGATCCTGCGGTATGAGCGAGAGATCGACTTCTTTTTCCCCTGCTCTCAGGATTTCATATTCGGGAAAAAATAAACATACTTATGTATAATCATACATATAATCCGTCCGTTTGAAAGTGATAATTTGTTGCAAATTCTTTATTTTAATATGCTTAAGATCATATTGCTTTATGGGCGGAGCATATCGTGGATATCAGGCTGACCTTTTGGCGACTGCTTGATGAGCGTGGATCAAACGGCTTTGCCGCTGCCGATTTGCGTTTGCATCTCGGCGAGGATTGGAAAACAGCGCCAGTTCAAAAGGCGCGGCGCATGGCGGAATTTATCGACGATCCGCTGAATCCCGCATCAGCGCTCACCGTGCTTGCGGAACATGGTGGAAAAATCTTTGTCACATCCGAGAGTCATCCCCTCCGTGCCAGAGAAGTCAGCCCGGATGAGGTCGAACTCTGGGTTCCTGATTGGCGGAAGATTTCCGAAAAACTCAGCTCAGCCCTTGGGTTCTTTCCCTGTGATCCAAGGGGCGAGGAGACGACTCGACAGATCGGCAACATCCATTCGCGGAAACTGGCCTCGCGTCCCGTATTCCTCCACATTCCAAAAGGCGGAAACGCCGATTGCATGAGCCCGCTCAACGAGATGGCCACCATGCCAGCAAGCGTATTGTTTTTACTTTCTCAAAAGCGCATCACACCCGCGATACATGCCCTCGCCCATGAGCGAGGAATCATGCTCGACAGCGTCATCGAGCGCCTCGCCGCACCTGATTCCGCGAGCATTCCAATCCGAACGAGGCACAGCGCCAGATCGCACAAATCCACCACAGCCAGCAATCTCATCGAACCGATCCTGGATGTCCAAACCGACTGGCGCTGGCAGAAACTCAAAATCACTATCGATCCTACAGGTAGGACGCCGCTGCATACGGCAAGCAGCGCCAGTCTCATACATTCACGAAAGCCAATAAAACCGACACATGCCGCCACGTTGAGATCCTCGCAACGATGGCCGTTCACGGGGCATGGCAACCATCCAGAAAACACTCCGAAGCCGACAAGAGGGCGTTCAAGCCCATTTAATCCGAAACTCCCACGTAAGAGGATTGACGGCGGTTTCTTGGAGTCCTGGCGACGCTGGCCCGCGCAATACCTCTCAGTGAGGGATCCCGCCCGCCGCAAGCAGCGGATTCGCGATATGAAGGGCCGAGCTAAAGACGGCCTTTGATCAATCCGAGCGGAAGTGGTTCGGGCTGCAGCGGCTTGGATAGGATGGAAACGTGCTTCTTGAGGTCGGAAGACTTTTCGAAGGCATGCATGACTTCCAGCACGTGGTAAGCGAGTGCCCCGCTGCTGCGGTGGCTGCGCTTTCTGCTTTCATCAAGGATCGCATAGGCCATGTCGGCGGCTCCGATGCTGCGGCTGTTCTCGCTATACGGATGGCTCAGAGCCTGATTGCGCCACTCGCCAGTCGTTGGTGTCCAAATCTCCAACGGACCGCCGAAGGTATTCGGATCCGGCACCTTCAACGAGCCTTCGCTGCCATAAAGTTCGATCGGGCTGTGCCCGTGGCCGTGCACGTCGAATGAGATTGTCACCGTCACAATAGCTCCCGAATGAAACTCGAGCGTGCCTGAGGAATGGGTCGGAACGGAAACGGGGAGCATCTTTCCGAACTGCTCCTTACAGGTGGCGATTCGTTCCTCGAAGGCGCGCGTGGTCACACCACTGACCTCCTTCACTGGGCCCAGAAGATGGACCAGTGCTGTGATGTAATACGGGCCCATGTCGAACATGGGGCCGCCACCGACCTCGTAGAAAAATGCAGGGTTCGGGTGCCAGGATTCCGGGCCGCGGGACATTAAGAACGCCGTGCCGCTGAAAACTTTTCCGATCCATCCATCGTCCACCATTTTCCGTGCGGTCTGGAGTCCGGCTCCGAGAAAGGTGTCCGGCGCGCAGCCCACGAGCAGCCCCTTTTCCCCGGCAAGGTCGACCACTTTTTTGGCATCCTCGAGATGGACCGCCAGCGGTTTTTCGCAATGCACGTGCTTGCCGGCATTGAGCGCTGCAAGGCTGACCTCAGCATGGACCGCCGGGATGGTGAGGTTGACGACCAGATCCACGTCGGGATTCGCCAACAACTCATCCACCGTCTGGGCCACGCAGCCGTTTTCTGCGGCCTTGGCCTTGGCGGCTTCTGGGTTGAGATCGGCGCAGGCGACCACTTCAAGGACCTCGAAAAGTTTAGCCCCGTCGAAGTAGGCTTGGGAAATGTTTCCGCAACCGATAATGCCGATGCGGACTTTGGATTTGTTTTGCATGGTTGGTTCTTATTTGTTGCCGCGGGCGATGCCGGTGCTCGTGAGGTAGTGGTAGCTTTCCTGAATAGCCTTCATCATGTCGCCAGTGTAGCTGTCGAGTTCGACGGCGATGTATTTCGCGTAGGTCGCGGCTTTCGAGGCTGCTTGCAGGTCCACCTGGCCGGTGCCCGCAGGAAGGAAGGGTGAGGAACTGCTGACCATGATCTTGCCGCTCTCCGTCTCGGCCTCGGTGAAGGTGTCGGAGGCGCTGATGACTCCATCTTTGAAATGGAGAACCTTGCCGCGTGGGCCGATCTCATTGAGGAAGGCGACGGGATCGAGCCCGGCTTTCGCGACCCAAAAGACGTCCGCTTCCCACAGGACGTTATCCGGCGTGTTCTCGAGAAAAATCCGGTAGCCCGGCGTTCCGTCGACATCGATCAGGTCCCAGTCGTGGTTGTGATACCCGACCTGGAGGCCATGGGCTGCGGCGTTTGCGGCTGCTTCGCAATAAAGCTCCGCAGTGGCCTTGACCGCATCAGACGATGCGAAATTTGCCTTAAAATCAGGCGGACAGCCGGTGATGATCGCTTCGTGTCCGAGAAGCAGTGCCTCCTCGATCACAGCGTTCTTTTGGTCTCCCACCGGCAGAGCGCCGTGGCAGGTTGGCGCCTTGAGGCCGAGTTCCTGGAATAGCTTTGCGGCCTTCGCCGCAGATGAGCCTGGATACCCCGCCGGCTCGACGCAGCCGAATCCCATGGCGGCAATGGCGCGGATCGTGCCTTCGTAGTCGGCGGCGGCCTGTTCGCGGACGCTGTAAAGTTGAACGGTAATTTGTGGAATCATGCTGGGTTGTATTGTAGGAAGTTGATGAAAACAGGTCTGACTTGGAGGAGGGTGCCTACGCTAGCAGAATTTGCCTGAACGAAAATTGACAAATCCTATGATTAATGGTGCTAGAGTGAAGACGGCCCTGGAGAGCGTGGGCCACTATATCAGCGGGCCTGGCGGGGCGGACACGCCTTTGGTCATTCCCGACAATTTTCTGCTGTTCGAGCTGATCACCGAAGGTGCGGTTTATCTGCCTGACGGAAACGATCTCCACGGCGTGGGAGCGGTGTTCGCCCACAACCCCGGCCAATCGACCGTCAGTCGGACGCCGGGCGATGGACACTACGCCTGCATGACCGTGCGCTACCGTCTGAACCGGCTGTCGCAGAGGTTTGTTTGGCCGCGCGTTTTCCAGTGGGCGGTCGTGAGCCAGGCGCTGCGGTTTTCGGAGGAGATTCTCTTCGCATTTCACCATACTGATTACGATCACGGAGTGCTGGGCGACCTGATCTGGAGCCAGTTTCGTTTCCGGTTGGAGGAATTCCAGCGGAGCGTAAAGCACCGGTCGATTCCTCCGCTCGTGGCGAATGTGATGAGCCACATGGACCGCCACTACGCCGAACCGCTCGGCGTGGAGGATCTGGCCGCGCGCTTCGGCCTCAGCGCATCGTATTTGCATGCATTGTTCCGCGAGCACGTCGGAATGACGCCGCACCAACACCTGATTCTCCAGCGGATGCGGTCCGCCCGCCACAAGCTGGTGACCACCGGCGCTCCCATCAAATCCATCGCGATGGATGTGGGGTATGCGAATACGGAAAACTTTTGCCGGGCATTCAAAAAACACTGCGGTCTCACTGCGGCGACCTACCGACGGAAATTCATCCCGCATGGCTAATTCAGCTTTTTGGGCGGAAGGGCAGAGGCGGTTGTCGCGGCGAGCGGCCTTCGGGGCGGCAGGGTGCAGTGGCTCCACTCCAAATCCGAGTCTATCTCCCGAGGCATATCTGGCCACACTGGGTTATTTTCCTTTCTGAAGGAGATGAATTCAGCCAATGGCGAGTGGCAGCGTAGGATATCGGAATGAGACGGGCTGTGATCTAACAGCGATCCATGTCTTGCGTTGTAAACCCAGCCCAGCCCCACTGGTTTTTGAGTTCGTCAAAAGGATTTTCCGCCTCTCCGCGTTCCGGATAAAGAGGAACCAGAGAGGCAACCTCATACGGCATGGTGCTCTCAAGAATGATGTATTTGTATGAGACGACTTCCAGCGGCAATTCCCCATCTTGCGTCAAGTGGTCATTGCGCCGGAATACCAAGGTGGCTGGCGTGGAAGCGCAGGGCTTCCTGGATGTGGGTGTCCCAGTAATTCCAGTCATGGCCGCCGGGATGCTCCACGTAGGTGTGCGGTATTTTTTCAGCTTGCAGGGCGGCAACAAAATCACGGTTCGCCTGCAGCAGGAAGTCTTCAGTGCCACAATCGATGAGAATCGCTGGAAGGTCCTCCCGGGATTTTTTGGCAAGCTCTAACGGGTCATGAGAGGCGAGCAAGGGGTTGCTCCCGAAAATCCTGAGGATTTCCTCTGGGCGGTTGGGACCATCCGGGTCCTGATTTTCTTGCCACATGCGCAGCACAGTCGCTCCTCTGTCCAGCGCCCCTGAGTGGCTGTGGATTGAGCAGAAGCTGTCGGGGTGTCCCAAGCCCAGTCGCAAGGCGCCGTAGCCGCCCATTGAAAGGCCTCCGATTGCGCGTCCGTCCCGGTCTGTGCGCGCCTGGAACGTGCGCTCGATGAAATTGGGGAGTTCCACTGCGAAATGGCGGGCATAGGCGGGCCCCTGTTCATTGTCGGTGTAGAAGCCCCTGTAACCGTCGGGCATGACTACGATCATTGGAAATGGTGCGGCGTGGACCTCGATACGGCTGTTTCTGCACCATGAGGAGCTGTCATCAGAAAGACCATGCAGCAGATAGAGGACCGGAAAAGGCGGAGTGCCAGACTCCGGGTAGATGACGCGCACGGTGGTTTGTTTTCCAAGAATTTTGCTACTCCAGTGGATCGTGTGAAGGGACATTAGAATGCGGCAGTAGTTGTTCTGAAGCCGCTTTGCAAGCCATTCCGCGCATGACATGATGGGGCGCCGTGAAAGCAGCGCTTGAGTTTTGGAATCGCATCCCCCAACGTGTTCCAGTCTTAAAAGTTCATTTCGTTCGATATCTATGCCACTTCCAGCAAATCCATTTTTGCAAGTTACGATACCTCGCGTTCTCTCCACGCTGGCGCGACTGAAAGAGAGTCTTTGGGAGGAAATCGAGGGTGTGGAGTGCTTTTTTGGGGGCGCCGCGCCTTGCCAAGTGGCATTCAAGGAGGCACTTGGGCTGGACTACCGCAAGGTGCGACTTCCTTTCGAATGGGGGCGCGTGTTTGACGAAGGGTGGTTCGAACTTCGAATCGTGGAATGGCCGAAGGATGGCTATCTTTGCTGGATGGATGACGGCGAGGGAACTTTGCATGTGGATGGCGCGCCCTACTATGGATTTGATGTAGCCCACCGCCGTTGCAAGTTGCCAGATGTGCGCGCGCGTTTGCACATGCACAGCCTCTGCCTGCAAAGCGCAATCTGGCATCTAGACGCTTCCGGTCTTGGCAATGGCGGAAGCCGTCTTGTTAAGGCTTCGATCCAACGGCGCAACGATGCAGCGTGGCATCTTTACCACGATTTACTTGTTCTTTCCGAGTTAGCCGGGGAGTTGATGGATTCAAAAGGTCTGACACCATCGCCTGAAGCAGGCCGGGGTGCGGGTTGGCAGCCACCGATCGAACATGCACCCGTTGCCTTGCGGCGTCTACTGCGCGGTTTGGATGACACTGTCAATGCGTTGGATCTGGAGGGCTTGGAATCCGCCCAGCGATGCGCAGCGGGTGTTTTCGAGCGGCTCGGCGGCCAGCACGAGCGCGTCAAGGCGGTGCTAGCAGGTCATGCCCATATCGATTTGGTGTGGCTATGGCCTGAGCGTGTCACCGCCTACAAGGGATGCCACACGTTTGCCACTATGAACCGCTTGATGGATCTTTATCCGGAGTTCCGCTTCTCCTCCAGCCAGCCGGCGTTGCACGAGGCTGTGGAATTGGCGAGTCCTGAGTTGATGCAAGAAATCCGCTCGCGCATTGGCGGGGGAAGATGGGAATTCACTGGTGCCGCCTACGTGGAATCCGACACCCTTATTGCATGCGGCGAGGCACTTGCCCGTGGATTCCTCCTCGGCCAAGAGGCATTCCGCGCCGTAAACGGGTGTCCAGCCCGCACTCTCTGGCTCCCAGATGTCTTCGGCTACAGCGCATGCCTACCGCAAATCATGAGCCAAACGGGGATAGAGTCATTTTTCACCACCAAGCTGACTTGGTCGAACATCAATAAATTTCCCTACAGCAGTTTTGTGTGGCGCTCACCCGACGGGGCGGAGGTTCTTTGTCATATCACGCAGGAAACTGGATACAACCAGACAGTCTCCGCAGCCGAATTACGCAAGGGCGCTCGCGGCTACCGCCAATCGGATATCCACGACGAATTTCTTGCGCCGACAGGATTTGGAGACGGGGGAGGGGGAGTTACCGAGGAAATGTGCGAAAAGGCGCGGCGGTGCCGGAGCATGGCCGGATTGCCGACCGTGGAGTGGGGTGGCGTGGAAGATTTCTTCAATCGCCTTGCCCTCCGCCGCCCCGAGTTGCCGGTCTGGCAGGGCGAGCTTTACCTTGAATACCATCGAGGTGCGCTCACGAGCCATTCGGAATTGAAAAAAACCTTCCGGCTTGCCGAGCGTAGTCTACAAACATGGGAGGCCGTGCGCTGTGCCATGGGTGCAGGTTCCTTGGAAGATCACGTTTGGAAGCGATTGGTCTTCGCCCAATTTCACGATTGCATTCCCGGCAGCTCCGTGTGGGAGGTTTACGAGGAGGCGATTCCCGAACTCCGCGTCATGGAGGAAAGTGCCCTTGTTTCGGCCGTGAATGAGCTTTCCACCGCGAAGCACGCGGGCTCACCATGCTTGTTCAATCCACTACCCTTGCCTCGCACCCTTATTCTGGATGGGCATAGTGAGGCCGTTTTTTTGCCACCGTTAGCCGGTGCGCCAGTTGCGTCCCTCAAGAGAGTCAGTTCATCGGTTCCTGTCACCGTAGGAAGCCATTTTTTACGAAGTGCGGGAGTGGAGGCGGAATTCGACAAATCAGGCCTTATTTTGCGACTCGCCTTCGACGGGGTGGAAATTCCGGTGAGCGGACCGCTCGGGTGTCCTGTGGTCCATCCCGATTTTCCCCACAGTTTCGAAGCCTGGGATATCGACCGGCAAAGTTTGTCACTCCAAAAAAGGTTTTCCGGTTTTTCTTTTTGTAAAACGTCTGGAGGTGGATCGTTGCGCGCCTTAATCGTGTATGAAGGCGCATTAGGAGATGCCTCCCGAGCTGTCGTGACCTATTCGCTTGATGCTTTCCACAAGGTCCTGTTCATCGATTACGATGTCGACTGGCGGGAGGAAAACGCGCTTTTGCGTTTGGAGTTTCCGACAGCTTTCCAGAGTGTGGCAGCGAGGTTCGGCACCCCGTTTGGAAGTCTTTTAAGAACACAACAGCCCGGCGACCCGCGAGCGGAAGCGATGTTCGAATGCCCTGCCAGTCGCTGGATGACGCTGCAGGACGACGGCGGCGGACATGGGCTGTCTATCCTTGCAGAAGCAAAATACGGATTCTCCTGCCGAGAAGGACTGGCCGGAATCTCATTGCTTCGAGGGGTGAAAGTCACCGGTGAAGACCGCGCATTTTCGCGACTTGTGCCGCCGAGCCTTCGGCGCGGCGGCAAGCGCCCGCTGTTCACAGATCATGGTCGCCACTTCATCCGCATTGCGCTTGCAGGGTCAACCGTCGATGGTCTTCGCACTGGAACAGCTGCTGCGCTCGCGGAGACGGTCTTTAGCGATGTGCTTGAATACAGCGGGTCGGCACTTTCAGCCGGGTTCCTCGGGCTCGAAGGCGGGGAAAGCCTGGTTCCATGCTGGGCAAAACCGGCGGCCGACGGGCATGGGTGGATTCTCCGCTTGCATGAAGTGCTCGGAAGGCGAGGCGAGGCGAAGATCCTTCTGGCGCCAGGATTCATGGCTAGAACCACTGACCTCTCCGAGTCCCCCAACGGAGGACTTGTCAAGGCGATAAAATTCACTCCGAACCAAATCCTAAGCTTGAGAATTCAACCGCTGGGTTGACGCAGGTGCCGCGGGCATCTGAAGCGGCCCCGCAAGAACAGCACGGGTCTTTTTCAAATCAGAACATCAGGCGTTTTGAATGGAGGCGTTTGCTTGGATGAGTTTGATGCGTTGCCTCACGCTACTGGCTGAGCGGAGTCCGTCAGCCGGGGTGTTTTTCACGTAATCGAGGAGTCGATCCACAGAGGATGTGGCCACGTGGAGGCGTGTGTCGGAGGAGGCGTAATAAATCAAAACCGATCCGTCCTCCTGGGCGACCCACCCGTTGCTGAAGACGACATTCGAAACATCTCCTATCCGTTCCCAGCCCTCGGGGGCTATGAAGTAGCCCTGGGGTTTCGCGATTGTGCGCGTCGGGTCATTGAGGTCGGCAAGGAAGAGGTAGAGGACATAGCGCAGTCCGGCAGCTGTGTTACGGACGCCGTGGGCGAGATGCAACCAGCCCTCGGAAGTTTTCAGCGGAGAGGGACCGAGTCCGTTTTTCAACTCCGAAATCGTATGGTAATGGCGGGGATCGATGATTTGCTCGTGGGTGGCGACCGCGTTTTCCATCGAGTTGCACAATGCCCAACCGATGCCTCCCCCGGAACCGGCATCGGCGAAGCCATCCTGCGGGCGGGTGTAAAGAGCGTATTTGCCATCCACGAACTCGGGGTGGAGGACCACATTCCTCTGTTGCGGTGAGGGAGTCTCAAGGTCTGGAAGCCTTTCCCATGAGACCAGATCACGCGTGCGGACGATGCCGCATTGGGCAATGGCGCTTGATTGGTCAGCGGACGATGCCGAGGGGTCGCGGCGTTCGGTGCAGAAAAGTCCGTAAATCCACCCATCCACATGCCTGACCAGTCGCATGTCGTAGATGTTGGTGTCCGGATCGGCTGTCTCGGGGATAACACATGGGGAGCCCCGGAAGCGGAAATTGTCGATTCCGTTCGGAGACTCGGCGATGCCAAAGAAGCTTTTGCGATCCCAGCCTTCGATGCGCACACAGAGGACGATGCGGCCGTTGTGTGCCATTGCTCCGGCGTTGAAAGTCGCATTGATTCCGAGGCGTTCCAGAAGGCGGGGATTTGTGTTTAGATTCAAATCGTAGCGCCACTCCAGCGGGATGTGGGCAGGAGTCACAACAGGATGTGCATAGCGTTCGTAAATGCCATTGTCGCAGACTGGATCGATCCTGTTTTTCCTCGAGAGGAGTTCGTCTTGGGACTGGCGAAGGGCGGCAAGCCGTTGTTGGAATTCCGTGTTCACTTGGATGTATCGGTTGGTATTTGTTTGTTGGGTAAAGCGAGGGATTGTTGCCCGGCGGGCTCGTGATCATCACTAGCACAGAGAGTGTCAAAAGAGGGCTTCGCGCTGCAAGATATGTTCCTAAGCCGGGGCATTCTTCGACGCGGGTAACAGCAGGACAGGTCAAATGCCTGCCGGCGAATGGTGTTTGCGGATGGCCTTGCGGTATTTACACGGAGGAATTCCATGGATTCGGCAGAAGGCTTTGGAAAGGTAAAATCCATTTTGTCGAAAGCCATTTTAGAAAACCAGCGCAGGCTCAACCGGTCCGCGCGGAGCGGCTTTTTTGTGTGGGCTGTATTGTGGCGAAGTCCATTTCCCGAGCGGCAAGGAGAGTGGCTGCCGGACCCCAGACCGGCCAGCTGGCCATGGGGCGGCTTGTGTAACCGCTCCGCGAGCCCGCCGGAGTGCCGAGACTTGTTCCAGTGACCTCGCCGGAATCGGACACGTGGGAGGCAACCCCAACCCAGCCAAGCTGGGCAGCCTTGCGCGCGCCGGGTTTGGTGCGGGCCGAGACGAGACCCAGGCGTGCCGCTTTTGAAAGGCCTCTAACGAGCAACGCCTGACCCGAGGTTTCAATGTAGGAAGTGGGATCATCGAGAACCGTGTGCCAGTTTCCACAGGGTTTCCGAACTGCCAGCAGGCCCCTGCATGTGTTTTCGAGAATCGAGGCGAGACGCGGCTCCCGGCGTGTTCCTGTGAGGCAGAGGACTTCCACCATGGCATGGATTGCCCATCCGTTTCCGCGGGACCAAAAACATCCCAAAGAACGCTTGTTTTTCAAACTCCAGGCATGCGCCCAAAGACCGGTGCGAGGGCATTGCAGTAACTCTGAATGCGCGCAAATCTGCTCCGCGGCTTTACTGAGCCAGTCGCTGCCGAAGCCCGCGGCACCCGCTCTTGCTACGAACGGGCAGGCTGTGGCCAATGTGTCGATCCAAATCTCCCTGCGTTCCGGTTTGGTGAGCCAAATGCCGCCAGGCCCAGAAGGCGACTCGAGGACATGCCGTCCGAGGGCCTCGATCCATCGGCGCCACCGGTCGGATGGCGACCATGATTCCAAGCGAAGCAGTGTTGTTCCCGCTCCGGCCTTCCAGTGCCAGCCGCCTTCGTCCATGAAGCTGGTTCCCATTTGCTCGTGGTGGCGCACCCATTCACCCAGAAACTTTCGCACGCCCGGGAAGGACTCCCATTCACCCAAGGCGTCGCCAAGCAAGCCCGCTCCCCAGTCCCATCCCAATGTGACGGGGTTTGTTGCGAGAATGCGTTTGAGCACCCGTGTTGCAACAGCCTCGCCGTGAAGCCAGGAGGTGTCGGATGGACGGGCAGGAGCTTTTGTTTTTTCGGTTCTGGATTTGTTGGTCATTGGATCACTTAGAAAGCCATCGGAACTGCGAGGTTGGTCGCGGGCTCGTATGCGGCAGCAACACGCAAGCCCTCGCTGGACTCCCAAGGTCTACGGCATTGTCCTGTAGCTGTTTTGCGCAACCCAAGGGTTCGGCACAAAAGTTTTCGATGCACTGGGAAAGCAGTTTGGGAGGCTCATTGGGAGATTGCTGTGTGGTCATTTTCCGTCGGAAGGAAATCGACGGGGTGGTTGCGGGTAGGTCAGAGTGGGCTCCCCCTCGATGCGGATGCATTCCAGAGACTCGATGGTAAAGACGGTGTCTGCGGAGCGCTGGCCGAATGGGGATGTGAACGCGAGGGCCACGATTTGAGAGGCCGAGAGGGGTTGTTTCATCCGGTGTTGGACGAGGAGGTCTTCTTGCCCATAGGCGCATAGAAAGTCGCTAAAGGGAAGATCGAGTATCACTGTTTTGCCGTTCGGCACCAATCGGCGGGCGTGGTAGAATCCCCAAGATGTCCCAATGGTGCGGGCCGGTGCCAGGCAGAGAGCGAATTCCTTGTCGTTGGCCTTTTCCACTTTCCAAGGAAAAATCCCGTCGGGTGCGACCAACGCGAGGAAGTCCACAACCACATTCGGGATTTGGCTCTCGTGGGTGATGCGGCCAGTGATGCGAAAGCCATTGGCTTGCGGAGAAGCCGTCAAGGGCACTCCGATGAAAGACATTTCCTCGAGTCCCCGCAGGCGGGCTGTGAGGCTATTTGCGGATTCGGGCCAGTGCAGGAGGGCGGGTTTCCGGAGGGGCTCTGATTGTTGGCCGCGGGAGAGGTCGAACTCCTTCTCGTCCGTCGCAAATGTGAATGCGCTTTTCAGATTCGCTGTTCCGAGCACCTCTACTTGCGCAGGACGGGAAATGGGTTCTGGGCGCCCGACTATCTCAAGATCATCGATCCACAGTTCCCCTTGCGACGAAGAGCCCATCATGATCCGCAGCGGTTCTTGAATCCATCGCGTAAGGTGGATGCTTTCGCTTGCGGAACTGAAAATGGCGCGCCGAAAATTTCTTTCGAGGTTGGAAACCAAGGAAAATTCCAAGGTAGTCCAGTCGCCTGGTTGAAGGACAACCGGCTTGGCCCAGACATCGCTGCATGCAAAATACGCCGTGGCGCTTCCGCAGGTGAGCGTAAAGGAACCGGAGACCACTTTTGCCCGCAATCTCAAGGCTTGTGTTGTAGGAGGGAGGTAATCCGCACCGGTATGCCAGAGCGCGACGAATTCCGGATTGCGGGGAAGCGGACTCTCGACGAGCACCTTCAAACCTTGTCCCGAAGCACCCGGGAGAGGATTTGCCGACAGACTCGTGGTGGCTTTAGCGTCTTTTTTTTGCCCTTCGGACCAGCGCCAATGGGAAAGGTGTGGGCCATTCCCTTTTGAGCGCACGCCCTCGAAGTCCTCAAGCACCACCAGGGATTCGCTTGATTCGGCAGCGGCGGCGAGGGCCACAGCAGGCGATAGAGGCAAGGTGGATACCAGCAAGAGGAGAACGAGTCCGTGCCGCATGTCATGAAAGAAACACATAAAAAACTGTTATCGGGAAAGCGGGAGCATTTCCAAGGCGATGGCCTCGCGCTCGGAAGGCTTTGGTGGCGCAGGGAATTTTCTGACGCGCCATTCTTGTTTGAAGCTCGTCACCGCACCGGGCAGAAGAATCCGCCGAGGCCCATGCATTTCAAACTCCGTGCATCTCCGAGCGGGATTGCCAACCTCGGCGTTGATAAAAATTTCCAACGGATCGTGGCCCTGAGCCACAGCGGACGCTGGCACGCGAGGGACTTCGACTCGAACTGCGAGATCGCCGAGAAAAAGCACCACGAGGCCTGACCACTCGGCGAGTGATATTTTTCCAGACGCTGATGTCCGAGATCCATTGATGACCAGCCACGGGCCCTGCTGTCGCAGTGCCTTTGTTGAAGGCTCCTCGCGTCCGCTCCAGCGGGTTCGCGAGTTGGTAGGATTCCAGACCCAGAACTCCGTCTTCTCGCTCAAGCGAAAATTTGGCCAGAGCCCCCAATTTCGTATTCCCCATGTATGATTTTGCGCTGACCACTTCCACTCGATGACATCGGGTTGCAAAAACCTGATGGATTTGACCAGCTTGGTTCCTGAGATCGGGCTGGCAGGCCCAGTGAGAACGAGAGAAGAGGTGTCTGGACGACGGATGGAAAAATCCGCCCGCTCCCCGTGTGGATCCGGGGGCCAAGGGGGAAGTCGGCGGCGGCGATCGGCATCAACCCGCTGGTGGCGCCACCAGGAAGTTTGCGGAGCCAGCCAAAGAGTGCCACCGCCGGAGGCGTCGTGCTCCGCCACGGGCGGACGCCTGAGCGGCATGGCGGGAGACTCGAAAGCAATCAGTCCTCCGGAATTTTTGACACGAAAATCCGAAACCCTCCCAGACAGCGAGGGAATGCACTCGATAGAGAGAAAGCCGTTTTCCAAGACCACGCGATTGATGTCTTCGCCGCGCGTGGGAGCGGAACCTCCGATGAGGAGAATCCCTGCGAAGATTGAGAGGAGGCGATGGAAACCGAGGCTTCGGACAGTGGCGACTCGTTGAGATGGTGGCATGGAGGCGAGGCTTATGAGTCAGGAAATTCCCATCCCATCAAGAAAAAAATAGACATCTATTTGTAACATAAAAAATCATTGATGACTGTCGAAGTCGCTGGAAGATTATGTCGGTGGAGCTCCATATTTCTTCCTCTTTAACCAGCCCCCCACATTTGAAAAATGCGGTTAGCCTTTGGACAAAGTCCATGTTGTCTATATTAGTAGTCAGCTTGCCGTTCTTCCCGGTCGCCGCGAGTGATGGCATCCAACCGGAACCAACCTCTTTGATCGCGGGGGGCGAGCGCGATGCACGGCTGGTGACACCGGACTTGGTGGAAATTCGGATTGCGGGGCGTAAGGAGTCGAAAGATGGTCCGCTCAAAAATCTCGAAGCCTTTCAGTCTCCCGAGGGTCCACGCCTTCCGGTGGCTTCAGAATATGAAGTGACGGTCGATGGAAAGCCTGTCGGCGTGAAAGAAATCGGATACCGCCAAGAGCTTTATTATGCTGCTTTCAAGGGATATGACGTCCGAGTGCTGGGATCGATCTACCTGCGATTGGAAAAACCTGTCGCCCTGGGTTCTAAGGTCTCGATCAGCACCAAGTCCGCTGCGTGGTCTGGCGGTCCCCTGGTCTTCCAAGCGACGCCCGATGATTGGAGCCCCATGATTCAGGTCAGGCAAACGCCATATCAGACGGATCTCCCCAAGCGGGCACGGGTGGGACTTTACGCGGGAACGATGGGCGAGATTGTGGTCGAGCCCCGTCCATTTGAGGTTATTGATGAGAGTGGAGCGGTCGTTCATCAAGGCACGCTATCGGAAACTAACGAACAGGGTTGGGCAGGCGGCGATTACCAACATGTTCTCATGGCGGATTTCACTCCTTTGCAAAAAGCCGGAGTCTACCGCTTGAGGGTTCAGGGCATGGGATCTTCCAAGCCATTTCGCATTGGAGACGGAGGGTTACAAAATGCTCTTCGCCTGTATGCGCTGGGCATCTACCACCAGCGTTGCGGAGGGGACAACAGCCTCCCTTTCACGCGGCACACGCACGACGCATGTCACACGGCGCCAGCGGAAATCCCGACCACTGAAGAGCGGTTCAAGAATACGAACAAACACATCAGCGACATGTCTGGCGGAAGCTACAAAGCTGAAAACCATCCCGCTCCGCGCATGGCCGATGTGAGCGCGAGTCTGTATCCGATCCAGAAAAAAGGGCCTATCGATGTGGCCGGCGGTCACCATGATGCGGGTGATTACAGCAAGTATGTGACGAACGGAGCGGCCTTTATTCATACTTTGGCTACGGCGGTTGATAGCTTCTCTCCCTCTGCCACAAACTGGGACTCGCTGGGAATCCCGGAGAGTGGTGACGGGATACCAGATCCCTTGCAGTTTGCGAAATGGGAGGCTGATTACCTGCTCAAGATGCAGGATACAGATGGAGGCTTTTTCTTTTTGGTTTATCCCTTGAACCGCAAGTATGAAGGAGATGTTCTTCCGGAAAATGGAGATTCCCAGATTGTCTTTCCGAAAAACATGATCTCGACGGCAGGGGTCACAGGCGCTTTGGCCGAGTTGGGCAGTTCTCCACAATTTGCAAAGCATTATCCCAAAGAAGCGAAGGCGTATTTGGAATCTGCCAAGAAGGGGTATCAATTTTTGCGGGATGCCATTGCCAAACATGGCTTGCAAGAAAGTCACCAAGCGATCAGTCACTACGGTGGGCTTTTTGATCACATGGACGAGTTGTCTTACGCAGCAGCAGCGATGTTTGCGGCAACGGGCGACAAATCCTACGAGAATGACTTGAAAACCTGGTGGCCTGATCCCAATGGCAACAAAACGCGACGCTGGGGATGGTGGTATTTGTTCGAAGGATATGGAGCAGCGGCCCGTGTCTACGGGTTGGCGGAACAAAGCGGCCGTCCGGGTGGAAAAGTGGCCGATCCCGAATATCTGGCGAAGGTTCGCGGGGAGATCATCGCTGCGGGAAATGCCCAAATCGACCGGGCGGAAAAAAACGCCTACGGGCTTCCGGTGCCACTGGAATCCAAGAGGTTCCGTGGAATTGGCTGGTTCTGGGGCATGGATTCTGCCATGGATATCGCGGCAGCGACCATTTTAGACCCGAGCCTGCGAGACAAAGCGATCCAAGTGTTGACGGATTGCAGCGCCTATGAGTTTGGGGCGAATCCTGTTAACCGTCCTCTAGTTTCGGGATCCGGTGACCGGTGGATGCGAGAGATCGTGCACCAATACGCTCACAACGATCCCCAGATTCTCCCTCCCTCGGGTATTCCCTACGGCAATGTGTTTGGTGGCCCTCACAATTTGGAACAATACAAAGTCAATGGCCGAAACGGATTGAATTTTAATTATGTTCCACACTTGGGCGACACTTTTCCATTTTACAACCGCGTGGCAGCCGATGCGTTCAATGTTCAGGCTGAATTCACGGTGTCGCAGCAAGCCCGCAATTTTGCGGCATATGCCTTTCTCAACTCGGTCGTCGCAATGCCTTTTCCAAAGTGGAATGGGTTGGAAGGCGAGATTGCAGGTTTGCCAGAGCGCGCCGAGGAGGGAACTCCTCTCAAGGCCACTCTTGTCGGCAAGAATCTTCCTCCCTTGGAAGAGGCCCAGATCATTTGGGAGTCGAGTGGATCGGAGCCGGCTTTCGGGAAGGAATTTCAAGGCAAAGCCGTGGGGATTTTCCCTGGCTTTGTGGAGGTCGAGGCCGTGTGGCCCGATGGGCGTCGTGTGATGGCCCGGCATAACCTTCCGACCTCCCAGTCGAATGCAGAGATTCCAGCAACCAAGAGCGCAAGCACGCTGGCACTACTGAATTTTGATGATCTCCCCGTGGGAGCTATTCCGGCAACGCTGCCATCCACGACCGTTCCATTCACTGTCGAGGGTAAGCCGACCATAAGAAATCAGAATGTCATCTGGTCGAAGAGTCTGACCGGTAATGCGGTTTACTTTCCTGACCTGCCTCACTTTTTGGAGATTCCCATCGACGCTTCGATAGCAGAGGATGGGCTCATGGTGTCCATGTGGATCTACCCAGAGAAATTTTCCTTCGGAACGGACGGGCGCGAGGTCATTTCCATCTCCCAAGGTGGAAAACGCATCACTGCCCTCCGGACTTCCAAGTGGCCCAAGCCCGAGGCGCCCGACGCGATTAATGCCAAGGGTGACATCCTCATCAAGTCAGAGGCCTTCGCGGGATTAACTCGCAATAAATGGCATAAGCTCACAGTCCAAATCGCTGCAGACGGCAAGACCACCTACAAGCTGAACGGGGTCTTGGCCGGAGAAGGAACATGTGTCATCCAGCCTGACGGCAAGATTGTCGTCCGAATCGGTGGATTTCGCGGGTATGCGGATGATTTGCATATCTCCCGAGCCAGCGGGGCGCTGTCTCAGCGCGGCGTCCAACAAGAAGGCGAGCAATTTTTCGTAAAAATGGAGTAACTTACCCATGGGTGATCTCGCATTTTGCCTAAAAAAACGTTTTCTCCTCCAGAAAACTTCTGCAAATGCGGGATTTAGTTTGATTGAATTGCTGACGGTCATTGCCATTATGGGCGTATTGGCAGGCATGGGATTGACGATGGGCCCAGGACTCCTCAAGTCGAGTGCGATGTCGGGAGGGCTGGCACAAGTTGCGAGTGCCCTCTCCTTGGCTCGCAGCGAGGCGATCCGCTCTCGAAAACCCACCTGTTTTGTGATCGCTCCAGTGAGTCCGTTGGATGAAAAATCCTATGTGGCGTATTCCATTCTTCAACGCGATTCGCTCGTTGGAACAAATTACACCTATGTGAGGCGTTGGGAAAAACTACCGCAGTCGGTGCTCTTCAAGCCTGATCAGATGACGGGAAACAATCAACTTGCAACCAACAATTTCCCCTACCCGACCGATTCCGGCAAAGGAGAACAGATGTTTTGCATTTGCTTTCAAGCGGATGGTGGTTTGGACGAAGACACGCACCCGGTTGGCACATCGCCACGACTGGCCTTGCAGACTGGGGTGCGGGTTTCTCCGACTGAAGCTCCGAGCTACCAAGGCACCTACATCACCAATGAAGTCACGGTTCGGCGAATGACTGGAAAAGTGGATGTAGAGCGATTAAAATGAGTATTTCTCGCAAAGGCTTCACCCTTGTAGAAGTTATTCTGGCCATTGGCATTTTTGCATTTGCCATGATTGTGGTCTTGGGATTGGTCTCGCGTGGATTGCAGACCAATCGAGAAGCCCGTATGGAGGGAGTCTCGGCGATTCTGGCTGGGCAGATCAATAGCCTCTTGAAAGCCCCCTACCTGTGGGGCACGAATTCTATAAACAGCCCGATGGCGACCTATTTTTTAGGAACCCGAAACCTTGGTCAAATTGCCAGTGGCACACCCGAGGTCCGGACGAATTTTTACACTCAGGATCTGGTGTTCACGAATTCCGCAGACGCAGGCGATTTTCAAGTGGTCACGAGAATCCAGCCTGTGAGTCAAGGGTTTATCACCGCGAACGAGACATCACTGAACGACGCTTTATCGAGACTGGATGCTGGGGGGCATTGCGTGAATGTTGCCATCGAGATATCCTACCCGGCAAAAGCTCCCGAGCAAAATCGCTCCAAGCGCTACCTTTCTTCGATCCTAACTCGAACGACAGATGAATAAAATTGCCGTGAATATGCGACAAGCGTGCATCCGTTGTTTTTTAAGAAAGACGGGTAACTCCGACCTCGCAATATTCAAAAAAAATAGCTTTCAAAAAATTACACGCAATGGATTTACATTATTAGAACTCCTGGTTGCCATGGCTGTTTTTAGTATGATGACCGTGCTCATGTTGAGTATGACAAATTCATTGATCGGAAATGTGTCTCGTATCGATGAGAATACCGAAGTTGAACGCTCGGTGCGCGTTTTTTTTGATTTGCTCCGCCGCGACTTGGCTCAGTCCCGCATTGGTCTAAGCCAAAATGTTTTTCGCGGCGAGACCAATCGTATCTGTTTTGCCTCCTCTTCACCACGCCTTAATACGAACCATGTTTCCGACATGCGCCTGATTGTTTACGAGATGAATGCGGCGGACCAAACCATTCGCCGAGCCGTGGTCGAACCGACCATGAGCAACCACTCCTCAGGGGCATGGAATCCTACCAATGCCAGTTGGTGGAATAGCCCAGCGTTCAGCGATACCAGTTTTTCTGAGATTATCTTGGAGGGCGTGCAAGTCCACAGCACCAACGGGGTGACCACGCCTCCGTTTTCCTATGTGCAGCGATATACGGGAGCGCTTCTGACAGCTCCCACAAGCGCTACGACCCCGCCAGCAGGTGTTATGGTTGCATTCGGAATTGTTACGAAAAAAGCTATCTCCCGGGGTGTTACGAACGCCCAGTCCACGAAAACCTTTCGATACGACATCGAGTTGAACCTTCCACCAGTCTTTGATCCATGAAGCCTTTACTTCGCCAAAATTCCGGCCTCGCTCTCCCGATCACACTCCTGCTGGTGGCATTCAATGTCACCGTTCTTATCGCTTTGTTTGTGTATGCCACCACCGAGCTGAGTGCCAGCCGCAACGCCGCAGGCTCCGCCTCGTCGCGCATCATGGCCCTCAACGGGATCGATCTGGCTGGCGCCTTGATTGCCGCCAATTCCACCAACAATGCCTATGTGAGCTATCAAAACATCACGAATATCTCCGGCGCTCGCCTGGAAACAAAAATCGCCAATGTCGTGCCCATTGCCGGAGCCGCAGATCCCAGCTTCCAGCGCCAAATCACCAACCCCACTGCCCTCCACAGCGGCTTCGCCGCTCCAGGTGAAGGCGTCGATCTGAACTACGCCACCCGCGCCGACACCAATAGCGGATATATTTTACCCCGAACGAACCCAGTGAGCTCAAATTGGAGAAATTTGCATACCAACATGTTCCAAATGAAATGGGTGAATGTTTACAAGGGCCCGTCCTCCGATCCAACCAACCTCATCGGACGCTTTGCGTTTTGGGTGGATGATGAGTCCACGAAGTTGAATATCAATTATTCTGGTGTAAGAAGCTTGTATAACAACTCTGACTTAGCGACGCGCTACGTTGCCAATAAGTTGGTGGGCCCACGCGCCGACAAGGGAACAAACCAGCCTTTGACCAGTGAGTTTATGGGAGAAATGTGGCCTCAATGGATGGAATTGAGTGGAGTAGCAGGACTTTCAAGACCAAACATCATTCAGATATTAGAAAAAAGAGGCGACTTTCTTGATCGCTACACGACACTTTTTAAACCGTATTACTCGCTACTGGAAACACGCCTTGCAACCTTGCCACCTGCACCTGGCGGATTAGGAATAACTAATATAAGCCAACAAAGCCAACTCGGATTCACTGCAACTGTATTTAGCCGAGAACCAGAAATTACTTACGCAACCGGGCGTCCTCGATTTGATTTGCTTAACTTCACGACAAATTGGGCAAATACAACAAATTTTCCCAAAGCCGAGTCAGGAATATCTAACGCATTTATTGTAAATTACCCCAGATTTGCTTTAAAATATTCTCTTCCACAGTTTTTTGCTTCTTTGCGTGCAAAACAAACAGCACCCCTAAGCGGAGCAAATGCTGCTACTAATTTTCTTTACACCGCCGCTGGTGGTGAAACGCCAAATTATAACGCCAGAACACTTCCTCTCATTAATGAAACCGAGTTAAAATTAACCTCAAGTAGTAATGGAACGACATTAGAGGCGTCCGTGGAACTAATTTTTATGTTTAAAACTAGAAATACATATGTTGAAGTGTATCCCAAGCCAGATCTAACTATCTATGATGATCTTGAATTAAAGGGAAGTGCAAATGCAAAAGCTTCTTCAAATTCGAGTTACACCGCAACAATTTATTTTCCAAGCCCTATTACTATTGAAAATACTAACATTAGTATTCTTACTTTAAAACCAAATATAACTTGGTTCACTAATTCAAAACTCAAACCTACAGATACAAATTTGACCGGGCTTTTTGGCGTTCTTAAAACAAAAATCGATATTCCGACCTCAAATCCTGATAAAGTGTCATGGTCAATCCCTTCAAATCTTGTTGTCAAAACAGATATATCTTATTCACCCACATCAACAAACAACTTATACCAATCCGTTGCAGCTACTAATCTAAATGTTAATTTAACTTGGACTAATCAGTTAGGGAATTCTACAGGCGATCAAGTCGTCTTTTGGTGGACATCTGCGCCCCGCGGTGATCAAGGAGTTCGGGGGGATCCCAGACTTGGTCTGCACTCTGCGAACCTAGTAACCGCAGTCGGTGTAACTGGAAATCTCACAGGACTTTTAAACTCAAATCCAAATGCAACAATTGACTCGTTAAACACAACTAATACTTGGCAACCTGGAAAGTTTGAGGGTGAACCTCTATCTCCTGATATTACACCACCAGAAACCTTTTTTGCCACGGATAGAGGCCCATTTCACGGCCAAGAGTTTGACGATTCATATCTGAATGGACCTTGGTTTCCCTCCTCGGGGCACCTAGGTGAAATTCCGATTACAACATTCAAGAACGGAACCCACTTGGCTTGGTCAACTCCAAAATTTTGGGGAGATGGGAGAACCAATATGGGAGACGGTCAAACCTACCCGCCTGATTGGTTCATGCTGGACTGTGTCCACACGGCCATGTTTCCGCCAAATACCAACCGGATTTTTACAGATTATTCAACAAATTCTTTCGTTTCATACGGTCGTTTGAACATCAATGGACTTAAAAGTTTTTTTCTAACACCACGCGGTTCCTCAGACCGTTCCGATACAATCTTTGACTCAGCACTTATAGGACTTTATTTAAAAGATTTTCGAGAGCAGCCTGCTAGCCCCTGGAAGACTATTTCAAAATCTGAAGCTTCACGGACAAACTTGCTGAATTATATCAATAATGAAGCTTTGCGCCGGGGTTCCTTGGATGATCCATTCTTGACGGGTTTTGATTTCACGGCCCACTTGGCAGGGAATACAAACTCCACCCTCACAAATGTGAATGGCTGGGAATTTTACACTCCCGGAAAGACAAATACCTCCGACTCCCGCATTGAAAGCCTAGTGCGCTCGCTCCAGCAGCGCGTCACCTCCCGGGGGTTTCAGTTCAGCGTCTTTAGCTTGGGGCAATCTCTGCAGGTGGTGAAGACCGGGGAAACTTACAAGACGAATGTGATCGGGGAGTCGTATTTCCAGGCGGTGTGGGAGCGGGCGCCGAAGCATAGAATGGATGGCAGTATCACAAATGCCTCCTCCGGTGGAGCGCCGCCGCTACGGTTGCTCTACATGCGGGAGCTTCGTTAACGATCCGGAAGAAGTTTGGACAGAATTAACAAAATTGACAGAATGGGCCGCAAGGATATGGCTTAGGCCAGAAAGATTTTCTCTTCTTGGTTCCCCTCCTCGCCAATTTAAAATTCTTTGAATTCCGTAAATTCTGTCTATCCCGTTTGAGGCGTCAGCGGGAGAGTTCCGTCAGTCTCCAGTCGATGAAGTTTTGGATGAAGATGGTATTGTCCTTTTTGTGGTTTGGCAGGGCGGCGAAGGATTGGTAGGCAGCGAGGGCGGTTGGTTTGTCGCCGGCGAGTTCGGTGCGGAGGGCATCGGCGAGGGTTTTGCGGGCTTCCAGGCGAGCGGTGGTGGGTTGTTTCGCGAATTCTTCTGCGGAAATTTCCCCGGTGAGGTAGCGGAGGAAAAACCATGGGATCTGAGCATTCTGAAATTGGTTGTGCGGGTTCGAGGAAAAGGCGTTGAGGCGCTGCATGGCTTCCTCCTTTTGGCCAGAGTGTGCCAAGAGAAACGCGGGCATGAGGGTGTGCTCGAACCACATTTCGCTATGGGGGAGAACTTTGGAATCTAAATCGGCTTGCGTCGTAAGATACTCTTGCAGGGCGGTGGCGTGATACCCCGAGCGGTATTTTTCGAAGTGCAGGAAATAGCGTGCCAGAGTCTTGAGTTCCTGCGACATGGTGGGGTTGTCGAGAATCTCTTGGGCGCGTCCCAGGCCTTGCAAAGCGGAGAAGACGGATTGCGGATCGTCGGGTTGTTCTTTGAGGAGTTCTTCGTATTTTTTGTTTTCCAGTAAGAGATACCGTCGCGTTAATTTTTCATTGGGAAAAAGCCGCTCGGTCTCTTCGAGTCCGTTTTGATTCAAGCAGATCTCGGCTTGCCATTGTGCTCCGAGGTTGGCAATGCTTTTGGCTCCTTCGTAATCGGCGGTGAAGAGTTTCGAGTTCTTCTTGGCGCTAAAGCAGGAGAGAGTTTGAGCAGGGCGTTGGAAAATCTCGTTGTGGAGGCCCATTTTGTGAAGATAGACGAGCGATATTCCGCTGCGACCGCCCAACTCGGTGCGAATGGTTTCAAAATCCTCAAGACCGGAGAGGATGCTATGTCGCCCCAAGTTAACAGCCAGCGAGCAATCTTTGTGGTTCTCGGTGAGATTCAGAAGGGCGCGTGCATCAGAGAGGCTCATCAGGGAGCCAGGCACATCTTTGGCACAGGATGCCCAAAAAAGCTGCAGTTTCTGGTGTTTTTCAAGGGGGAATTGCTCGGCGGTGGCTTGAAACTCTGGAATGAAGCGCTTGAAGTCTCTCTGTTCAAACAAGCGAGCCAGCTGGAGGATCTTGGCGTCCAGTGCGAAGCGGTCATCCGTGAGTTGCCCCCAAGTTGTGATGGCGCGGTCTTGGTCTCCGCTGCGCCAAAGGGCGAGACCATGTTTGAAGATGGCCTCTTGTCCGATCGGGGAGTGCGGGTGGCTGGCGGAGATGCGAGCGAACTCCCCTGCCGCCTCTTCCAAGTTGCCGAGTGTCAAGTGGTAGTCGCCGAGTATTGTGGCGGGCACGCGCTCGGCGACGCCGCGTGAATAGACGGTGACATTGTCAAAAATCTTATTGCCAAGCCCGCCGCCGGCCCAGAACCCAATCCAGCCGTTTTGGAGAGGCACAAGCAACTCGGTGCGGAGAATGCGTTTGCGGTCGGCCCACATGGTGACGAGATTGCCTTCGATCTCGACCCGAAAACGATGGGTTTTGCCGCGCTGAAGGCGATAGGGGGAGAAGTTGACAACACTGGTTCCCGAGGAAGAGGCGTTCAGCGATTTGCTATTTTGAGCCACGATCGCCAGTTCGTTCGAGTAGGCTCCGAACTGCATGAGCGTGAAATTGTCTTGAAACCCATCCACAGCCCCATTTTCCGCCCAGATGAGCGTGACATCGCTCGGAGGTGGTTCTCCGAGAGTGGCTTGAGCCACGAAGCAATCGAATTCGACGGCAATCGGACCAGAGAACATTTTTTGAAGAAAAATGGACTCCCAGCCGAGGGCGCGGAGCGGATAAGCCACCCCGCCGTTCTTGGAAATCCAGTCTGGACGGGCCATCATGGCCCAGCGATTGGACCAATCCGAACCATCAAAGTTTTCCTTGAATATCGCGCTGCCCCATTTGGCGACATCACGCAAAAGGAGTTGGTAGAGAAAGGCGCACAAAATCATGAACGGAATGGCCACCAGGGTCGACTTGATCAATGTCGATCGATTACGGGCAAACCACCTCATGGTAAAGTCTGAGATGGAATCTGGCTGGGCACTCACGGCCAGACCGGCTTGGAAGTTAGCGAGGTCGTTGGCGAGTTGGCGGGCGGTCGCGTAGCGGCGCTGGGGATTTTTTGCTATGGCCTTGAGGCAGATTGCAATGAGCGGCTCAGGAACGCGCGCGCGTTCTCCAGGCGTGGGGAGATCGATTTCCCCATTGCGCCGGCGCTCAAAGAGTTCCTCGCGCTGGGATTTGGGAAGCGGGGTTCGACCGAAAAGACATTCAAAAAGGGTGACGCCCAGTGAAAAAATATCGCTCCGGCAGTCCACTTCCTCGCCATTGGCTTGCTCGGGACTCATGTAGGTCGGCGTTGCCCACTGGGCGGCCTCGCCGCTCGGGGCTGACCCCCAATCTATGAGGAAAACTTTCCCGAATTCGCCGACCATGATGTTGCCGGGTTTTATGTCTCGATGGACATGACCTTTGGAATGAACAAATTCAAGCACATTACAAACCTCCAGAAATATCTGGATAACTCGGTTTGCTTTTTTCTTGGAGAGACCTTTCCCGGGATATTCGCCGGCAAGCCAGTCGGAGAGGGTTTTCCCCTCCACCTTACGCATCGCAAGGCGGACTTTCCCCGGGGAGTTTTGAATATCGTAGATGGGAATAATTCCGGGGTGTTCAAAAGCCGCCGAGATCCGGCATTCACTAATAAATCTCTCTCTAACTTGATCATCTTGATCTACATACTGTGTTTTTATGACTACATTACGACGGAGATATTGATCCCAATGCAGAGCAACCGAGGAACCAACCTTGGAAGCAATGACAGAGAGATACTTGTAGCGTCGGTCAAATAAAAATGCATCCCATGCGGAACTGGTCTGCGAGGTGGGGGCGTCAGCCTTGGGGTCAGAAGAAGAGTCCCCAGCGAGAGAAAAGCAAACCGTCTGCGTTACATCTTGCGGAGAGACCTCGTCTTTCATCTTGATGGCAGTGAAGCGAGATTGAATGCGCTGCTTAAATTACTTGAAGCAATGTTTTTTCACTGCACTTTGGGAGTGGAGTGGAGAAACGCGTAGAGCATGGCTGAGGCGCCGATGGTTTCGGTGATCGTGAACTCGCTGGAGTTTTCGGCTCCTCCATTTCCGAGGTCCCGCCAGCAGCGGTAACCGGGTGTGGCTACGGGATACCAGGCTTTCATGTCATTGAAATCAGCTTTGCCACAGGCGATGCCATAAATGGTAATACCGGGTGCGGATTTTCCAGTTTTCTTGGGCCCAGTGTAGAGTTTCGGGTGGATTTGAGGGAAGTTGGGCGGTCGGGAGCCGATGCCCGAGATAAATGTCTTGGAGAGTGGATTCGCTCCGAGTTGGAAATCCGCGTTGAGGCTGATCGTGTCCAAGTGCACAGGGTCTTTCGTGAGAATGTAAGCCAGCATCGGGGTGAAGGCGTGGTATCCGCCACCATTATGGTTTCCCCAGCCGGCGGCTTTGCGGTTCCAGCCGTTGCGGTAAGGATTGTCCACAGTGCGTTGGCGCAGGGCGAGCGCATCTTTGATGAGGGCCTCCGAGAATTCCTTGTTGAGAGCCTCATCCTTGAGCGGGCTGTTGGTCGTGATGTAGGTCCAGCGTGGCAGCCAGGTGATGAAACCAGCAGACCAGTGGGCTTTTTTGAGCGCTTGCTCGTCTTTGATGAGACGCAGGAAGTCTTGGTTGTAGCGCTCTTCCCCGGTTGTTTTGAAAAGCTCGGCGGCTGCCCAGCTCATGAGGATCTCATTGCCGAGGCGGACATCTGGTTTGTCATCAGGGTTTTTTGCTGCCCAGTCGTAAGCTTTTTTTGCGGAGTCGACATACGACTTGGATTTGGCGGGGTCAATCGGCTTGAAGAGGCGAGCGAGTTGGGCGGCCACGGCAGCGTATTCCGAAGCCGTGTTGTTGCGGGGGTCAAGAAGTCCGAAGGCGGGACGCTTGCCGGTTTTCCTATCAATTTCGCGGATGTAGTCTTCGTCATTGCCACGTCCGAAGTAGATGGCGCCGTCCTCACGCTGCGTATTCTTGTAGAACGAGAGCGCGAACTCTGCCTCGTCGAGGATGTCGGGAATGCCATTGCCACTCTCCGGGATGTTGAGATCCCCGTCTTTGAAGGCTTGGGGATTGACTTCAAAGATCAGGAGCGGCTGGGCCGTGGCGCGAAGATGCTGGGTGAAAACATCGTCGTCACCCGCATCGTGGTAGCCGCCGGAAAAGCTCTTCACGGCCTCGCCCGGCTTGGGTGTATAGCTGGGGTTTCCCACCATGAAACCGGACTCGTAGCAGTCGGTGAGAGTGGCAGGTCGGGGAAAATCGGTGTTGGCCGCAGGTAGAGCCACGCCGGCGCGTTGATGGAAGAACGCACGCATGGTATCTTGATACATCTTGGTGATGCCTGCTCCGCCGACGCCGAAGGAATCCGAGCGGGCGAGGCCGGGAATTCGGATGTGGTATTGCCCGGCGGGAAGCTTGCCGAGGTCCATTTCAAAGATTTTTTCACCGCTGGAAGGATCGTTGGCGGATCTTTCCGTGAGGGAGCCTTCGAGCGCGACACGACCTGTTTTTTCGTCGACGGCCTCAAAGGATTTGAAGCTGGAGAAATCGACGGCGCCCTGATCCCCGGCCCACCAACCGAGATAGGCAAAGCGCATCGCGCTCAACGGGCTGTAGGCGACTTGGTTGATTTTGATCGCTGGCGTGTGCGTTTTCGAGGGCTCGTAGGTAAAATCCAGACGCTTGCGGAGTGGCTCGGCGATATCCGCCACCTCGACTTCGACCTTCGCTCCTGCAGGAAGCGGCTTCTCCAAGGTGACATAGTATGTGTGCCGATAGAGAGTCACGACTTGGAATTTGCCGATATTGCCATTCCAGTATTCCACGCTTTCGCGGCCGGGTTTGCCCGTAATGCCCACCGGTTTGCCGTTACTGAGGACTTTGATTGGCTGCTGGGTCGGTGAGTCCACGGAGGCGGAAAAGGCATTTCCTGCGAAGCCTCCATCCACCGTGACTGCCAACAAGTCTGGCCGGATCACATCCACCTTGCAGAGGCCTTGGAGGTGGTTTTCTGCAGCTGCTGCAGCAAGGGTGCCTTTTTTTTCGGCGTCTTCTTTGACTTTGAAATGATCCGCTGGCGCCTCTGGCGGGCGAACGAAGTGGGTTTTCAATGCGGTCTGGTCGGCGTGGGCATCCATCGAGTCCGCTGTGATGGCAAAGATGGCCGGAGTGGCTCCGCCCATCGAGCGGAGGATGATTTTCGAAATGGCTTTGTCGGGAGTCGGGTTTTCCCACTGCATCGCCCACAGGCCGACATGCTTTTTCCACTTGCGGCTGTAGGTATTGACTCCGGTAATAAATGGCCAAGCGCCACGGCCTGAGTTGTCATACCAAGTGGGGGTATACCATTGGCGGATTTCCAGATCATCACGCACGGGAATCTTGGATGTGGTGCCGTCGGCAAAGACGACCTCATATTCGGCAATGAGGGCATTTTTTTCTTGGGTTTGCGGGCGTCCGGCTGCGACCTGTAGGAAGTAAAGAAAGCGTCCTTTGACTTCAGGGACAGGGATTTCGACCTCGGCCGGTTTGTTCAGGGAGCGCACGGATCCCTTGAGCAGAATGATCGAATTCCCGTTATTGCGGGCGGCGTCGAGCAAGCGGAAGGTGTGATTGTTTCGATTTACCTCACCCGGCTCCAGAGGCGGATACATATAGAAGTCGTTGATACCCTCATCCGTCCAGCCACCGGCTCCGTTGTCGGCGATACCATCATCCTCCCAACGGGAGTTTGCCTGTTTGGAGATGTCGATACAGACGGGAGCGGATGTGAGAGTGGCAACGGGAAGGAGGAGAAGAAGCAGGGTTTTTTTTAGCATAAAAGAGTGATCGGGGATTAAGGGCGAATCGATGGTGCGGAGAAGTCGGAGAGAACGCGGTTGGTAATGAGGAATTCATCCAATTGAACGCCTTGGAGTTGACCGTTATTGAAGGTATTGCCGCCCACGCGGAGGGTGAATTGGTGGGATTTGGACAGATCGTTGGGGTCTTCGATGCTGCCCACGAGTGTTCCATCCAAGTAAAGTGACCATGCGCCACCGTCGTCGGCAGCTTGATTTTTGGGATCATAGACCACGGCCACATGACGCCAAATGTGGAGGGGTCCAAATTCTGCCATTGGGGGTTTGTCGCCTTCCATCAAGCCTGGAGCTTCGAGCCGGAGCCTACCGTTGCTTTTGACCCCATAGTCATCGACAGCGACGCGCACTCGAGGATTTTCCATCTGGAAAATTTCGCCAGATTGGATTTCTCCATCAACCGAGCGACACCAGAAGCTAATCGTGAGGCCCTTGTTGAAATCCACTTCCTTGACTTGGATGTTTTGAAGGACTCCCGTTGATTCCATCCCGTTTCCGACTGGAAAAAAGTATCCGCCTGCTGGATTGGTCAACCAGTCTGCGGGTTCCGAAACGAGAGCCGAAGACTGGGACGCGGAGAGATTCAATCCTTTGGGTCCGTGGTCAGTGATCGACGATCCCGATTCATCAAAATGGTAGAGAACGAGAGTATCCTCGTCGGGTTTGTTCGGGCCTGACCAAGTCAACTCAGCAAAGGCTGAAAGGGGGATGAGGATGAGTCCGGAGAAAAATGCTGGGAATTTCATTTCAGATGGTGCGCGGGAATGACGAGTTGCGGGTAGGAAACGGAACCTTGCTTCTTAAAATGCAACTGGGCCACAGAAGTCAGCTGGAAGTTGAATCCGCCGACTGGAAAGGGCGGGAGGCCAAGGAGGAAACCCAGAAGAGCGCTGAGAGTGCCGCCGTGGGCTACGACAGCAAGACGCAAGTTTTCAGCTTCTTCGGAAATCTGGAATCCACCATGCCGGGCATGAACACCTACAGTGGCAAGTTCTTTCAGAAAAGGAGGGCCGACACGGGCCAGAAAGTCTAGGCATCCTTCCCCAAGCTCTGTCTTCCAAGTTTCCTCGGCCTCCCAGGATCCGGCGGAGGCGTTCATTTTTTCCCATTCTGCGGAGTCCAAGTTCCGCGTCTCCTTGTTCGGCATCCACTCGTTCAGAAATGCGAAGTGGCGGAGTGGAATCTGGCGGTGGTCAAGGGCGACCGCCGCTGTGCGAAGGGCTCGGCCCAATTTCGAAGTCCAGATGAGAGAAATATCGTAGTCCCTCAGTTCTTCTCGGAGGAGTTCAGCTTGGGATTCCCCATCAAGACTGAGATAGCCAGCGGCTGGGTAGTCGGGTTCTTCGTAGGGGTTGCCAGCAGCATGACCATGTCGGATGAGGAAAATTTCCATAAATTATTAGAGGTAAATTATATTTTCAGTATTTTTTTGACAGAATTAACCAAATTTACGGAATTGGTTACTGAATGGGACTTCGGGTGTCAGGCCGGCCGCCAAATAATGTCGGGATAGCCGCAGTGAAGAAGGGGGCACAGGCGTCCCGCCTGTGAGAGTCGGTGCGCTCCGTGGTTCGAATGGGCATGGCGCGGGCAATGGGATCAGTCTTCATACGGCCGGGACGGCCGTGTCCCTCTCTTTTTCGGGCAAAGATAAGAGTATTGGGAGAGATGTCTGCTTCACAAGGCATCGGACGCCGGTTTGTTATCCGAGGGAGGCTGAAATCAAGCATCTGCGTTTCCTTTGCTTTCTTTGTTTCCAGATCCAGAAGCCGCTAGCGGTTAACAACATGAAGGCGGTTGCCCAGGTTTCAGGCTCGGGGACGGCGCCAATTTCGGTGCCGCCCTCGCTGAAGCCCTCTTCAAATCCAGTTCCTGAAAATCCAGTTCCGTTTCCGCTGTAAAAGCTGATGTATGAGAGGCTGGATGATAACCCGGTGGCGTTTGTGAAGACGATGTGGCGGTTACTGAGCCCATTGCCCACGGGTGTTCCGTATTGATTGATGCCATTCCAGTTCCAAATGGAGAGTGTGGCTCCAGCGGCGAAGGAGGCGAGGCTTCCGAAGCGGAGCGTGCCAGTGAATCCGTTGAGGTCGATCACCGAGTTGGCACTGAGCGTAAGGGCTCCCACGGTTTCATTGAATGTGCCGTTGAGAGCCAATGTGCCGCCGGAAAGATTGACACTGGCACTGTCGTTGATCGTATCTGCCGTCACGAGGAGCGAACCGCTGTTGTGTATGACCGCCGAGGAGGTGGAGCTGAGTGCACCGGCGCTGGTGGCTTGGAGCGTGCCGCTGTTGACAATTGTCGCGCCGGTATAGGTGTTGCTGCCACTCAAAGCCAATGTTCCGGTGCCGTTTTTGGTGACGCCGCCCGTGCCGCCGATGCCGCCGGAGATGGTGAGCGTGTCGCCGTTGTCCACATCGAAGGTGGCGTTGTTGACGGTAATCCCGCCGCTGAGCGAGAGGGTTTCGCTGGCCCGGACATTGTAAACATCCATGGAGTTCGCGAAGGTGCCAGCGGCGTTGAGGTGAAGGAGCGAGGCACCGCTGGATTGGGTGAGGGTGCCTGAACCTGCTGCTCCCGTGTGATCGAGGCGCAGGGTCCCTGCGTTGAGGGTGGTGCTGCCGGTGTAGGTATTGGCGCCGGAGAGAATCCAAGCTCCTGTGCCATTTTTAACCAGGGAGGTTGCTCCACTCGCGCTATCGACGATCAGGCCCGCGATTTCGCCTGTGCCAGCGGTGGACCCTTGCAGGATGAGTTGTTTGGCGCCCGCGCCGGTTACCGTGAGGTTGCTGGTGAATTTGAGATTTCCCGTTCCTGCCTGCTCCAGGGCGACATTGCCAAGCGTTCCTTGCAGGTTCAGCACTTTATTGGTCGTCTCGCCCGTGCCGGCATAAACCAGCGTGCTCGTGGAGCCGGTCGCATTGCCGCCGATGTTAATCGTTCCGTTCGTTCCCAATGAACTGTTCGAGCCGCTATTGCCGATTGTTGTGACACGAAGACCCACCGAGTTGTTCGCGGTATTACTTTGGATGGTGACTCCGCCCGTGAAGCTGTTGTTGGTGTTTTCAAACGCGTGCGTGGCGTTCCCCGTGCCGGTTATAAGGGATTTCATCGGACCGGAGCCGTCCGAGATGGCGCCCGAGACTACTATGGAGCCTCCTGATCCGTTTAGGGTCAATGTTTTAAGAGCTGCTCGACTCGATGTGATGTTGCCACTTATCGTAAGCGTCGCTCCGGTGTTAGCTGCGAATAGTTCGGCTCCAAGTGCATAGTTGCTGGTGTTGTTAGTATCGGTGTTGATGTTTTTATTCGTCGTTTCATTACCTATACCTTGCCAAAGAAGAATTCCTCCTTGAGGACCGCCTCCACCGATCAAAATCGTGCCGTTACTGCCCAGAGGGCTGGCAGATCCGTTCATCCCAATCGAGGAGACCGCCAGGATTCCAGAGTAATGCCAAATCTGGCCGGAGAAGGTGCTGGAGGCGTTGGTGAGATTCATCCTTCCGGCTGCTTGCTTGATCAAGGTTCCCGATCCGGTCAGCGGTCCGGCGAATGTTTGGTTGCCCGTTTCGGAAATCGTGAATTGAACACCCGAGCCGATGACAACACCGCCGCTATTGGCACCACCACCGCGAAGCGAAGCAATCGACTCGGCGGAGTTGACCGAAAGGGCGGCTCCAGCGGTGTCCGCGATTGTAACAGCCACGGAGTCATTGATCGCAGATCCCCCGCTGACGACGAGCGTGCCCTCATTGATATTAATGCCACCAGTGAAAGAGTTGGCGCCTTGTAGTCGAAGGGTGCCATTACCTGTTTTGGTGATTCCCAAGCCTGTTCCGGAGATTCCACCAGCTACCGTGAGGGTTCCACTTTGAATAGTGACTGAACGGTTCGCTCCCAGCGTGACCAGACCTGTCCCAAGATTCAAGGTGCGGTTAACCGATGAGTAGGCAAAATCCCCATTCCATTGTTGAGCAATGGCTCCGAGCGTTATATCCGCACCGCTGGTATTGCCGAGAGTGCCGCCGGTTATGGTCAGCATGCCCGAGGAGAGCGCCGTGGCGTTGTTGATATTGAGCACGCCGCCCGCGAGGGTCGTGCCGCCCGTGTAGGTGTTCGCCGCTGCCAGCGTGAGATTGCCCGAGGAGATGGTAATGCCACCGGTATTGGAAAGGACCCCAGCAAGTGTCAACCCGCCACTACCGTTGAATTGGAAGCGCCCAGCCCCGGTGATCGTGCCATTGTAGGATTGAGTTCCCGACTCTTGCACGGTGAGGGTTCGCAAGGAGGAAATTGCGGTTGTGCCGTTGCCAGTGCCTCCCCCGCGCAAACCGCCGATGGTCTGGTTTGCCGTGACATTGAAGGTTGTGCCCGAGGCGTTGGCGAGGGTGATGGTCGTAGTTGCCGCTACCGCATTGGTGGAATCCAAGGAGAGGGTTCCGCCGTTGATGGTGATTGCAGGAGTTGCTGAAAGCGAGCCGGTCACAGCCAGTGTTCCCGCATTGACCGTGGTCGCGCCAGTGTAGGTGTTGTTGCCGGAGAGGGTGAGCGCACCTGTGCCCGCTTTGGTGAGGGAGCCGTTTCCACTAAGTGAGGCAGTGTAGGTGGTCGATGCGTTGTTGGAACCAGCTGTTAAAGCGATGGCCTGGCCTGCCGTGTTTTGGAGCTGGATATCATAGCCCGCACCGGTTGAGGCGGCGGACAACCCGCCAAGAGTGAAGGCATTTCCACCGACCGAAGAGGAGAATGAGACAGCGCCGCCCGCCATGGCCAAGCTCGCGCTGGAGAGCGCGTTCTGGTTGGCGAGGACCAGGGTGCCTGCGGCGGGCGATACAACTCCCGTGATGGAATTTGCATTATTCAACACCAGCGAGCCAGCACCAGTCTTTTGGAGCGTCCCCGAGCCGCCCAGCGTTCCGTTTAAGGTAACTGTGTAGGATTGGGAGTCCAAGGATCCGTTGCCGGACATCACCAGCGGACGGGAGGAGGACAGGGTGAGGTCGCTGGCTGCTTGGAGGATGGCACCGCCCGAAAGGGTCACAGCCGCAGTGGAGTTTCCGAGCGCGGCGTCGGAGCTAACCCTCAAGGTGCCACCGGTGAGCGTAGTCCCCCCGCCGTAGCTGTTGTTGCCCGAGAGAACGAGAAGGCTGGCGCTCTCTTTGGTGAGGCCGATGGAGGTTCCTGCGAGGTTGGCACCGATCGTTACGGTTCCGGAGGCCGCATTCACCAGAATTCCGGAGGCGGCGGTGGATTGCATGGTGAGCGTGTTGGCTCCGTTGATTTGAACACCTCCTTGGCCGATCGTGAGAGAGTTGATGGTGCGGTCGGCGTCAAGCGTGGTGGTCAGGTTGCCAGCACCTGTGGCGGCGAAGACCACATCTGAGCCGGAGCTGGGCGGTGAGGAGCGGAGGGGAGAGCCGCTTGAGTCTGAAGCCCAGTTGCTGTCGCTTCCGTTGGTGGTTCCCCAGAGGTTGTCTTGGTCGCCCTTCCAGTAGTAAGTGCTACTGCTAGTCGCAGCCGTGAGCGTCAGGGCGTTACTCGTGGCGGAGAGGCTGAATGTGAAGCCCGACTGACCGGAGCCCGAGGTCGTTCCCAGCGTCCAGGTGCCCTCCAGGCCGCCACCGGTGGCGTTTAGGAGCACCCAAGACTGCCCAGTGGTGATCGTGTTGAGGAAATTCAGGTTGACTGTGTTGCTGCCAGTTAGCGTGGCGCTGCCACCGAGGAGCAGCATGTCGGCGGCGGACGTGGAAATATCAAATACAAAGGTGGCGGAACTGGCGCTCAGCGAGGCAGTGGTCAAACTCGAGGTGCGCGCGGTGCCATCGGCCAAACCGAGTGTGGCATTGTTGACTTCCAGGGCGGAAATAGTGCTGGAGAGCGCATTCGCCCCGCTCAGGTTCAATTGACCCGCCGTAGCCCGCACCGCGCCGGTATTGGTATTCACGCCGGAGAGCGTGCTGTTTCCCGAACCGCTTTGGAGAATATCACCCGCTCCGTTGATCGCATTGGTGAGGGTCAAGCTGTTGCTCCTGTTGGCAACGAGAGCGGCTCCGCTGGAGATGCTGATGTTTCCACTGCCGAGCCCGCCTGCAGCGCCTCCGCTGCCCAAGGACAGGGTGCCGGCGGTGATCGAGGTGCTGCCGTTGTAGGTGTTTGACCCGGAGAGGGTCAGTGTGCCAGCACCTGTTTTGGTCAAACCTCCGTTGCCCGAGATGGCTCCAGCAAAGGTCGTGGAGGAGACCGAGTTGGTCGTGAGCGAGGAAGCGCCGAGATTGATCGCGCTCGAGGTGTTGCCGGAGATCGAGCCGATGGACTGATTCGCTCCAAGATTCAAGACAGAGCTTCCAGATCCCGTATTGTCCATCACCAAGTCGGTCGTTCCGGGCAAGGCTCCCTCGCTATTCGCATTGAGTGTGGTGCCATTGAGGATGTAGGTGGGGCCGTTATAGGTGTTGGTTCCGGTGAAGGTGATGGCGCTTCCGCTTTCCAGGTAGATGTCAGAATTGGCGGCGGATCCGGTAATCGCTCCGTTGATAGCAAAGCTTCCCTGACTCAGACGCAGGGTGGTTCCATTTTTGGACAGAGTTCCATTGAGCGTGAGGATGCCACCTCCACTGTTTCGCAAATAACCCGTGCCAGAGGTCACGGTGATATTCTGGCCCAGTGTGCCCGAGGCCCCCGAGTAGGTGAGCCCGCCTCCCCCCGAGATTTGGATAGCCGAACTTTTTGCCACGGCATTCACACTGGTCAACGACAGGATGCCTTGGCTAACTTGGGTGAACCCCGTGTAGAGGCTGGAACCACTTAAAACCAAGGTGCCTGCTCCATTCAACTGAAGATTACCCGCACCGCGAATGGGCTGGCTGAGCGTGAAGGTGGTGCCGGTGTCCGGCGCGAAAGTGCCTGTGTAGCCCGTGTTGATGGCCACCGCACGGTTCGCGGTGAACGACCCGGTCGTCTTGAAAGTCGCATTGCCGCCGAAGACCAGCATATTGCCTACATCACCCAACTGGGTATCTGATGCCACCGAGAGCGTGGCTCCTTCAAGCCGAATATCACCGAAAAAGGTGTTCGTTCCGCCAAGCACAATCGTTCCATTGGCCGTGCTGCTGCCGAAGACGATGGGTGAGAATACACTGCCACTGGAGCTGATGCCCCCGCCGATGGCGAGGGTGTTTCCGCCAATGACATCAATACGCGGGGCATTGTAGCCGAGACTGATCGTCCTATTCCCTCCAGATCTGGTTAGCGAAATATCGCCTCCAGATGTATTTGCAAGAAAAGTCCCGCCGCCAAGTGTTAGATTCCCTCCACTTCCCAATTGTGCATTGGATGAGAATCGCAGTGTGCCGCCGAAGAGAGACACAGTAGTGTTAGACGAACTGGCACTATTTTGGGAAAGAATCGTGGTGCCATTTCCAAACAATGATATAATGTTAAACCTTCCAATTGTTAGGTTTGCAGATGAGTAATTGAATATTGATGTATTGGTCTGGATCGTCCCATTTCCGTCAGCCAAGAATGAGTAGTCATGGCTTCCAGTGAAGAGGATGCCTCCATTGGCGGAATTGTTGCCAAAAAGAAAACTTCCGTTACCGGTAAAGGCTTGACCAGACGCCGTCGGAGCAATTTTGAGCGTTCCTAAAAAAAGATTCCCTGTATTTGCCAAGCTCACATTCCCTGTGGCTAGATAGTGGTTCCAATTTCCAGTCGTCAGGTTGGTGCTATTGGATATCGCCGTGTAGTTCCCAGCGGAAAAGCCAACAATGGCGCCGTTGCTGGCATTTGTGGAGTTGTATGCCCAATCCGCCCCGCCGACAGTGAAGACGGCTTTTCCGTGGAGTAGGCCATTCGAGTTGGTCGAGTTGGTCGTGGCAATGTTGTCGGCGGAAAAATTGATTCCGCCGCCGGAATTGGTCAATGTCCCCAGAGCCAGAACAGAAGATCCCGAACTGCGGGAGATGGTGTTGAAGCCAT
>Ga0247831_1001789_pt1 | contig 37883 bp, 25 predicted proteins | sample LaCruzMarch2015__9_FD_192406 | JGI IMG/M metagenome (GOLD analysis project Ga0247831, IMG submission 192406) | Freshwater microbial communities from meromictic Lake La Cruz, Castile-La Mancha, Spain - LaCruzMarch2015_1m | ecosystem: Environmental > Aquatic > Freshwater > Lake | place: Spain...
TATCCACCGCCGCTCACCGAAGCCGGACGCAAGTTCCAGCCTGAGTGGCTAAAGAATGTGCTCTCTGGCAAGTCACGCGTGCGCCCCTATCTGAACACCAAGATGCCTGCGTTCGGCAAGGCTACGGATGATCTCCCGGCGCTATTCGCTAAGGTGGATGCCAAGCCCGAAACACCGTTACCAAAGGGCGATCTTGCTGCTGGCAAGAAGCTCTTCGGCGTGCTCGGCGGCATTGGCTGCATCACCTGCCATCGGTGGGACAAACGGCCCTCGCTTGGCATTCAGGCGCTGAACCTCAGCACCACCGGCCAGCGCCTTCAGCCGGGCTGGTTTCACGACTACCTGATCAACCCCGCCGCGCATCGTGCAGGCACCTTGATGCCCTCTTTCTGGCCCGGTGGCGTGGCAGCGAATCAGACGATCCTAGGCGGCAAAACCGATCTCCAGATCGCATCCTTGTATGACTTCGCCAAGGCGGACAACGATGAGCCGGAAGGCTACCCTGCGATGGTGGCGGGCGAGTTTGAATTGATCCCCAAGGACCACCCGATCATCCAACGCACGTTCATGGAAGGTGTGGGCACTCATGCCATTCTCGTCGGCTTTCCAGGCGGAGTGCACGTCGCGTATGATGCGCTGAAAGCACGTCCAGTCCTGCTATGGAAGGGCGCGTTCTTCGATGCCTATAACACCTGGTTCACGCGCGCTGCGCCCTTTGAAAAGCCGCTGGGCAAGCCCGTTGCCAAATGGGCAGCCCCCAGCGATTCCGCCGCCGACGATGTGCAGTTCCGTGGCTACAAGCTGGATGCCGCGCACGTGCCCAACTTCCTCTACGATGTTGGCAAGGTTCGGGTGCAAGAACGCTTCGAAGCCAAGAATGGCACCATGGAGCGCACCGTGGTGTGGGATGCTACTTCGCTACCCGATGTGGCCATCTCGCATCCCGATGGCGTCATCATGACCGAGGCCAAGGACAGCACCGCTGGCAAACGCACCTTCATCTATTCGTGGAAATGAAAACCTTCGTCTTCCTCACGGCTCTCATTGCCGCCACTGCCCAGGCTTCGGACACGGCTTATACCATCACGGACATCCTCACGGCCAACGCGCCAACAGCTTCTCGCAGCACCGAATGGAAGCCCGGCCAAGGCATCACGCTGGAAGTCAGCGGTATGGACTGGCTGGCAGATGGACGGCTCGCCGTCGCGATCCGCAAAGGCGAGGTGTGGATCATTAGCAATCCTCACGCAGCCAAGGTCGCTGATGTGACTTTCAAACTCTTTGCCTCGGGTTTGCACGAACCCCTGGGGCTACGCGTGGACGGTGACAGCCTGCTAGTCATGCAGCGCTCTGAATTGACGCGTCTTCGCGATAGCGATGGCGACGGTGAAGCAGACGAATACCTGACGGAAGCCCACGGCTGGAACGTTTCCGGCGCGTATCACGGCTATGCCTACGGCCCCAAAAAGGATGGCCAAGGCAATGACTGGCTGGCCCTGAATCTGGACATGGGTGACCACAGCAACAACGACATCGGCTGGCGCGGCTGGGCGGTGATCAAGCAAGCGGATGGCCGCATTGCACCCATGAGCGCTGGCTTCCGCAGCCCTTGCGGTCTAGGTGCGAACCACGAGGGCGACATGTTCTGTGTCGATCAACAAGGCACCTGGGTGCCCGCGACACCGGTCTTCCATCTGCGCAAAGGCATGTTCGCGCTCAACCCGGAAGGGCTCGGCTCGCAGAAGCTGGCAGGCTCACCATTGAACATCAAGGTTCCGATTCCCAACAAAGTCCTCTACCCCGAAGCCGTGCGATCAGTGCCTGGCATGGTGCCACCAGCGGTCTGGCTGCCCTACAACAAGGCGGGGCGCAGCGGCACGGACCTCGTGGTCTCCGACCGGGGCGGCAAGTTCGGCCCCTTCGATGGCCAGCTATTGGTGGCCGAGTTCACTGATGCCAAGATCAACCGCGCCTATCTGGAAAAGATAGACGGCGAATACCAGGGCGCCGTCTTTCCCTTCCTCAATGGCTTCGCCTCCGGCATCGTGCGGCTATCCTTCAGCAAGGAAGGCGATCTCTTTGTCGGCATGACGAGCCGCGGCTGGTCCTCGCTCGGCACCCGTGCCTACGGCCTGCAACGCGTGCACTGGAATGGGCAGACTGACTTCGCCATGAAGGAGATGAAGGCCAAGCCCGATGGGTTTGAGTTGGTCTTCACCGAACCCGTGGATGCCGCGAGCGCAGGCGATGTGAAATCGTATGCCATGAGCAGCTACACGTATCTGTATTCGAGCGCCTATGGCAGCGATGAGGTTGACGCACAGGAACTGGAAATCACCCAAACCACGGTCAGCGACGACAAGCTGCACGTGCATCTGAAGATCGAAGGCCTGCGCGAGTTGTATGTACACGAATTGCATGCCAATGGCGTGAAGTCCGCCAGGGGCAAGCCGCTCGTTTTTAACGACGCTTACTACACGCTGAATCGGATCCCGAAGCGGTAAGTGACGAGGCTTGTCTGACGGAAGAAACATCCGCTATCAGCGCCGCGTTCTCACGCGATGCTCCGACTCCTTGTTTGCCTTCTGCTGGCAACCAGCACCGCACTACCTGCTCAAACACCCGCTCCCAAAGCCAAGGCGAAGGGTAAGGCCAAAGCGCTCGCCGCTCGTCAGCCACAGTTCCTTGCGCCACTGGGCCAGCATTTAACTTCGTCGGATGCCACATTGCATCGCGACTTTCCTGACCTGTGCATCAGCGGCGACACAGCCATGTGGGCGACCTACATTGAGCACGACGGCAAGGCTGACACACTGCATTTGGCGAAGCGCCAGGGCCGTAGCTTCATCTCCGTAGCAGCGATCTCACAGCCCGGCGTGATTCATCAGCCCGCCATCGCCAATGACGGCACTGGCGGTGTCTGGTGCGTGTGGGGTCAGGTTAATGCACAGGACGTGATGACCTTGCGCGCACGTCGTTTTGCCAAGGGCAAACTCGATGCCGAGATCGAGCTCGCCGAGCGGCCAGAAGCCGGCAGCACCTTCGTCGATGTAGGCACCGACACTGCGGGGCGCGTGTGGGTGACCTGGCAGGAAGTGAAGCCCGGAGCCTCGCAAATCTGGGCGCGGCATTGGCATGAGACTCAAGCCACTTGGTCGAAATCCACCCAAGTCTCCACCCTCAAAGAAGGCGGCAACTGGGAGCCTCGACTTGCCTTCACCCACACGGATAGCGCATGGATCGTCTATGATTCATCCGCAGGCAGTGAATTCAATCTGCGCCTCGCACGGGTGAAGCTCGACGGCACGGTCGAGGACAAGTTACTCGTGCAAACCCCTGACTACGAAGCGCGGGCCAGCATCGCCTTCGACGGCAAGGACGGCCTCTGGATCGCCGCTGAGCGTGGCAGGAAACAGTGGGGCCTGGATGCGCGAGGTCATGAGAATGATATGGGCTTTAATGCGCAGAAACGTCTCCTACTGGGTCGCTATGACATTGCGAGCGGTCAGTTTACGGAAGTCCCAGTGCCTCACAATGGTCGCCCAACGCCAGCCCCCGACCCCAGTCCTGGCTTCGCCGTGAACGTGCCCTCCGTCGCTGTGCGTGAAGGCGCGGTGTGGCTGAGCTATCGCTACTTTGCCAACAGCTTCTGGCGGGTCGCGATCACACGCTACGATCCTGCAACCCAGCGCTGGGCGGAACCTGCAGCGCTACCGGACAGCACGATGGGTCAGGACCGTCATCAAGAGCTCACCATCGGCCCCAAAGGCGGACTCTGGATGACCTGGCCGACGGACAAACGCACCAGCAAGCTCAGCGGTGTCGCAGAGATTCATGCAGCGCAGATCAAGACCGATACTGAATGGCCGCTGATGCCGGAAGAGCCTGCGGCAGCCATCGCGCAAGCAACGACACCCGAACCGTATCTCAATGCACCCACTGCACCACGTGCGCTGACCGAACACCACACCTGGAAGATCGGAGGCAAGACCTATCGGCTGGCGTGGGGCGACTTGCACCGGCACACCGACATCTCAAACTGCCGCACGGGCTTCGACGGCTGCATCCTTGAAGCGTATCGCTACGCCTATGACTTGGCAGGGCTCGACTTCCTCGGCACCTCGGATCACACCGATGTCGGCAAGATCTACTCGCCCTATGAATGGTGGCACACGCAGCGGCAAGTGGATGCCTTTCATGCACCTGGGCACTTCTCTTCGCTCTATGCCTATGAGCGCGAACAGCCCTTTCCCTGGGGCCATCGCAACATCGTCTTCGCCAAGCGTGGTGGCCCGCTGGTTTACATCAACCGCGCCTACTATCGCCAGTCACAGTGGCAGGAGGCCTTGCCAGTTGCGCCCGGCATTCAGCCCATTCAACCCACAGAGCTATGGGACATCCTGAAGCGCTACAATCAATCCGTGGCCATCATCAGCCACACAGGTGCGACCAATATGGGCACCGACTGGACGAAATATGAGAGCGGCATCGACAACACGTATGAGAACACGGTCGAGATCTTCCAGGGCGCACGCGTCAGCTACGAGGGACTCGCCTTGCCACAGCCCACGGTCGGCCTGCGCGAGACTGAGAACTACACGCCACACAAGCTGGCGGGTAACGAGCATCCGAAGCCGCCTGGTATCATCACCGACTTCGATGCTGGGTTTGCCAAGAAGCCTGGCTACAACAATGGCGTGTATCAGAAGGCGCTCGAACTCGGCCACAAGCTCAGCGTCTTTGCCTCCAGCGACCATATCGCCACGCACACCTCCTTTGGTGGCGTGTATGTCGAGGACTTCACACGCGAGGGTATCATCGCCGGGTTCAAGGCTCGTCGCACCTGTGCGGCCACGGACAAGATTTTTGTGGAACTCAGCAGCGGCGAGCACCTTATGGGTGAGGTGTTTGAGACGACGGCCAAGCCCACGCTCACCTTCCACATCGTAGGCACGGCAGCCATCAAGCGTCTGACTCTGGTGCGCAATGAGCAGGACCATCACGTCATGGAATCGAACACCCAGACCGTCAGCGACACCTGGACTGACAGCTCGCCAATCAAGGGCGAGAATCGCTACTATCTCCGCATCGAACAAACGGACGGCAACATGGCTTGGTCGTCACCGTTGTGGATCACTGTCAAATAGCTCAATCACCGCATGAAACTCATCCTCACTCTTTTCCTCGCGCCCAGTTTGCTCTTCGCTGAGCTGAGCGTGCCGCATTTCTTCAGCGACCATATGGTGATCCAGCGCGAGCGGGCGGCATCCATCTGGGGCAAAGCAGACGCAGGCGCGGACGTAACGGTCACCTTCAAAGGCAAGTCAGCATCAACCAAAGCCGGTGCCGATGGCAGGTGGCGGGCCCAGCTCGACACGGGCGCAGCCGACTCAGCAGGAGCGGTGCTCACAGTCTCAGCGGGTGCGGACAAGGTGGAAATCAAAGATGTGCTCGTGGGCGAGGTGTGGTTCGCGTCCGGTCAGTCGAACATGTTTTACACCATGAACCGTTCGCCGGAATACACGGGGCTCATCGCGGAGTCGAAGCATCCAGCACTGCGGATGTTCAATGCGCCGCTGGTGACAGCTGCGGAAGATCAGGAGGACATCGAAGGCTCGTGGCAGGCTTCCACGCCGGAGACGGTGCCAGGTTTCTCCGCTGTGGCTTTCTTCTTTGCGCGGAAGCTGCATCTGGAGCTGGGCATCCCGGTTGGCGTGATCAAGTCTGCCTGGGGCGGCAAGCCGGTGGAGACCTTCACCAGTCGCGAAGCGCTGAACACACTGCCGGGCACCAAGGCGCTGGTCGATGCCATGCTGAAGGACGAAGCGGGCTTCGATTTGGCAAAGGCTGAGGCGGCTTACACGACGAAGCTAGAGCAGTGGAAGGCCACGATGGCTGCGGCAAAGGGCAAGTCAGTGGAGGAGCGAAAGCGCCTGCCGAAAAAGCCTGATGCACCGAAGCGTCCACTGCTCACCGAGGGCAAGCCTGGCGTGCTTTACGCAGCGATGATCCATCCGTTCGTCGGCTACACCATGCGAGGTGCCATTTGGTATCAGGGCGAGGGCAACGCAAAGCCCGGCGCTGTGCCTTATGATCAGACGCTACCGCTGATGATCAATGACTGGCGTAAACGCTGGGCGGATGAGTTCAGCTTTTACTACGTGCAGCTCGCGAACTTCCGTTCACCGTCTACCGCGCCTGGCACGCCTGATCCGTGGGCGCTGGTGCAGGATCGGATGCGCCTCGTGCTCGGCACCACGCCCAAGACGGGCATGGCGATCATCAACGATGTTGGCGAAGCGAATGACATCCATCCGAAGAACAAGAAGGACCCTGGCGAGCGTCTCGCCCGCTGGGCACTGGCGAAGGACTATGGCCAGGACCTGATCTACTCCGGCCCGCTCTTCCGATCGAGCGCGGTAAAGGACGGCGCGATCCGCGTGACCTTTGATCAGAGCGGCACCGGCCTGAAATCACGCGATGGCGGGGCTTTGAAGCGCTTCGAGATCGCGGGAGCCGACAAGGTTTGGCATTGGGCCGATGCGAAGATCGACGGCACCGACAGCGTCATCGTGAGCAGCAAGGAGGTGAAGCAACCAGCGGCCGTGCGCTACGCGTGGGCCGCCAATCCAGAAGGCGTGAACCTCATCAACAGTGATGGCCTGCCCGCCTCCGTCTTCCGCACGGATGACTGGGATGATGTCGAGGTCAAAGTGGATACCAGCGCGCTACAGGCCGCCACCGAACGACGCGCACTGGCGGATCAAATCAAAGCCCTGTCCGCCGAGCGGAACAAGCTCAACCGCAAGAGCCCGGAGTATCAGGCGCTGAACAAAAAGTTTCAGGCGTTGATGGCCAAGTATAAACAAGGAGCGCAGAAGAAATAGCTTCAAGTTCCACTATAAGCCGAAGGTCCCAAGCCTATGCGCTATCTCGTTGCCCTTTTCATGCTCGCCCGCGCCTCAGCGGTGGAATTGTCTGTCACGGCGTATCCATCCATTCAGGCCGCTTTGGACGCGAACCCCAATCGCATGCTCTTTGTGCCTGCGGGCGATTATCCCATCACGGAGAAGATTCGCATTCGCGGTGAGCGCAGCGGCCTGTTCGGCTCTGGGCGCATCATTCAGCAGAGCGCCGATCAGCCTATCATCGAGGTTGAGAACACGACCAGCGCTGAGATACGCGATGTCACACTGACGCGCCCCGAAGGGAAGATGGAGACGAGGAACGAGGGCCTCTTGGCGATCAAGTGCCGCGACCTTGTCATCGACAATGTGCGGGTGATCGATAACCACACACGCTCTGGGGCCATCATGCTGCGAGAAAGCCAGAACTGCCGCATCAGCCGCTGTCTTGTGCGGAACTACATGCGAGTGACGGTCGATGACCGCACTGGGAGCCTGGAGTGGGGTTATGCCTTTAACTGCACGGATGGCACCGGTATCAGCATCAGCTACAGCACTGGCACACTCGTCGAAGGCAACCGCATCATTGAAGAGCGACTCGTTCCCACGCCCGAGATCAAGGCGACGCACAAGCTGGGCGACTACGTGAAGAAAAACCCAGTCAAAGGCACCCTGCTCAGCCAGCAGGCCTGGGACGCCAACTACACCGACAACTGGCAACAAGGCAGCGGCCTGATCGTGACTGCGCCGATGGTCAGCGATCTCACGCGCATCCTCGGCAACCACATCGAAAATGCTGCGCAAGGCATCGACTTGCATTCCGATCACGTCATCGTGAGCAACAACATCATCGTGAACTCTTTCATGGGCATGAAGGCGATGCACGGCAGCCGCAACGTGCTCATCACCGGCAATCAGTTCTCACGAAACTGCCTCTGGGCCATCGGCCTGATGCCCGGTGCGGCGGCGAATGCTGACAACACTGACGGCGGCTCCATCATCGCCAACAATATTATCTCCGACTTTGGCCATGGCGACGCGCACTGGATCTGGGGCGATGAGCGTTCGCCTTTCAAATTCGACACCGGCCAGCAAGCGGATGATCCGCCGCTCACCGATGTCGTGATGACCGGCAACGTCGTCCACAGCATCGGCAAACCGCGCTACAAATACGCCGTCATCATCGGCGGCGGCCCCAACACGCCCCGCGGCATGCATTTCTCTAACAACCTGCTCCCGGCAGGCTCGCAGGGCGTGGCAAATCTGGATCTGCCGCACTGAGTCAGCGGACAGGCCACTCGCTGACACGAAGCGATTCAGCGTCCCCCTTCGGCAGTGAAAGGCGAACCATTCCTTGAGCAACGGGCAACCGAGCGGCCAAGGAGTAGCGGTCTTGCACAAAGACCTCGACGAGGTCGTCCTCGATGAAAACACGCACGTGCATCGGCTGGTCGGCTTGGAGATTCACACGCAATTCGCTCCAGCTCTCGCCCGCTGCATCCACCAGGCGAAGCACCTCACGTCGGAACACGATCTCACCGAGGGGAGCGATGCTGACACGAGCCTCACGTGGGCCTTCAGGCATGGTGAGTCGGAACTCTGCCGCCAAGCGACTCCAGGCACCGCTTTGCGACTGCCATGGCAATCGTTCGAAAGGCTCCTTGAGCTTATCGGGCAGACGCGTGCCCAGGTTGCCATCAGGCAAGGCATAGACCTCACGAGGCAGGGCAAGATGGCCGCCCCAGGTTTGCTTGCCGGGTCGGGCGGGTTCGAGGGGAATCCAGCCGAACAAGATGGGCGTGTCGCCATCGAAGGCGATCTGCGCTGCGCAGAGGTCCTTACCATCGAGCTGGCCTGTGGGTTCGTTATTCCACGGGCCTAGCGGTGAGGTGCTGGTCCAATACACTGGCTGGCCGACAGCGCGGTCATAGATGCTGGCGAGTAGATACCAGCGGCCACCAAGTTGAAACATCTGCGGACACTCAGGTTCGCCGATGGTGCCAGGATCAAGAATAGGCCCGTGGTCCTGCCACTGCTTCAGATCGGGCGACGTGGCGAGACTCACCGCCCCGCACGTTTCCCGCGGTCGGCCTTTCATCCAGGTGGTCATGACGCAGCCGTATTGCTTCAACTCAGGAATCCAAAAGACGAAGGGATCGCGACGCCGCTGATAGTAGTCGGCTGCAGGAATGTGAAACTTTTTCGGCGCGCAGGACCAGTGCAGCAGCTCGTTGCTCACGGAGCTAGCCATCCGTCCCTGCGCATGACCATAAAAGCTGCGGAAGAGATTAGCCGATGAATCGCGAAACACTCCCAGCACAAAGTAGGGCGACATCCAATCCTCGGGCTGTGTTGCGTCGTGGGTGATGGCCGTTTCGGTCCAGTGCAGCCAGTCCTTCGAGCGCGCGAGCGCGGACTCATACTTGCCCGGCTTCAGGTAGTAGAGGTAGCACTCGCCTTGATGGAAAAATGGATGCACATCGCCCAGCGCATGATCACGCGGCTTGAAGTGGAGGCTTTCTTCCTGCGCAGTGACGGCGCAGGCCACTAGCAGGAAGGCAATTAACAAACGCATGATCAGCCTTGTTTGATTTCATCACGAACCTTCTTCGGCAGAGATGCCACGACGAGTTCAAACGAATGGTCGATTAGATTTTTGAGCAGCGCATTGGGCACGCGGCCACTGAGATGCAGCGTGTTCCAGTGCCTCTTATTCATGTGGTAGCCGGGCGTGATGTCCTCGTAGCGGTCGCGCAGCTCCAGAGAACGCTCGGGATCGCATTTCAGGTTCACGCGATGCGGATGTTCATCAGGGTTGGCAAGGGCGAACACCTTGCCTGCGACCTTGTAAACGAGCACCTCGGGTCCAAAAGGAGTGGTTTCCTCCACAGCAGGCAGCGCCAAGCAATGGGCACAGAAGTCGGCGAGAATCATGAGCGCAACAAAGCCATTCAGCCCGAGCTGTCGAGGGTGATGAAATCTGGCGGATGCTGCCTCGTTATGAGAGTTCCATGCGCACTCAGCTTCGTCTTCTCTTCGGCTCTCTCATCCTTCACAGCACGCTGGCTTTCGCGGTGCCGAACTTCGTTTGGATCATCGCAGACGACATGTCACCCGACATCGCCGCCTACGGAGCCACGGGCGTGAAGACGCCGAACCTGGATCGTATGGCAGCAGAGGGGCGGCGCTACACGCGTGCCTATGCCACCGCCCCGGTATGCAGCGCTTCACGCTCAGCCTTTATCCTGGGCACCTATCAAACCACCACCGGTCTGCATGCGCATGATGTGGAGAATCCCCAGCCGCTGGCCGCGCCCTATCAGCATCTACCCGGCATGCTGCGCGAGGCAGGCTGGTTTGTGACCAATGCAGCTGCCCCTGGGACCGTGCGCAGCGGCAAAGCAATCAAGAAGGGCAAGACGCACTACAATTTCGCCCATGACCCCAAGACAATGTTCGATGGCGATGATTGGAAGAAACGAAAGCCTGGGCAGCCCTTCTTTGCGCAGTTTCAGATCACAGAGCCGCATCGTCCCTTTCCAATTCCTGAAAGCTACGACGAGGCGGCCTTGGAGCAGATTCAGCTACCTACCAACTACCCAGATCATCCGCTCATGCGTCGCGATTGGTATGCTTATCAGCGCAGTGTCGAGGTGGTCGATCAGCGGGTGGGCGTGATTCTCGAAGAGCTGAAAGCGAAAGGCGTCCTGGAGGATACCATCGTCATGTTCTTCGCCGATCACGGTCGCCCCATGCCCTGGGGCAAGCAATGGCTCACCGTGGAAGGCTTGCAGGTTCCTTTGGTCATGCGCGGTCCGAAGATCCAAGCCGCGAGCGTGGAAGAGCGTTTAGTCAGCCTCATTGATCTGGCTCCTTCCATGCTCACAATGGCGGGCTTGCCCGTGCCCGCCTGGATGGTGGGACAGCCGATCCTCAGTGGTTCGTTTCCAGATCGCGACATGATCTTCGCTGCCCGGGACCGCTGTGGCGATGCACAGGACCGCATCCGTGCACTGATCACCCCGCATACGCTGTTCGTGCGCAATTTTCACCCTGACCTGTCGCACTTGAACTGGTCCGGCTACAAGGAAGCCAGCTATCCAGGGATGCCCTTGCTGCGTGTCTTGCAGAGCAAGAATGAACTCACGACCTCGCAATCAGAGTGGTTGCAGCCCACACGCCAAGCCTTGGAGCTCTATGATCTGACCAACGATCCCCTCAGCCTACATAACCTGTCCACCGAGCCATCCCATCAAGCGGAGAACGCGGCCATGTCGGCCAAGCTGGATGAGTGGATCAAGCGCAGCGGTGATCGCGGTGCCTTGCCAGATGTAGCGACCGAGCCTTCGCTGGCAGAGATCCAAAAGGACAAGCGCGCCGACTATCAGCGCACATGGAAGACACGCCTGAAGAAAGCCGAGCCCAAGGATGCGGAGCGCTTGGCATGGTGGATGAAAAGCTATGGCTTGAGTGAGTGATGAACCCATCGGCCGCGCAGAGATAAACCCAATCCATCGGAAGATCCCAGCCACCGGCTCCGTTCGCAGCGCGATGAAGTGCCTTCTTTTTTCTCTGCTCCTGTTTGCTCTGGGTCCATGCCTCGCCGCTGCCAAGGAGAGCACCTCCAAGCCCAACATCATCTTCGTTATGGCCGATGACATGGGCTGGGGCCAGACAAGCTATCGCGGGCATCCTCTCTTGAAGACACCGAACCTGGATGCCATGGCCGCGAATGGACTGCGATTCGAGCGCTTCTATGCGGGCTGCCCCGTGTGCTCGCCCACACGCGCCAGCGTCTTGACGGGCCGGTCGCCAGATCGTGCAGGCGTGCTGAGTCATGGCTATGCGCTGCGGCTGCAGGAGAAGACCATCGCCCAAGCATTGCAGCAAGCGGGCTATGTGACTGGCCATTTCGGCAAGTGGCACCTGAATGGCTTCAAGGGCGCGGGCGCTCCCATCTTGCCCGGTGATCCTCGGAACCCAGGTGCGTTTGGCTTTGATGAATGGGTGTCGGTGACGAACTTCTTCGACCAGAACCCTTTGATGTCTCGCCAGGACGTGATCGAAGAATTCAAAGGCGATTCTTCTGACATCGCCATGGGCGAGGCGGTGAAGTTTTTGGAGAAACACCAAGCGAGTGACAAGCCCAGCTTTGCCGTCGTCTGGTTTGGCACGCCGCACAGTCCGTTCAAAGCCTTGGAGGCTGACAAGGCGGCTTTCGCTGACCTCGATAAGAACTCGCAGGAGCACTATGGCGAACTCGTCGCGCTGGATCGCAGCATCGGCACGCTGCGAAAGAAGCTGCGGGATCTGGGGATCGCAGACAACACGCTGCTCGTGTTCAACAGTGACAACGGAGGCCTGCCAGGAATCAAGCCGGAAACGGTGGGCGGATTGCGCGGCAACAAGGGCAGCGTCTTCGAAGGCGGGCTGCGCGTGCCTGGCATCATCGAATGGCCCGCCGTGATCAAGCCACGCATTACCCGCTACCCAGCCTGCACCATGGATCTCTTTCCCACCGTGGCTGACATCCTCAGTCTGCCCGCCAATGTCATGATCAAACCTATCGACGGCATCAGTTTGAAGCCCTTGTTCGCGGGTGAGATCGGCGAACGCAAGCAACCCATCGGCTTCCGCTTTGGCACCAAGTCAGCCCTCACCGAGCAGCGCTACAAGGTGCTCACAGAGAACCTAAGCCAAGGAAGCTTTCAGCTCTACGACATTGAAGCCGATCCTAATGAGACCAAGGACCTGAGTGGCGAACAGCCCGATATCTTGGCAAGAATGAAGAGCGAACTGTTGGCCTGGAGCGCCACGGTGGACGCCAGCTTCAGCGGTAAGGACTACCCCGAGGGCAAGGCCTCTCCACCTGACCCTGAACCCATCGCATGGACCGAACACCCGAGCTACCAGCCCTACCTCACCGAATGGCAGAAGCGCTGGGAATACCAAGCCGCCAAGCCATCGCGCAAAGGTAAAGCCAAAGGCAAGCCTGCCAACGATTAGCATTACCTCACATGAAACTTCGCGCACTGATTCTCACGCTCGCCGTTCTCTCCGGCTACACCCTGGCCACACAGCCCAACGTCGTCGTCTTCCTCGCCGATGATGCGGGCTGGGGCGACTACGGCCACTCGGGCAACACGATGGTGGCGACGCCCAACATCGACTCGATAGCGAAGGGCGGCGTGTCTTTGGACCGCTTCTATGTGTGCCCGGTGTGCTCGCCCACGCGGGCAGAGTTTTTGACTGGTCGCTACCATCCGCGTGGCGGTGTGCGCGGTGTGTCCACAGGACAAGAGCGGTTGAACCTGGACGAGAGGACGATTGCAGACGCCTTCAAGGCCGCAGGCTATGCAACGGGCGCATTCGGTAAGTGGCACAACGGCAGCCAGTGGCCGTATCACCCCATGGCACGCGGCTTTGATGAATACTTCGGCCACACCTCGGGACACTGGGGCGAATACATTGACCCGCCACTGGAAGAGAATGGCAAGATGGTGCGGCAGAAGGGCTACATCGTGGACATCTGCACCGACAAGGCTCTGAGCTTCATTGAGCGCAACAAGGCCAAGCCTTTCCTGTGCTATATCCCCTTCACTACCCCGCACTCGCCCTGGCGCGCGCCGGATGAGGATTGGGCGCGGTTCAAAGACAAGCCACTGACACTCACCGCGACCGATGCGAACAAGGAAATCGCGGATGAAACGCGCTGTGCACTGGCCATGATCGAGAACCAGGACATGAACGTGGGCCGCGTGCTGACGAAGCTCAAGGAGTATGGCCTGAGCGACAACACGATCGTCGTTTACTTCTCCGATAACGGCCCGAATTCCATGCGCTGGACGGGCGGCATGAAGGGCAAGAAGGGCACCACGGACGAAGGCGGCGTGCGCTCGGTTTGCTACATTCGCTGGCCATCAGCTCTGCCCGCCGGACACACAGTCACGCAGATTGCGGGGGCAATCGACCTGCTGCCCACGATCACTGCCCTGGCCAAGGTCCCACGTGTTGGCGACAAGCCGCTGGATGGTCGCGACCTGAGCCCGCTGCTGATGAAGCAAAAGGTGGAATGGCCTGCCCGCACGATCTTCTCCACCTGGGCGGGCAAGGTCAGTGCGCGCACTCAAACTCATCGACTCGACAGCGAAGGCAATCTCTTCGACATGATTAGCGATCCTGGCCAGACAACTGCACTCAATGACAAAGAGCCCGCGCTTGCGACGAAACTTGCCAACGAGGTCGCAGCTTGGCGCATGGAGATGTATGGCACCACCGCTGCCAAGCCGAACGCCAAGGGCGGCAAGAAACAAGGCGGCGGTAATGCGGTCGATCCACGACCATTGACTGTCGGCTACCCAGAGTTCCCCATTACCATGCTACCCGCTCGTGACGGTGAGCCCCGCGGCGGCATCAAGCGCAGCAGCGGTGCGCCAAACTGCTCCTACTTCGTCAACTGGACGAGCAAGGACGACAGCATGGTCTGGCTGCTCGATGTGCATACCACAGGCCGCTACGAAGTGAGCATCGACTACACTTGCCCAGTGCCTGACGCTGGATCGACCCTCGAGTTTTCTTTCCAAGACAGCACACTCGCAGGCAAGGTGACACCAGGCTGGAACCCGCCGCTCTACACGAACCAGGACACCCTGCCGCGCCCCGATGGGGAGAGCCAAATGAAGGATTTCCGCACACTGAAGCTCGGCGAGATCCAGCTCACGAAAGGTGTCGCACCACTCACCTTGCACGCCACTGAGATTCCCGGCCAGTCCGTGATGGATCTGCGACGCATCACCTTGACGTTGCTGAAGTAAGTCCGCAGACAGCCTCTCCTTGCCCCATGCTCTCCTCAGTCTTCTCCATGAAACGTATCGCCCTTTTCCTGTGTCTTGCCACCCAGCTTTGGTCAGCCGACGCACGCCCCAATATCCTCTGGTTTGTAGTCGATGACATGTCGGCGCACTTGTCGTGCTATGGCGAGACATTGATCCAAACACCTGCCGTGGACAGGCTGGCGGCGGAGGGCACACGCTTCACACGGGCTTACGTCACTGCTCCCGTGTGCTCGGCTTGTCGCTCGGCGCTGATCACCGGCATGTATCAGACCACCATCGGCGCACATCACCACCGCAGCGGTCGTGGCGAACTGAAGATTCATTTGCCAGACGGTGTCGCACCCGTCCCAGAGCTATTTCAGAAAGCGGGCTACTACACCTGCATTGGCAGCGGCTTGACCGATCTCGATTATCGCGGGCTGCCTTTCGGCGCGGGCAAAGGGAAGAAGAAAGCTGTCGCTGGGGGCTCACGCCGGGGCAAGACGGACTACAATTTCGAGTGGGACGCCACCATGTATAACAGCCACGACTGGGCCGCGCATGGCGAAAAGCCATTCTTCATGCAAGTGCAGCTCCACGGCGGCAAGCTGCGCGCCGACACCATCGAAGCCAATCGTGCCCTTGCTGCGCGTGCGCGTCAGGAACTCGGCAGTGCCACCGATCCACAGAAGGTCACACTGCCGCCTTACTATCCCCGTGATCCTGTCTTGCTGGAGGACTGGGCCGCCTATCTCGACAGCGTGCGTCTGACGGACCTGCATGTAGGCCGTGTGATCGCGCGACTTGAAAAAGAAGGCTTGTTGGAAAACACGCTCATCATTTTCATGACCGACCACGGCATCAGTCACGCGCGCGGCAAACAGTTCCTCTATGATGAGGGCGCTCACATACCCTTCGTTGTTCGTGGCCCAGGCATTGCGAAAGGCAGCACGCGCACCGACTTGATCGAGCAGATCGACCTGGCTGCGCTCTCGCTGGCCGCCGCTGGCATTCCCCTTCCCGCCAAGATGCAAGGCCGTGACATCCTCGCGAAAGACTACCAGCCTCGCGAGGCCGTGTATGCAGCGAGAGACCGCTGTGATGAAACCATCGACCGCATCCGCAGCGTGCGTACTGATCGCTTCCTCTACATCCGCAATTTCTTCCCCAATCGCCCGCATCTCCAACCCTGTGCCTACAAGGACCACAAAGCCATCGTCCAGGCCCTCCGTGCCGCACACGCGGCGGGCACGCTGCCTTCAGTGTCAGAGGAGCTTCTCTTCAGCCCCATGCGCCCCAGCGAAGAACTCTATGAATACATGAGCGACCGCTGGCAAGTCACCAACCTCGCCGCCAATCCCGACTACCGAGCTCAGCTCGAATCACACCGAATGAAGCTCGACGAGTGGATCACCCGCACCAAGGACAAAGGCTTCGAATCCGAAGCCATGTATGACAGCGACATGGCAGAGTATTTGAAGAAGGCCAATCCCGAGGTCGAGAGGAACATCGCCCTGATGAAGCAGTGGGCGAAAGAAGGCAAGTGAACGCAGCAAGGTGTTGCGAGCGGTTGCAGGGACGATGATTTCAGGCACGCTGTGGGATGCCTCGCCGCTTCTCGCTCGCTGTCTTCTTCATCGTCTCGTGCTGCACGACCCACGCCTTGGTCGTGCCCGAAGACGGCGCAGAGATTGGCAGTGGTGGAGTGCAGGCTTCGGCCAATCCAAGCGCTGGAAAGGTGGAGTCGCTGAGCATCGGCAAGCGCATCACCATCGCACAGCCAGACGAATCGAAGGCCTACAGCGCGCAGTTCACGGCCCCCATCGCGACCGCCATTGCGAAGGATGAGCGTGTGTTCGCCATCATCAAAGCACGCATCGTGGGTGAGGCGGCGTTCGGTGAGGTCCTCGCGAAGCTCCAACTCAAGGGCGCACCTTACACCTCTTTTGGCCCCACGATCGGCGTCGGTGTCCTGCATGATTGGACCGATCTGCCCGTCACCTTCGTCGCGACGGAGGCCATTGAAGCCAGCAAAGCGGCCGTTGTGTTGCTCTGCGGGCACAAGGCGCAGAGCCTGGAGATCGAAAGCGTCCGCGTGCTGAAGTATCCCGCGAGCACTGACGTCACGACCTTCCCGCGCGCGAAGCCCATCAAGCGCACCTACCCAGGCCGTGAAGGGGATGCTCCGTGGCGGAAGGCTGCGCTTGAACGCATTGAACAGCACCGTAAGTCAGACCTCACACTGACGCTGACCGGCGCTGATGGGAAGCCACTTGCCGATACGGAGGTGACACTCACGCTGCGCAGACATGAGTTTGGCTTTGGTTCTGCCATCAATGCCAAGCGCATGTCCAGCCAGAGTCCCGACGACCAGCGCTATCGAGACATCATCGACCGACTGTTCAGCATCGTGGTCTTTGAAAACGACCTCAAGGATGGGCAGTGGCCAGCCGACATGGACGAGAAGCGTCGCCATGAACGAAATGCTGAACTTGACCGTGCCTTCGACTGGTTTCAGGGACGCCACATCGCTGTGCGTGGACATTACCTGATGCAGGTCGCCACGCCGTATAACTTGCAAGCCATCACCGACACGCAGCTGATTCAACGCATCACGACAGACAGCGTGCGCGAGCGCATGGCTTTTGTGAAGGATCGCGTGATCGAATGGGACGTGATCAATCACCCCATCGCTTGGGGCGGTGCTGACATGCTGAACAAGCGTCCCGGATTGGAAAAGCTGGACCGCGAGGTTTTCCAGCTCGCTCGTTCGCTGACGACGCTGCCGTTCTTCGTCAACGAGGACCAAGTCTTCCGCCCCGGCCCGCAGTGCGACGACACGTTCGTTTACATCAAGGCCCTGAACGAGGCGGGCATGACCGTGGCGGGCCTGGGCAATCAAGCGCACTTTCACGAGAGCTACTTGCCCTCACCCGAGCACCTGCTCGCCGTGACGGATCGCTTTGCACAGATTGTGCCCCACCAATCGATCACCGAGTATGATATTGTCACGAGTGAGGACGAGGAACTCGCCGCTGATTACACACGCGATGTACTGATCGCTGTCTTCAGCCATCCGGCCTACACTAGCTTCCTGCTCTGGGGGTTCTGGGAGGGCGCGCACTGGAAGCCCGAGGCCGCGTCGTGGAATAAAGACTGGACCCTGCGCGCGCGTGGCAAGGTCTTGGAAGAGTGGGTCGGCAAACAATGGCGCACGGAGGTCACCCTGAAGACGGATGCCAAGGGCCAAGTGGCTTGGCGTGGTTTCCCAGGCTGGTATGAGCTGAAGGCCGTTTCACAAACCCAGATGTGCGTGGTGACGAAAGCCAAGCCCACAAGCCAAGTGAAGTTTTAAACTCACTGACGGGTTCGTGGAGCAGCGACGATCTCATCCATCTTCGCGATCATTGCCTGGAGCCGGGCGGGCTCTTGTGCACTGACGTCCTTCAGCTCGGCGGGATCATCGGAGAGATGGTAAAGGCGGTGCAGCGGGGCCTGGCTTTCGTCCCGTGTCTTCATCGTGACCACGGCTTGGGATTTGCCCTTGGTTTTCATGCGCACGAGCTTCCAGTCGCCCATGCGGAGGCCGAGGTTGGTGCCGTTGTTGTCCTGCTGGAGCAGCGAATCGCGGCCTTTGGCACCTTTTTCCCCGAGAAGAGCCGGGAGGATGTTCTGGCTGTCGAGGCAGGCGTTTTCAGGGAGAGACGTTTCGGTCAGTGCAGCAAAGCTCGCGGCAAGATCGACGGTGCAGACGACTTCATCCGAAACGCTCGGCTGAATGCGAGAAGGCCAGGTGGCGATGAAGGGCGTGCGCGTGCCGCCTTCATAGACGCTGTATTTGCCGCCGCTGAACGGCCCGGCAGGCTCGTGAGAGCCGAGTTGTGTCACCGCGCCATCCACATAGCCGTCATCGAGCACCGGACCGTTGTCGGAGCAAAGCACGATGAGGGTGTTGTCGGCCAAGTTGAGGCGTTCGAGCGTCTTCATGATCTCGCCCACGCTCCAGTCGAACTCGACGATGGCATCGCCGCGATAGCCGAGCGTGGTTTTGCCTTGGAAACGCTCGTGCGGCATGCGCGGCACATGGATGTCGTGGCTGGCGAAGTAGAGGAAGAAGGGCTCTTTCGCATGCGCCTTGATCCAGCGGTTCGTTTCATTGATCCAGGCATCGCCGAGGTCCTCATCGCGGAAGCGTGCGGCGGTGCCACCGGTGTAGAAACCGATGCGCCCGATGCCGTTGTGGATCGTCTGGTTATGACCATGCGTCCAGTTCATGCGCAGCGTGTCGCGATGCGTGATGCCGGTGGGATGGTTTTCATCGGGGGCCTTGTCACCAACCCAGAGCGGGTCTTTTGGATCGAGATTCCGCACGCGATGATCGTCCACATAGACCTGCGGCACGCGGTCGTTCGTGGTGGGCAACAGCAGGCAGTGATCAAAGCCGATCTCCAGCGGCCCGGGCTTCAACTCGCCATTCCAGTCCGGTTTGGGATCGCCGAGGCCGAGATGCCATTTGCCGATCACCGCCGTGGCGTAGCCGGCCTTTTTCAAGATCGACGCCATCGTTTCCGTGCCTGGCTTGATGATCGCCGGACCATTTGGCGGAGCTACGCCGGTGCCTTTTTGACGAAACGCATACGTCCCCGTCAGCAACGAGAAGCGTGTAGGCGTGCAGGTGGAAGCCGAACAGTAGCCGCTGGTGAAGCGCAGACCTTTCGCGGCCAGTTGGTCGATGTTCGGCGTCGTCACCGATTTCGCGCCGTAGCATCCCAGATCGCCGTAGCCGAGGTCATCGGCCATGATGACGATGATGTTGGGCTTTGCCGCGAAGAGCGAGGAGCTGATAGCAAACAGGAAAACGGTGACGAATCGGGTCATGGCGTGGAAACGAGCCGGGGATCGGCTGCATTACGAGGAAGTTTTGATTCATGCCCGCGTTCAAAGCAGACCATGCGCCTGATCCTCTTTCTACTCGCCCTCTACCCTTCGCTGTTGTTGCCCGTCGTAGCATTGGCAAAGGAGGGTGCCGCACCACACCCGAATTTTCTCCTCGTGATGGTGGATGACATGGGCTTCTCCGACCTCGGCTGCTACGGCAGCGAGATCGACACACCGAACATGGACAAGCTCGCGGCGGGTGGTGTGCGCTTCACGCAGTTCTACAACACCGCCAAGTGCCACTCATCACGCGTCAGTCTCCTCAGCGGTCGCTGGTGCCGACAGGCGGGCGATGAGAGTCTTAGCCGCGCCGTCAACATTCCCGAAGTGCTCGCACCTGCCGGATACTTCACCGCGATGGCGGGCAAATGGCATCTCAGCAAAGAACCCACCGACTTCGCCTTCCAGCGCTACTTCGGCCATCTCTCCGGTGCCACGAACTACTACCTCGGCGACAAGACCTTTCGTTTGAATGGCGAGAAGTGGACCGTGCCGGAGAAAGGCTTCTACACCACCATCGCCAATGTTGATTTTGCGCTGAAATTCATTGGCGAGGCACGCAGCGCGAAGAAGCCTTGGATGACCTACATCGCTTTCAATGCGCCGCACGCGCCCCTCCAGCCGCTGGAGCAGGATTACCGCAAATACCTTGGCCGCTACGATGTCGGCTGGGACACGATCCGCGCCGCTCGTGTCGCGAAGCAGAAGCAGATCGGCCTGCTGCCCGCCAGTTTACAAGAATCGCCACGCCCGGATCATGTCCGTGCCTGGGATCAGCTCGATGATGCGCATCAGGTATGGGAGGCAAAGCGAATGGCGGCCTACGCGGGTTTGATCGACCGCATCGACCAGGAAATGGGTCGCCTCATCTCGGATCTCGAAAAAGCAGGCGAACTCGACAACACCGTCATCCTCTTCGTCTCCGACAACGGAGCGTGCCCGTATGATCGCGGTCGTCCAGAGCCGGATGCACTGCCTTTTGACCCAAAGACGACATGGAGCGACAGCACAGGCTGGGCTTGGGCGCGGAACTCACCCTTCCGCTATTACAAGCAGAACCAGTTCGAGGGCGGCATCTCCACACCCGCCATCCTGCACTGGCCCGCCGGTTTGAAGCAGAAGCCCGGCAGCGTCATTGGTGCGCCCGCGCACATTGTCGATGTGCTGCCCACCTTTGCCGAACTTGCCGGTGCCAAGCTGCCGGAGACGTATCCAGGTCGCGAGGCCACGCCGCTCGCCGGCATCTCGCTCGCGCCCATCATCGCTGGTGGTGAAATCAAAGCGCGTCCGCCCATCCATCTGCTCTACTCCAGCGACCGCGGCCTGCGAGATGGTGAGTGGAAGCTCGTCAGCTACAAAAGCCAGCCCTGGGAGCTGTATCACATCCCCACCGACCGCACCGAGCTGCAAAACGTCGCCGCGCAGCATCCCGACATCGTCCAGCGCATGGTGAAGCAATGGCATGACATGAGCGAGAATGTGCTCATGACGAAGGGCAAGGAAATCGCCCCCGTCGCTACGGAGGCCACACCGCACACGAACCGCGAATGGACCAACTACGACAATCCGCTCACCGAAGGCAGGCTGCGCCAAGGCAAATCGCAGGCCGCCACACTCCCACGTGCTCGCAAAGGCACCACGCTCTCCGTCGAGGGCACTCAACTCATCCTCCAATGCACGGGCAACGATCCAGGTCTCGCCTTTGAAAAACTCGCCATCTCACAACCCGGCCCCTACACCCTCGAGTTCAGCCTCCAAAGCAAATCCACCGGCGCAGGAGAACTCTACTGGACCACTGAGGCAGAGACCATCCTGCCCAAAGGCAAACACCTCGACTTCGAGGTGAAGCACGACGGCGAATGGCATGACATGAAACTCGTTATTGATGAAGCGAAGACACTCCATGGCCTGCGGTTCGACCCGTGTAGTGGTGAGGGTGAAGTGAAGATTGAAGGCCTCACGCTCAAAGCCGCTGACGGGAAGGTGCTGGCGAAGTGGCCGTGAGGAAGTGATTGAAGTTATGTAGCCAAGAAACACGTCTTCATCGAAGACTCCCCGCACAGTCACGATCTCGTTAGGGATTGAATACTCAACGCAGACAGTATCATCCAAGCAGCCTCCTGTTATGACTCGCAGCTTACTCACCGCCCTTGCCCTCGTTAGTGTTTCGGCCTTGCCAGCCCAAGACCCGCCACAGGTCCGTATCGAAAAAGCCATCTCCTATCTTCCCGCTGAACGAGTGGAGAAGGCTGATCTTTATCTGCCTGAGAAGTTCGAAGACGGGAAGAAATACCCTGGCGTGCTGATCATTCATGGAGGCGGCTGGACCGGTGGCAAACGCGATGCTGCGCGCGAGATCAATATCGGCACCACGCTGGCTTCGCATGGCTACGTCTGCATGAGCATTGACTACCTGCTGCACGATCCCAAATCGGACAAGCTCTGCTGGCCGCAGAACCTGCACGATTGCAAAACCGCTGTGCGCTGGATGCGCGCCAATCAAGAGCGCCTGCATTTGGATACGGCGCACATCGGCGTGATCGGCGGCTCCGCAGGCGGGCACCTTGCCTGCATGGTCGGCGTCACCGGATCCAGCGATGGCCTTGATCCCTCTGGCCCCTATAGCGAGCAGTCATGCGCGGTGAGCTGCGTGGTGGACATGTATGGTCCCGCCGACTTGGAGAACTGGAAGGACATCTCCGCGCTACGCCAGAATCGGCAGCAGGCACCGGATCTTTACAAAGCTTTCTCCGTGCTCACGCACCTTGACAAGAACGATCCACCTTTCCTCATCCTTCATGGCACGGTGGATACCACCGTGCCCTTGTCGCAGTCTGAGACTCTCGCAGACGCTCTGAAGCAACAAGGCATTCAGCATCACCTGGAGATCATCGAAGGCGCACCACACACCTTCCACCTACAACCCAAGCAGAAGGACCTCCGTCCGCTGGTGCTGGCATTTTTCGATCAGCATCTGAAGCCGTAGTCCGTCCCCTCAGCTTGGACATCGTTAGCAACCCGTTCGAAGGTGGAGAGCATTCGAGCGAAGTTGTTCCCTCATAGCGGCGTATGAGTGTGCGTCATGCTTTGCCGCCTTATCCAGCTTGGCACCTTCATCGTGTGTGCGAGCGCCTTCCCCGCTGAGCACTGGGCTTTTCAGCCACTGAAGGCGGTCGAAGGGGCAAGCATGGATGCGTTGATTCAGAGGAAGCTCGCTGAGCAGGGCTTGAAGCCGTCTCCCCGGGCGGATGCACGCACGCTCATCCGCCGTGCCACATTTGACCTCACTGGCCTGCCGCCGTCAGCCTTGGTTGATGAGCCTGCCTTGTCAGATCAAGACTATGCCCGCCTGCTGGACACGCTGCTGGCGAGTGCCCACTACGGCGAGCAATGGGCGCGTCATTGGCTGGATGTGGCTCGCTACTCCGACACCAAGGGCTACGTCTATGCCCGCGAAGAGAAGAACTGGGTTCATGCCACGCCGTATCGCGACTGGGTCGTGCGGGCTATGAACGACGACATGCCCTACGACCGCTTCCTGCGGTTACAAATCGCCGCCGATCAGATTGTGCCGCCCCCATCACCCGACCTCGCGGCGATGGGCTTTCTCACTCTCGGACGGCGCTTTCTCGGGGTCACGCACGACATCATTGATGACCGCATCGACGTCGTGACACGCGGTGCACTCGGACTCACGGTGGCCTGCGCACGCTGCCACGATCACAAATTTGATCCCATCCCCACTCGCGACTACTACGCACTATACGGCGTCTTCCAGAGTAGCGCAGAAGCCTTGGTGCCATGCTCTCAAAATGACAGCTCAGAGCTGGCCGCCTTGAAGAAAGCGAACCGCGACCTGATGACCAAACGCCGCCACGAGCAGATGGCCCGCACGCGCGCACGAGCCGCTGACTACGTGGCCGCGCAGAAGGAGTTGGAGAAGTATCCCGAGGAAGTCTTTGGCCAGCTTCTCGATGAGAAGGACCTCAATCCTTTCATCGTGCATCGCTGGACGGCGTGGCTGAACAAGCACCCGCATAACGCTCTCACAGACAGCGTGCTCGCCGGCCCCGATTCGCCTGCCTATGTGCCGGATGAACACATCGCGAACATCGAGATGTATTTCCCAACAGGCATCACCACGGAGTTGTGGAAGTCACAGGGCGACGTGGACCGGTTCATCATCAAGAACAACACCGCCCCGGATCACGCGACCGTCTTGTTGGATCGTGCCAGGCCGAGCATCCCGCGTGTCTTCATTCGCGGCAATCCGCTGACGAAGGGAGATGCCGTGCCACGACAGTTCTTGAGTGCGTTCGGCCCACAGACGCCCTTCACGAAAGGCAGCGGTCGCCTGGAACTCGCACTGGCCATCACCGACCCGCGCAATCCGCTCACCGCACGTGTGATGGTGAACCGGCTCTGGCAGCACCACTTCGGTCGTGGTCTTGTCAGCACGCCTAGTGACTTCGGCAAGCAAGGCAGTCCGCCCAGCCATCCTGAGTTGCTCGACTGGCTCGCACAGCGCTTCATCGACTCCGGCTGGAGTATCAAAGCGATGCACCGGCTCATCATGTTGTCGGAGACTTATCAACAAAGCAGCCAGACCAGTGACCCGCGTGATCCTGACAATCGCCTGCTCTCCCGCATGAATCCGCATCGGCTGAGCTTCGAGGAGGCACGGGATGCTTGGCTCGCTGCTTCGGGCCTTCTGAACTTGAGCGTTGGCGGTCGGCCTTCGCCATTGTTCGCAGCCAGCAACACTCGCCGCACGCTTTATGCATTGGTGGACCGGGAGAACGTGCCCACGGTCATGCGCACGTTTGACTTTGCGAATCCCGACCTCTCCATCCCTCAACGCACCGAGACCACGGTGCCGCAGCAGGCGCTCTTCGGCATGAATCATCCCTTTGTCGTGCAGCAGGCGAAGGCGCTGCTGAATCGAACAGATGTGAAGTCCGCTGATGCCACCACACGCGTCCGCTGCATCTATGAGCATCTCTATCAACGCTCACCCAGAGCAGATGAACTGAGCTTTGCGCTCGGTTTTGTTCAGGATGATCAAACGCCCATCATCGCCACCGCCGACCACGCGAAGTCCTGGCAATACGGCTACGGTGAGTGGGATGAGAGCACGGGACGTATGAAGAACTTCAAGCCATTGCCCCACTTCACTGGCAGCGCGTGGCAAGGCGATGAAGCATGGCCCAATGAAACACTCGGTTGGGCGCAACTCACAGCCACTGGCGGGCATCCAGGCAATGACCGCCAACATGCCGTTGTGCGCCGTTGGACCGCGGATACTGCTGGCAACTACGACCTCCGCTCCACCGTGCTGCATGAACCACTCGTCGGCGATGGCATCCGCGCCTTTGTGAGCCACTCACGTCTTGGCAAGCTGCGCAGCGCCACGGTGTTGGGGGACGATGCGGAGATGAATCTCGACGCCATTTCCTTTCAAGCGGGTGACTCCCTCGACTTCATCGTGGACATCGGCGTCGGACTGAACAGCGATCAGTTCCTCTGGTCCCCAACCATCACACCCAGCATCCCACTCACCACCGGCTCTGGTGGTGATGTTCCCCATGACACCTGGGACGCTGAAAAAGACTTCTCCGTTCAGCCGGAATCGCAACTCAATGCTTGGGAGCAACTCGTGCAGGTGCTCATGCTGGCCAACGAGTTCATGTTTGTTGATTGATATGAATCTGCCTCTTACCCGACGAGACTTTCTGCGCCGCTCTGGCATGGGCATGGCGGCGCTTGGGCTGGCGGATTTGCAGGCCGCGAAACCGCATTTCGCGCCGAAGGCGAAGCGAGTCATTCACTTCTTCCTTAATGGCGGGCCGTCGCATGTCGATACGTTTGATCCGAAGCCAGCACTGGCGAAGTATGAGGGCAAGCCCATCCCGAGTCATCGCATCACCGAGCGAAAAACAGGGGCGGCGTTTCCTTCGCCGTTCAAGTTTCAGCGTTATGGGCAGAGCGGGATCGAAGTGAGTGAGCTGTTCGAGAAGACAGCGGCGCACATCGACGACATCGCGGTGATCCGCTCGATGCAGGCGCAGGTGCCTAACCATGAGCCGTCGCTGATGCTGATGAACTGCGGTGATTCGATCCAGGCTCGGCCCAGCATGGGCGCGTGGCTGACGTATGGCCTCGGCAGCGCGAATGAGAACCTGCCGGGCTTCATCGCCATGTGCCCGGGCGGGATGCCGATCAAGAGCGCGGAGAACTGGCAGTCGGCGTTCTTGCCAGGAGCGTTTCAAGGAACGTATGTCGATTCGCAGCATCAAGCGGTGGATCGTTTGATCGAGAACATCCGCAGTCCTCATGCCGATGCGCGGGTGCAGTTCCGTCAGCTCGAACTCATGCGCCGAATCAATGACGCGCACCGTGCAGAGCGCAGCGACCCACGACTGGAGGCGCGCATCCAGAGCTTCGAGCTGGCGTTTCGCATGCAGATTGAGGCGGCGGATGCCTTTGATGTGAGCAAGGAGCCGCAGTCCATGCGCGATCTGTATGGCGACGGCGTGCATGGTCGGCAGACACTCATCGCCCGGCGATTGCTGGAGCGCGGCGTGCGCATGGTGCAGCTCTGGCATGGCGCAGGACAGCCGTGGGACAATCACGACAACATCGAGACCAACCATCGCAAGCTCGCAAACCAGATCGACCAACCCATCGCAGCCTTGCTGCATGATCTGAAACAACGCGGGATGCTGGAGGACACGCTGGTCATCTGGGGTGGCGAGTTTGGTCGCACGCCAACGGTGGAACTCAGCGGCGGTAAGTCCAAGCTGGGGCGCGATCACAATCACTACGGCTTCAGCGTCTGGATGGCGGGCGGCGGCGTCAAAGGTGGCACCGTGCATGGCAGCACGGATGAATTCGGCTTCGTGGCCCAGAAGAATCCGGTGAGCGTGCATGACCTCCATGCCACGATCCTGCATCTCATGGGCATCAATCACGAAGAACTGACCTATCGCTACGCGGGTCGCGATTTCCGGCTGACGGATGTCTTTGGGGATGTGCTGACGCCGATCCTGGCCTGATGCCCGAAAAGAAATACATCTTTCTGCGAACCTTTTGAGTCGAAAGACCCACGTTGGGAATGATAGGCTGCGCTGGCAGCCGGTCATTTGCCTTCCTACTGCGTGGATACGACGAACCAACCGCCTCTGCTTGAACGCCTCTTCACGGAGAGCGCGGGGGATCTGACGCGTTACTTCGCCCGTTGGCATGGCGGCGATCAGGGCGTGCAGGACTTGGTTCAGGAGACGTTCTTGCAGATGGCGCGCGTCATCCGCGATGGTAAATCGCCGAAGTGCGCCCGGGGCTACCTGTTCGGCATCGCGCGACATTTGAGCCAAGCAGCGTGGTCGCAGCGTGAGCAAAGCAAGGTGGTGCCCTTCGATGCAGCCGCAGCAGAGATCGCCGCGCCTGAAGACGACGAGCGTGTGACTGCCGCGCATGAAACGATTTCGGCGCTGGAGCCATTGCAGCGCGAGATCTTGGAACTGCGCTTCTCCCACAACCTTTCGTATGCCGAGATCGCCGAGAGCCTGGGCATCCCCATCGGCACTGTTCGCTCGCGGCTGCACCACGCCATCGCCGAGGTGCGGCATCGTTTGGAATCTGAACTCAACCCCTGACAACTATGAAACCCGAATCGCTGCATGCCTTGGTCATTGATCATCACGCGGGTGAACTGCCGCCCGAGGTGGCTGACCTGCTGGAAGTCCATCTCGCCACGCATCCACCTGCACGCGCTGAGGCGGATCGCATCTTGAATGCCCTGCACATCACCCGTCGCACCGTGCTTCAGCACCCCGAGCTAGGGAGGGTATTGCCGCTCGTGATCGCACGAGCTCAAGCAGTGCCTCCAAGACAAGCCCGGCCTGTGTGGACGAAAGCCGCAGCGATACTGACCTTCTCAGCCCTCACGGCAACAGGTGGCTTTTATGCAGGCAGCGCGCGCTCTGGCCATGATTCAACACCTTCTGCCGTGGCGAGCACTGCGCCGATCAAACCAAGGAAGGACAGTCCATGGGCTCGGTATCGCATGGCGCTCGATCCCCAGGGCACCGGCATGCAAGTCGTTCGCGTGGATGTCGCAGAAAAGAAGGGGCAGCCATGAAAGGCATCGTTCGTTGGTGGTGCCTGATAGCAGCGTTGCTGCTCGGCGGATGCCTGCCAGAGGAACGCATCTGGTGGTCGCCGCAGGGAGATCGCGCCATCGTTCTGGTGGATGACCACCTGCATCTCGTCACAGCAAATGGGGAGCTGGGTAAGGCTTTGCTCAACGGTGCCTCCATCGAAGACTGGCTGGTGAAGACGCTCTCATGGTTGCCTGACGGCACGGGCTTTGTCTGCTCTCGCGTGCGGCGTGTGCAAACCTGGGAGGAAGCCAAGCCACTGATCGCCACCGAGGAAGTCAAACGCATCGAATCATGGCTCCCCACAGTGCTGCCCACGTTGAAGAGTGAGATCGCTCGCATCGTCGAACCCAGCGGGATCAACAGTCTGCAACCCCTGCTCCCAGGAGAGAACAAACAACTGTTCGAGATCGGGCTACGGATCCTTGTCGAACGGCATCGTGCGGACGTTGAACAAGTCCTCCGCAAACTCCCTCAAGGCGACAAGATCGCTTATGAACTGAATGCCCCCGCTGGCAGATTCCCCGTGCAAGAGCTGTGCATCGTCAAGCTCGACCAACCGCTAGGAAGCGCGCCACAAGGCATCGCGTGGAGTCTACTAGAACTGCCTATCATGCCCAAGGTATCGCCCAAGCACAATGCCATCGCCTTCCTGCAACTCAGTGAAGACACCGAAACGGCTCAACTGAACGTGATGACACTCGACGGCAAATCGCGCCTCACCATCGCACACCAAGTGTCCTCAGGCAGCTTTCAATGGATGCCCGATGGCCGCACACTGGTCTTCACCAAGCCGCTCGGCCAGCAAGGCGATAGCGTGCAGAGCATTCAGCAGGTGACCGTGCTGCAACCATCGGGTGCGCTGATGAAGCCACCTTACGATCCCCAGCCAGACGGCTCCTTGCTGAAGGTCAATGCCCCGGATCGTCTGGCCGAACCCAAGCTGCTGGCGATGGCGCTGCTGCCGGGAAGCGCCTCGCTTCGTCCCTTGCCTGATGGACGCATCTTGTTCGCCAGCCAGCCCATCACGCTGCCCGTGGTTGAATCGCGTCCCAAGCTGGAGCCGCTGTTGCACCTCATCTCGGCGGATGGTCGATCGCTGAGCACGATCCCGACCGCACCGGGTGACTTGCCGACCGACTTGAACTACCTGGTTCCTTCACCGGACGGAACGCATGTCGCCGTGGTCGAGGCCGAGACCGATGCCGTGGCTGTCGTCGAACTGAGCACCGGCAAGACCGAGATCATTTCAGCACCACACTCCGGCTGGAAATGCGAGACCATCCCTGCGTGGAAATCCGCCACGGAGTTAACCTTTGCAGCGTTGGGCACGGACACCAGGACTCCGCAGTGGATGCTATGGTCCACCGCCAAGGGAACCCGCAGCATCAGCGACAAGTGGCCTGCGACCGCGACGACCGATTGGCTCAGCGCACCCAAACCCAAATCACCATGAAACGCGCGCATTGTCTGATCAGTCTGCTCTCGATCACGGCCTCGGCTGAGGACTTCACGTTCTTCGAATCCAAGGTGCGCCCCGTGTTGGTGCAGCATTGCTACGAGTGCCACTCCGTGGAGTCCGGCAAATCCAAGGGCGATCTCATGCTGGACACGCGTGAAGGCATTCGTGCCGGTGGGGAAACGGGTCCCGCCGTCGTGCCTGGAGATGCCGGCAAGAGTCTGCTGCTCACCGCGATCAAGCACAGCGATCCTGATTTGGAGATGCCACCGAAGGAAGCGAAGCTGCCCGAGTCTGTGATTGCGGACATCGAAACGTGGATCAAGTCCGGGGCACCCGATCCACGTGAAACAGCCACTAAGATCGCCGAGCGTCCACCTGCTGATCTGGAGTCCGGTCGGCAGTTCTGGAGCTACAAGAAGCCGGTCATGCCGAAGCAAGGTCGCGAAGGAATTGATGCATTCGTTCAGGCAAAGCTCAAAGAGAACAGCCTGACTCCCGCACCCACCGCAGAGCCAGTAGCATTGCTGCGCCGAATCTACTTTGACCTGATCGGCCTGCCGCCCACGCCGAAGGATATCAGAGCCTTCTTGGCTGGCAAATCCGACCAGAGATTGGCAGCCGTGGTGGATCGACTTTTGCAAAGCCCGCGCTTCGGCGAACGCTGGGCACGGCATTGGCTAGATGTCGTTCGTTATGCGGAATCCAATGGCCGCGAGTCGAACCTGACCTTCCCTCATGCGTGGCGCTACCGCGACTATGTGATCGATAGCATGAACGCGGATGTGCCTTTCGATCGCTTCATCACCGAGCAGATCGCGGGAGACTTGCTATCCGCCAAAGATGACACCGAGCGGGCACGCCTGCTGATCGCGACAAGCTTTCTCGCCTTCGGTCCCAAGGGACTGAATGAAATGAGCAAGGAGCAGTTCGCCGCAGACGTGGCGGATGAACAGCTCGACACGGTGACACGCGCTGTGATGGCCAGCTCCTTAGCCTGCGCTCGCTGTCATGATCACAAGACCGAGCCCTTCAGCATGGAGGACTACTATGCGCTGGCTGGCATCTTCAAGAGCACGAAGACCTTCTACGGCAACTGGATCGACTCCGAGAACAACAACCACGGCCATCTCATCCGGCTGCCCAAGCTACCTAACCAAGTGATCCCCAATGCATCCATTCCTGCGGCGAAGGCCACTCAATTGAAGGCGGACCTTGCGAAGCTCGCCCAGGAAGAAAAAGACCAGACGGCGTATGTGATGAAGCTGAAAGCCGAGGGCAAGGAGCTTGGCGACGAGTTCCCCAAGTTCCTTCAGAATGCCATCCGCATCCTGTGGACGCGCGGCGGCATTGAGGGACAACTCGAAACGGTGGACGACCAAGGACGCGCCTTGCCCTTGTCCATGGGCGTTCAAGAGGCGGATCGCATCGCTGATTCACCAATCTATGAGCGAGGCGAAATCGCGCATCCAGGCAAGAAGGTGCCACGCGGCTTTCCCCAAGTGGTCTGTATCAAAGGCAAGATTCCCAAAGCGAAGAGTGGGCGACTCGAACTCGCACAGTGGCTCACCAGTCGCGAGAATCCGCTCACCGCTCGCGTGATGGCGAATCGGGTCTGGCGCCACTTGTTAGGCTCGGGCATCGTGCTGACCACGGACAACTTCGGCTTCAGCGGGGGACGCCCGAGTCATCCAGAGCTGCTGGACTACCTCGCGATCAAGTTCATGGACCACGGCTGGTCGGTGAAGGCCCTCATTCGCGAGATCGTGCTCTCGACGTCCTATCAGCAGTCGTCAGCGCATCGTCCCGAGGCATTCGAGAAAGACCCCGACAATCGTCTGCTCTGGCATGCGAACAAACGTCGCTTGGATGCCGAAGTCATCCGTGACTCCATGCTCGCCGTGTCAGGTCAGCTCGATACGACACGACGCCCTGGATCACTCGTCGCCGAACTCAGCGGTCAGTCGGTTTCGCTGATCGGGTTCAACACCACGCTGCCGCCCGACCTCGACGGATCACGCCACCGCTCGATCTACTTGCCTGCCCTCCGCGATCATCTGCCCGACGTGCTGGAGCAGTTCGACATGGCCAATCCCACTCTGGTCACAGGTGACCGCGATGTGACGAACGTGCCCCTGCAAGCGCTCTACCTCATGAATGGTCCTTTCGTGCGAGCACAGGCTGCAGCACTCGCCCAGCGCCTTATCAAGGAGAAGCCCACACTACCAGAGCGTCTGCAACGAGCCTTTGCGCTCTGCTTCAACCGATCACCGGAAGCCGAGGAGTTGAAACTAGCTGAAGCCTTCTTCCAAGCTGGTTCGCAGGACGACCCAGAACTCATGACCGCGTTTTGTCAGTCGCTACTTGCAAGCGCTGAGTTCCGATTCGCTGACTGATCCACCCCTCATCCCACCGCTATGAACCCTGCCCTTTTCTCACGTCGTGACATGCTCACGTCGATGTCCTCCGGCATCGGCTGGCTGGCCTTCTCTGCGCTTGCTCAGCAAGCCGCAGCCAAGAGCGGTATAGCAGCGAAGATGCCGCACTTTGCACCAAGAGCAAAGCGGGTGATCTTCCTCACCATGCGCGGTGGGCCATCCCATGTGGACCTCTTCGACTACAAACCGGAGTTGATCGCGCGAGATGGAAAGGCAGCATCGCTCGGTCGTGATTCATCGGGCGCGAAACTGTTCGGGCCGGTGCATCCCTTTGCACAGTTCGGACAGTCGGGACAGTGGATGACCACGTTGTATCCGAAGCTAGCGAAGCACGCAGATGACCTGTGCATCATCAACTCGATGAACACGGACCTGCCCAATCATGCGCAGGCCTTTGGACAGATGCATACCGGCAGCTTCCAGTTTGTGCGGCCCTCCATCGGAGCTTGGACACTCTATGGCCTGGGAACCGAGAACGACAATCTACCCGGCTTCATCACGCTGAATCCACCGGCAGATAATGGTGGCGCTCAGAACTACGGCAGCGCCTTCCTGCCCGCCATTTGCCAGGGCACTCGGATCGGTGGCTCGCAACTGCCGGAGCTTTATGCGGCACTCTTGAAGAAAGATGTGGCACCCGGACCACCCATGAAGAACATCGTGCCGCCGGTCCCGTGCGATCTTCAGCGGAAGCAACTCGACCTCATTCGCGGGCTGAATGAACGCAAGCTGGAGCGCGATGGTTTTCACCCCGAGATCGAAGGCGCGATTGAGTCCTTTGAACTCGCGTTTCGGATGCAAAGTGAGGTGCCCGATGTGCTCGACATCCGCAGCGAGCCAGCGCATGTGCTCAAGCTCTATGGCATCGGCCAGGGCAAGGATCAGTTCGCGCGCCAGTGCCTGCTCGCACGCCGCATGGCCGAGGCAGGCGTGAGGTTCATCGAAATCGCTTCGCCAGGCCACTGGGATCATCACAATCGTTTGCGCGAGTTGCTGGCGACCAACTGTGCGGCGACCGATCAGCCGATTGCAGCGCTGCTCACCGACCTGAAGACACGCGGCATGTTGAAGGACACGCTCGTCGTCTGGGCAGGTGAATTCGGACGCACGCCCTATGCGCAGAGCGGCGATGGTCGCGATCACAATCACAAGGGCTACTCTATCTGGATGGCGGGTGGCGGCGTGAAGGGCGGCCTGACGTATGGGGCGACGGATGAGATTGGCTACAAGGCGGCGCTGAACCCGATGCACATCCACGACTGGCACGCCACGATCCTGCACCTGCTGGGTCTCGATCACACGAAGCTGACCTTTGACTATGGTGGTCGGAACTTCCGACTGACCAATGTTGGCGGCGAGGTGGCGAAGGGGATTCTGGCCTGACGACCCATAAACGCAGGCGAGCCGAGGAGCCAGGACATTCCTGTCCGCCCAAACGCGAGCACGCTGCCGGGACAAGAATGTCCCGAAACCTTGGGGACAGGAATGTCCCGGCTCCTTGCCTCACTGCACCAGCTTTCGGTAGTGAGTGACGGCAATGCCGTTATGCTTCTCGATCACGTCTCTCAACTTCTCAGCATCGGCCTGATGAAAGGCGCGCAGGATGGCTCGATGGTCCTTGTTCGCCCGCGCTGGGTCCGGCGGCTGAGTGCCGCGAAAGGCAAGCCGATGCAACCGCTCCCACTCGGCGAGTAAAGAGGTGAGCGTCTGCTCTGCCCGCATGAAGCCCGCAATACGGCAGGGCAGCAGATGGAACTCACGATTGGCCTGTTCAAAGCCCGTGCTATCCCCCTTCGCAGCGGTCGCCTCCAGCTTTGCCATCACCACCTCCAGTTCGGCCAGCGCTTCAGGATTGAGCAAAGGCAGCGCATGAACAGCCGACGAAGTCTCCAGCGCTGCCAGCAAGGCAAAGATCTCCTCCATCGCTGAGACATCCAGCGGCGTCACCCGCACCCCTGTGTGTGGCCGGATTTCGATCAGGCGCTCTGACTGCAACTGCCGCAAGGCCTCGCGCACCGGGATGATACTGACCTTGAAACGCTTGGCCAAGCTATCGATCACCAGCACCTCCCCCGGCTTCAGCTTGCCGCCCATGATCTCGCCGCGCAGCGCCGCATAAACGGCCATCTGCTTGGTCGGGATGATCGGGGAGTGGGAAGACATGAGAGGAAGGTTCAAAAGCTACCAGTGCAGCAGGGTGTGTGGTGATTATGCCCCAAAAAACAAAACTTGCCAGCGATCATACATCATATATGATCTGTCCACCACTTACCCAGCCATGAATATCCAGAAAGTCGGCATCATCCTCAACGGCGTCACCGGACGCATGGGCACCAACCAGCACCTCGTTCGCTCCATCCTGGCCATCATCCGGCAGGGCGGCATCCGTGTCTCGGATGACTTGACCTTGATGCCTGACCCCATCCTCACCGGACGCAGCGCCAGCAAGCTGCAAGGCCTGGCTACCAAGCATAGCTGCGAGAAGACCGGCACGCTGAAGACCAGCACCGATCTGGACACCGTGTTGAAGAACCCTGCGTATCCGATCTTCTTCGATGCCTCCGGCACGCTGCATCGCGCACGCTTTGTTGAGATGGCCGCCGCTGCTGGCAAGGCCGTCTATTGCGAGAAGCCCACCGCTGTGGAGACCAAGGAATCGCTGCGCCTAGCCGATGTCTGCGAGCAGGCCGGGATCAAGAACGGTGTGGTGCAGGACAAGCTCTGGCTGCCCGGTCTGCGCAAGCTCGCGCTGCTCAAGCAACAGGGCTTCTTTGGCCGCATCCTCAGCGTGCGTGGCGAGTTCGGCTACTGGGTCTTCACCGGCGAGCATGAGGGCCAGCCCGCCCAGCGTCCGTCGTGGAATTACCGCAAGGCCGATGGCGGCGGCATCATCGTCGACATGCTCTGCCACTGGCGCTACGTGATCGACAATCTCTTTGGCGAAGTCACCGGCGTCAGCTGCCTCGGTGCCACGCACATCCCCCAGCGTGTCGATGAAAAAGGCCAGACTTACACCTGTGATACAGACGACGCCTGCTATGCCACCTTCCAGACCAAGGACAACGTCGTCTGCCAGTTCAACAGCTCCTGGACCGTGCGCGTGCGTCGCGACGACCTCTTCACCATGCAGGTGGATGGCACCCACGGCTCGGCCTTGGTTGGCCTACGCAAGTGCTGGTTCCAATCCATGGCCGGCACACCCAAGCCCGTGTGGAACCCCGACATCGACAGCCCCATCAACCACTACGCGCACTGGCAGGAAATGCCCGACACCGCCGAGCATGACAACGCCTTCAAAGTGCAGTGGGAACTCTTCATCCGCCACGTCGCGCTGAACGAGCCCTTCCGCTGGACCCTGCGCGAGGGTGCCAAGGGCGTGCAACTCGCCGAGCTAGGCCTACAATCCTGGGCCGAGCGCAGGTGGCTGGGCGTGCCTGCGATTTGAGGTGCATCGCCAAAGTTCAATTGGGTTGTCAGTTCCGAGCATGGCCTGCGTTGATGCAGCCCATGTCTCGTTTTCTCTTCGTCATCGCCCTGCTGATCGCCCCCTGCGCCCTGCTAGCGCAGCCCAACCTCATCTTCATCCTCAGCGATGATCTGGCGCAGGGCGACCTGGGCTGCTACGGGCAGAAGCTCATTCAAACGCCGAACCTCGACCGTATGGCGGCCGAGGGCACGCGGTTCACGCAGGGGTATTGCGGCACGTCGGTCTGCGCGCCCTCTCGCACGTCGCTGATGACAGGGCTGCACATGGGGCACAGCCCGGTGCGGGCGAACCGGGAGATCCAGCCAGAGGGCCAGCTGCCGCTGCCGGAGGAAACTTTCACGGTGGCTATGCTGCTGAAGCAGGCGGGCTATGCCACGGCCTGCGCAGGGAAGTGGGGCATGGGCATGTTCGACACGACGGGCAGCCCTTTACGGAAGGGCTTCGACCACTTCTTCGGCTACAACTGCCAGCGGCACGCGCACAGCTACTTCCCCACGTATCTCTACAATGACGACCAGCGCTTCGACCTGCCGGGAAACACGGGGAAGGGCAAGGGCCAGACCTATGCTCAGAACCTGATCGCGGATGAATCCCTGAAGTTCGTGCGGGCCCAGAAGGACAAGCCGTTCTTTCTCTACTACTCGATCACGCTGCCGCATGGGACTTTCGAGATCGACGACCAGGGTCTCTACAAGGACAGGCCGTGGACGGAGACGCAGAAGAACTATGCGGCGATGGTGACGCGGCTGGACAACGACATCGGCCGCCTGCTGGCGCTGCTGAAAGAACTGGGCATTGACGACCAGACGCTGGTCATGCTGTCCGGTGACAATGGCTCGTCCTGGCACCCGGAGAGTGAGCTGGGCAAGCATTTCAATCAGGCTGCGAACGGCCTGCGCGGATTCAAGCGCGGCCTGTATGAGGGGGCGCTGCGGCAGGCCTCGCTCGCTCGCTGGCCGGGCACGGTGCCAGCGGGCCGCGTGTGCGACGAGCCCTGGGCCTTCTGGGATTACCTGCCCACCGTGGCCGAGCTGACGGGCACGCCTCTGCCGTCCGGCGTGAAGACGGATGGCAAGTCCATCGTGTCGCTCCTCGAGGGCGGCGCGGCACCTCAGCGCGATTACTTCTACTGGGAGCTGCACGAACAGCAGACGATCCAGGCGATCCGCTTCGGGGATTGGAAGGCGGTGCGCAATGGGCCGAAAGTGCCGGTGGAGCTTTACGATCTGAAGGCCGATGCGGGGGAAACGCATGATCTGGCGGCGCAGAAGCCCGAGCTGGTGCAGAAGGCCATCGCCATGATGGCGGCAGCGCGTGTCGATGATCCGAACTGGCCCGTGCGGGAGAAGGGTGCAGGCAAGAAGAACGCGCAGAAGAAGTGAGTGCATGACCACGTTCACGGGCGCATGCGCCAGCTCTTCCTCGCCCTGTTTTTCGTCCTTGTCACCGGCCCTCACGCCAACGCCGAGGGCAAGCGGCCTAACATCCTGTTCATCATCTTCGACGACTGGAACGGCAGCACCCACGCGGGGGCCTATGGCTGCGACTGGATCAAGACGCCGAACTTTGATCGCATCGCGAAGGAGGGCGTGCTCTTCAACAATGCCTTCACTTCCAACCCGAAGTGCAGCCCGTGCCGCGCCAGCATCCTGACCGGGCGCAATACTTGGCAGCTGAAGGAAGCGGTGTCGCACGGGGGCTACTTTCCGGCGGGGTTTGAAGTGTATCCTAATCTACTGGAGCAGGCAGGCTACGACATCGGACTGACGGGCAAGGGCTGGGGACCGGGCGACTTCAAGACGCTGGCCAAGTTCACGCTCAATCCGGCGGGGCCGAGCTTTGACCAGCACAAGCTGGTGCCGCCTACGAAGGCGATGAGCGGCAATGATTACCCGAAGAACTTCGAGGCCTTTCTCGGTCAGCGCGACAAGGCGAAGCGGTTCTGCTTCTGGATGGGCTTCACCGAACCGCATCGTCCGTATGAGCTGGGCTCCGGTTTACGTGCGGGCAAGAAGTTGGCGGATGTGAAGGTGCCTGCCTACCTGCCCGACACGGAGATTGTCCGCAGTGACTTGTTAGACTACGCAGTCGAGGTGGAGTGGGGCGACGAGATGATCGGTCGCGCACTGGCGGCACTGGACGCGGCTGGCGAAGCGGAGAACACGCTGGTGATTGTGACCTCGGACCACGGGATGCCCTTCCCCTTCGTGAAGGGGCAGATCCATGAGGATGCCTTCCATCTGCCCCTGGCCATGCGCTGGCCTGCCGCGATCAAGCCGGGGCGTTTGGTGGAGGACTTCATCAATGTGCGCGACTTCGCCCCAACTTACCTGGAACTAGCGGGCCTGAATCCGCACGCGCAGATGACCGGCAAAAGCTTGGTTAACATCCTGAAGAGTGACAAATCGGGCATGATCGAGAAGCGGGACACAGTGCTGGTCGGCAAGGAGCGGCATGACATCGGCCGCGCGAATGACCTGGGCTACCCGGTGCGTGCGATCCGCACGCAAGACTTCCTTTACGTGCACAACTTCCAGCCGGACCGCTGGCCCGCAGGCAATCCGGAGACGGACTTCGGCAACTGCGACCCCAGCCCTACCAAGGAAGTGCTGAAAGTGCTGGGCGGGGAAGTGTCCGTGTGATCGTTAAAACATAAGTGCGGATGGTTGGCGCTCCAACGACA
>Ga0247831_1001791_pt1 | contig 37868 bp, 30 predicted proteins | sample LaCruzMarch2015__9_FD_192406 | JGI IMG/M metagenome (GOLD analysis project Ga0247831, IMG submission 192406) | Freshwater microbial communities from meromictic Lake La Cruz, Castile-La Mancha, Spain - LaCruzMarch2015_1m | ecosystem: Environmental > Aquatic > Freshwater > Lake | place: Spain...
CGTTGACGTCGCCGATGCCGGCGACCGAATAGCCGCTCCGGTCTCCGGCGGCCGCGCCATGGATCACGAAGCCGTTCGTCCCGTTGATCGCGGCGGCGTTGAACACCCCTTCCGGGGCGATGGGCGAACCGCCGCCGTCCGACGCCGCATAGGTGAAGACGTCCTGTGCCGTCTGCCCGGCCGCCAGGCTCTGGAAGGCCGTGCCGACCTCATAGGACAGGGTACCGTTGGCATTGACGATCACCCGCGCCCCGGACTGCAGGGTGATGATGTTGCCCGGCGTTACGGCAACGCCATTGATCCGGGCTACCGCGGCGGCTCCGACGTCGTTGCCCAGGACGGAAATGATGACGGGCGCGCCGTCCTCCGTGGCGACGGCGACGTCATTGCTGACGGTGAAGGGGCGCGGTACGTCGAGCGGATCGACAAGGGCCTTGTCAGCCTGGGGCAGGGGGGACATCCGCTCCGGCTCGGGAGCCGGGACATCGGCCGGTGCCGGCCCCCGGGCGGCCTGGGCATTGTCGCCGGCCTGTTCGCGAAGCTCCATTTCGAGCCGGCGGGCAGCCAGCGGTGCATGCGTACGTGCGGCCGGTTCGCCCTGGCCGAGTTTCGTCAACATGGTTCGCCTAGCCATCGCCGCCCCCTTGTGGTTCGCCTTGAGGGGTCAATGAGTCGACGCTGATCCCCACCCGGCGAACACTGTGCTTTGGCCTTGGCCACAAGGCAACTCGCCAGAACGACAGAACCGGCACTCCGGGAAGCAGATCCGCTTCCCGGCGGCATGTTCTTGGCGGGACGTTCGCTGAGGCGGCGTTCCGGATCCGGCAACGCCTGAAGCCCCGGTTTGTGGCTACCAGGAGCTTCTGAGGTCGGGGGTGAAGGCCACAGTCACGGGTGCGGATCGCCGTGTTTGTGGTGTTTTGTCCAACCCGTGGCTAAGGCTGATACCCGAGGGCTGCGAGATCGAACGCCGTGAGCATCAGGGTCGGACGTCCATCGACAGGCCCCTTGATGCCGGGCTTGCTGTTTGCCAGGCCGCTATGACGCTTGTCAGGGGGTAGCAGGGGTGCTGTCAGTCTAAGGCTAACTTGTCTCCACTTGGGGCGGCCTAAACCGCTGACGGGGATGATGTTTCGTGAAGCCTATTTCGTTTAAGCGCCACCGGTTTCCGGCGGATGTGATCCGCCACGCCGTGTGGCTGTACTTCAGGTTCAGCCTCAGTTTTCGGGACGTCGAGGAGCTGCTGGCGCGACGGGGGACCGAGGTCAGCTACGAGACCATCCGGTGCTGGACCATCAAGTTTGGCCCCCTGATCGCCAAGCGGCTGAAGAAGCGGCGAGGGGCCCCGTCGCCGCGCTGGCACCTAGACGAGATGGTCTGCTGGATCGGTGGCAAGCGGACGTATCTGTGGCGCGCCGTCGATGATGAAGGCGAAGTCCTGGACCTTGTGGTCCAGCGCCGGCGGGACACAGAGGCTGCGCTCAGACTTCTGAAGCGCCTTCTGCACAATCAGCCGGTCGACCCCGAGACGATCACAACCGACGGCCTGGCGTCGTACGGAGCAGCTATGGATCAGCTGGGTCTGAGGCATCTGCATCGACCCGGCCGGCTCCGGGAGAACAATCGGGCGGAGAACTCCCACCTGCCGATCCGAAGACGAGAACGGCAACAGCAGCGGTTCAAATCCCAAGCCTCAGCCCAGAGATTCCTCACCACCCACGCGGCGATCTACAACACCTTCAACATCCAACGTCACCTGATCAGCAGACCCACTTTTCGGCGTTTCCGCGCCGAAGCGGCTTCTGTCTGGGCGACCGCGGTCGCCTGATTTCGGGCAGGGTAGGGGGCTTTCGACTTGGTGCGGTTAACCTGTCAGCACCGCTGACAGAGCCCTCCCGAGTATTGGGGACCGATCAGTCTGTCGAAGCAGATCAGGCCTTGGCTGCACCGCTGAGAAACATCGTGGCCGCCATGCTGGCAATTTCCCGTGAGCTTATCGAACCGTGCGGATCAAACCATGTATGGGTCCAGTTCAACATGCCGAAAAACATCATCACGATGGCGCGCCTTCGCGGCCGGTTTTTTGCGAGATCGGGGCGAAGCTGGAGCAGCAGACGGTCAACGACGTCTAGCAAGGTGCGTTGGTGGTCCACGATTTCCTGGCGTCGAGTGTCAGGTAGATTGCTGAGTTCGTTGAGCAGAACCTTCTGGTTGGACTGGGCACCCTCGTAGCGCTGCATCAAATCGTTCGCTAGCTGCCGAATCTTGTCTTCTGTGCTGCTTTCGCTCCGTTCGATCGCCACGGCGGCTTCGACCAGACGCTGAACGTGCGAATTCATCACGTCGAAGAGTATGTCCTCTTTTGATGGATAGTAATGATAGATCAGAGACTTAGAAGTCGCGCCTGCTGCTGCGATCTGTGCGATTGAAGCGCCAAGAAACCCGTGCCGAGCATAGAGTCCAGCAGCGGCCTCCCTAATCGCCTCGCGTCGCCTGTCGTAATCGGCTGCCTGCGTGCGCGCCATGGCCGTATTCCCCGGATTCGCTGTCCTGATTAGTCCCTGAGGTCATGCAAGACCAGTAGACAGCGACCCTCGCCCGCTGGACGCATCTTATTCGCAAGCTGGCTCCGGACCGGAGTGACCCGTCCTCTGGCGATGTCCTCCCAGTCCTTGCCAGCGGAGAGGTTTGTCCGCGATCTCTATGCTCCCGGTCCTCAGATGGCGTTCATGGTCAGAAGTTCGTAGGTCGCCACGGCCTGCTCGTCCTGATTTGTAACCGATACGTCCCAACGTACTTCGCCGTATTCGTCATTGCGTTGGCTCTTCGCCTTGGCAGTCAGTCGGACCTGGATAGCATCACCGGGTGAAACCGGCTTCAGGAAGCGCAGATTGTCCAGCCCGTAGTTGGCCAACACCGGCCCAGGCGCAGGATCGACGAACAGACCTGCGGCGAACGACAGGATCAAGTAGCCGTGGGCTACCCTTCCCGGAAAGAACGGATTGGCGGCCGCAGCCTCGTCATCCATGTGAGCGTAAAAGGTGTCGCCCGTAAACTCGGCGAAATGCTCGATATCCTCGAGGCTTATCACGCGCGGGGCAGTCAGGATCGACTTGCCGATCTCGAGTTCGCCGAAGGTCAGGCGGAAAGGATGCGGCAGCTCGTTGTCCACTGGCGAACCATTGAGCCAGCGATGTCCCAAGGCGGCTATCATGCGCGGCGAGCCCTGCAGCGCAGTGCGTTGCATGTAGTGAAGCACGCCACGCACGCCGCCCATCTCCTCCCCGCCGCCCGCTCGTCCCGGGCCCCCATGGACCAGGCCGGGCAGGGGCGATCCATGGCCCGTGGATTCCCGAGCGCAGTCACGGTCCAGGATCAGGACCCGGCCGTGCCAGGCAGCAGCCCCGGCAATGAAGGATGAGGCCACGTCAGTGTCATAGGTGAACAACGACATCACCAGCGACCCTTGACCACGATTGCAGAGCGCCACCGCGTCCGCGACGTCGCGATAGGGCATCAGTGTCGATACCGGCCCGAAGGCTTCCTTGTCGTGAACACTCGACGCATCCCAGGGCGTGTCGCAGCGCAGGAGGATTGGTGAAAGGAAGGCACCGTCCGGAGCAGGGGGCACGTCGGGATCACCGAAGACGATGCGTGCCTCCTTCGCCAGTTCCGCAACGACCTCGCGAACGTCGCGAAGCTGTCGGGTGCTGACCAACGCCCCCATGGTGACCCCTTCGACCGTTGGATCGCCGACGACCACCTTTGCCAACTGGACGGATAGCGCTTCCTGCACCGCGTCGATCAGGTCTGCCGGTGCGAAGGCCCGGCGAATGGCGGTGCATTTCTGGCCCGCCTTGGTCGTCATCTCCCTAACGATTTCCTTGACGAAGAGATCGAACTCAGGCGCTTCAGGCGTCACGTCCGGCCCGAGGACCGTAGCGTTCAGGCTATCACGTTCAGCAACGAACCGGACGCTCTCGCGGGCGAATACGACGTGCGACTGCAGCTTCTGGGCTGTCGCCGCCGAACCGGTAAAGGAAACGATGTCCTGGCAGGTGAGGTGGTCAAGGAGATCGCCCGTGGACCCGGATATCAGTTGCAGCGCGCCGTCGGGCAAGACGCCAGCCTCCAGCATTATGCGCACGCAGGCCTCGGTGACATAGGCTGTTGAGGACGCCGGCTTGACGATCGCGGGCACGCCGGCAAGCAATGTCGGGGCAAGCTTTTCCAGCATACCCCAGACCGGAAAGTTGAAGGCGTTGATATGGACGGCCACGCCTTGGATCGGCGTGTAGATATGTTGTCCAACGAAGGTGCCGCGCTTGGACAGCGGCTCGATTGGGCCGTCCAGCAGCATCGTGTCGTTGGGCAGCTCTCGCCGACCCTTCGAAGCATAGGCGAAGAGAGTGCCGGCGCCGCCTTCGATGTCGATCCATCCGTCGCTACGCGTCGCCCCGGTGTGGGCCGAAAGGACATAGAGTTCTTCCTTGCGAGCCATGACCGCCTCGGCGAGCGCCTTGATCATGCGGGCGCGGTCGTGGAACGTCATCTCCCTGAGCGTAGGACCGCCGAGGGCGCGAGCATGAGCGACCATGGCAGCAAAATCGATGCCGTTGGATCCGATGCTGGCGACGGCTGCGCCGGTGATGGCAGACATGACCGGCTCAAGCCCGTCGCTGGCTTCGTACCAGGCGTCGCGGACGTAACTTTTCAGGACGGCGAAGGTCATGGATAGCGTCTTTCGTTGAAGGATCAGCGGCCCTTGAAGATCGGCTTGCGCTTTTCGAGGAAGGCGGCGACGCCCTCCCGGTAATCTTCGGTTCGGCCCAATGCGCGCATGGCGTCGCGCTGGAGGTCGAGTTCGACGTCCAGGCTGTTCTGCCAGCTTTGGCGGATCATTCGCTTGGTCGCGGCCAGTCCGGCGGTAGGCGCTGTGGCGAAGCCCGCGACCACTGCGTTAGCGGTCGCGGCGAGGTCTATATCGTCGACGACCTGCCAGATGAGGCCGTAGGCTTCCGCGGTCTCGGCCGGGATTGGCTTGCCCGTGAGCGCCATGCCCAAAGCGCGCGCTTGTCCGACAAGTCGAGGGAGGATCCAGGTGCCCCCGCTGTCCGGAACCAGTCCGATCGCGGCGAATGATTGGATGAATTTGGCTGATCTCGCCGCAATGACGATATCGCACGCTAAAGCTATATTGGCCCCCGCCCCTGCCGCGACGCCATTGACGGCGCAGACCACAGGGAACGGCAAGGCGACCAAACGTCGGATCAAGGGATTGTAGTAGGCCTCCACTGAGGCACCGAGATCCATCGCCGCATCGCCCTGGGCTATCTCGCGATCCGACAAGTCCTGTCCAGCGCAGAAGCCGCGGCCTGCACCCGTCAACAAAAGAGTCCGCACAGACACGTCAGCTTCGACTTTCGAGAGTGCATCTTGGAGTTCGCGGTGCATCGCAACGGTGAAGCTGTTCAGCCGATCCGGACGATTCAGGGTGAGGCGCGCCACTCCATCGGCGATGCTGAAATCGATGGTTTCATACGCCATTGGCACCCCTAACCTTGCTTGATCAGAGGGCTTCATAAAGAAGACCGAACGGACGGTCAATTATTGCAGAAAGGCCATCGCGGGACTATGCCTGATGCACTGGGCCGTTCCAGCACGCAAATTCCGGTGACAATCATGGCCGAAGCGTTCGTGTGCGACGCAGTTCGCACACCCATTGGCCGTTTCACTGGCGGGCTTGCTACCGTGCGTCCAGACGACCTTGGGGCCATCCCATTGCGAACCCTGATCATGCGTAATCCGGGGGTAGACTGGAGCCGACTCGACGACTTGGTGCTGGGCTGCGCCAACCAGGCCGGCGAGGACAACCGCAATGTCGCCCGCATGGCGGCATTGCTGGCGGGGTTGGGTGAGGCTGCGCCGGGTGCCACGATCAATCGACTGTGTGGATCGGGCCTGGACGCCGTCGCGATAGTGTCGCGTGCGATCAAAGCCGGGGAAGCTGATCTCTGTATCGCCGGCGGCGTCGAAAGCATGACACGTGCGCCGTTCGTCATGGGGAAGGCCGAATGCGCCTTCTCGCGCGTCGTTGAAATGTTCGACACAACATTGGGCTGGCGCTTCATCAATCCGGAGATGAAAGCGAAGTTCGGCGTCGATTCCATGCCGGAAACGGGTGAAAATGTCGCCGCTCAATTCGGCATCTCGCGCGAGGATCAGGACGCCTTCGCAGTCCGCAGTCAAACGCGTGCCGCTTCCGCCCAAGCGTCGGGTCGACTGGCCGCCGAGATCACCGCCGTCACTATCGCTCAGAGGACAGGCCATGCGATCGCAGTGGATCGCGACGAGCATCCTCGCACAACTTCCATGGAGGCCTTGGCCAAACTGAAGCCGATCGTTCGTCCGGACGGGACCGTTACGGCGGGGAACGCCTCGGGCGTCAATGACGGCGCTGCGGCGGTCATCGTCGCTTCCGAAGCAGCGGTGAAAATCCACAATTTGACACCCCGTGCCAGGGTCCTGGCCACGGCTGTCGTCGGCGTACCTCCGCGGATCATGGGCATTGGCCCCGCGCCGGCCTCTCTCGCTGCCTTGGCGCGGGCCGGCCTGTCCGTCACCGACATGGACCTCATCGAGATCAACGAGGCGTTCGCCTCCCAAGCCCTTGCCGTCTTGCGCCAGCTCGGGCTGCCGGAGGATGCGGACTTCATCAACCCGAACGGCGGCGCTATCGCTTTGGGACATCCGCTCGGCATGTCCGGCGCGCGCCTGTTGCTGACCGCAGTCGAGGAGCTCCAGCGGACCGGCAAACGCTATGCGCTGTGCACCATGTGCATTGGTGTGGGGCAAGGAATTGCAACTGTCATTGAGCGCGTCTGATCGGTAGAGAAAATTAGGTGACCGAACGGTCGGTTAATGATAGAGCAGGCTCAGTCGGGAGGTCGTGATGCACAGTGTCGAGTTGAAGTCTGATGAGCAGCAGCGCGCCAGCCCCGCCGTAGAGGATCCAGCCCGTCTGGCAGCGTTCGAGGCCAGGGTTGCCGCTGACGCCTTCATCGAGCCCAAGGACTGGATGCCGGAGGCCTACCGAAGAACGTTGATCCGTCAGATCTCACAACATGCTCACAGCGAGATTGTCGGCATGCTCCCGGAAGGCAACTGGATCAGCCGCGCCCCGTCCCTTCGGCGAAAGGCCATCCTTCTCGCAAAGGTGCAGGATGAGGCGGGTCATGGTCTCTATCTCTACTGCGCGGCCGAGACCCTGGGCGCTTCGCGGGACCAGATGACCGAGGCGCTTCTTTCCGGGAAGGCGAAATACTCGACCATCTTCAACTATCCGACCGTGACTTGGGCCGACATCGGCACGATTGGCTGGCTGGTCGATGGCGCGGCCATCATGAATCAGGTCCCGCTTCAGCGAACTTCCTATGGACCCTATGCGCGAGCAATGGTGCGGGTCTGCAAGGAAGAGAGCTTCCACCAGCGCCAGGGATACGAGGCCGTCATGGCGCTTGCGGCCGGTACGCAGGCCCAGAAATCCATGGCGCAGGATGCACTGAACCGCTGGTGGTGGCCGTCCCTCATGATGTTCGGGCCTCCTGACGATCAGTCGCCGAATACCGAACAATCAATGCGCTGGCGGATCAAACGCGACACCAATGACGAGTTGCGACAGAAATTCGTCGACATCACCGTGCCCCAAGCGGAAGCCATCGGCCTTGCCATTCCAGATGCCGACCTTCGCTGGAACGAGAGCAAGAAGGGCTATGACTTCGGCGCGGTTGATTGGGATGAGTTCTTCGCCGTCGTGCGTGGCGAAGGGCCAGTCGCGAAGGAGCGTATCGAAGCCCGTCGGCGCGCTTGGGCCGATGGCGAGTGGGTGCGTGAGGCCGTGATGGTCCATGCCGGGAAACAGGCCGCCAAGGTCGCGGCCTGACGGCTAACACGTGTCGAGGGAGATTGAGACATGACTAGTGAGCTGCCGCTCTGGGAAGTCTTCATGCGCGCCAGAAACGGGCTGTCGCACCGACACGTGGGCAGCTTGCACGCCGCCGATGCGCGCATGGCCATCGAGGGGGCACGAGATGTCTACACGCGCCGGCTGGAAAGCGTGAGCCTGTGGGTCGTCCCCTCGGTGGCGATCACTGCCTCTGACCCGGGTGAAAGCGCATCCCTCTTCGAGCCCGCGCAAGACAAGGTTTACCGCCACCCGACCTTCTATGTCGTCCCTTACAACATCACTCACATCTGACGATGGCACCTCGTGATCGTGCCCTGCTGGAACTGGCGCTGCGCCTGGGCGACGACGCCCTGATACTGGGGCAAAGGCTCGGAGAGTGGTGCGGCCACGCCCCTACGCTAGAGGTCGATCTCAGTCTTACCAATATTGCGTTGGACCTGATCGGGCAGGCCCATCATTTTCTCGCCTATGCGGGGGAGTTGGAAGGCGAGGGGCGCGACGCTGACAAGCTGGCCTTCCGTCGGGACGTGCTGGAGTTCCGGAATTGCCTTTTGGTCGAACAGCCCAACGGCGACTTCGCGCGCACGATGACGCGTCAGTTCCTGTTTTCAACCTGGCAGCATCTGCTGATGGAGCAGCTCGCCCAGAGCCGTGACCCCCGTCTCGCGGGCGTCGGGGCCAAGGCGGTCAAGGAGGTCACCTATCACGCCCGTCTGGCGTCCGACTGGGTGGTTCGCCTCGGCGACGGCACCGAGGAAAGCCGGCGGCGGATGACCGAGGGCTTGGACTGGACCTGGCGTTTCGTTGACGAATTGTTCGAGGTCGATGCGTCCGAAGCTGAGTTGGTCGCCGTGGGCGTGGCCGTTGACCGGCCGGCGTTGCGCCCGGCATGGGATGCCCGGGTCGGTGATGTTCTGGGTCGCGCGGGCCTGTCGGCTCCAATCGTGAAGCGGGGCGTTTCCGGTGGCCGGACCGGACGACACAGCGAGCACCTCGGCCACATGCTGGGTGAAATGCAGTTCCTCTCCCGGGCCTATCCGGACGCGGTCTGGTGACCGTGTGCCAGACGCTGACCGTGCCGGACGCTGCGCTTGAAGCCGTGCTCGCTGGTGTTCCCGATCCCGAAATCCCGGTCGTCACGGTGGTCGATCTCGGCATCCTTCGGGGAGTTCGAGTACGGCCTGACGGTGGGCGGGAAGTGGTCCTGACGCCCACCTACACCGGTTGCCCTGCAACCTTGGCCATCGAGGCGAGCGTGCGCTCAGGGCTCGATGCTGCAGGTTTTAGGGACGTGACAGTGGTCACAGAGCTGTCGCCGCCGTGGAGCACAGACTGGATTACAGACGCCGGCAGAGAAAAATTACGTGCCTATGGGATCGCTCCGCCGGAGAAGGACGCGGCTCGAAACAGCCTCAAGCCTGAAGCACCAGCCCAATGCCCCCAGTGCGGCTCTTGTCGCACCCATGAAGTCAGCCGCTTTGGATCGACTCCATGCAAGGCGCTTTGGCGCTGCGAGGCCTGCGCCGAGCCCTTTGATCGCTTTAAATGCCTCTAGGCCCATCATGACCGCAAAGTCGGATTTCCACAGGCTACGGGTCGCCGAGGTTCGTCGCGAGACCGTTGACGCGGTGTCCATCCTGTTCGATGTGCCCGATAGGCTGGCGTCGGTCCTGGCGTTTGAACCGGGTCAATACCTGACCCTACGCCACGAGATCGCTGGCGAAGACATTCGCCGCAACTATTCCGTCTGCGCCTCGCCACTGGACGGCGAGCTGCGCGTCGCTGTCAAACGGGTCGGTGGTGGTCGCTTTTCCACCTTTGCCAACGAAACGCTGCAGGCCGGCGATCTGCTGGACGTGCTCAAGGCAGCCGGACATTTCACGGCGACCTTCGATCCGGCCAAGGCACGGACCTATGTTGCGTTCGCCGCAGGCTCTGGGATTACGCCGGTGTTGTCCCTGGTCAAGACCGCGCTGCTGGTCGAACCCGAAAGCCGGTTTACAGTCTTCTACGGTAACCGCGTGAGCGCCAACATCCTGTTCCAGGAAGAGCTTTCGGCGCTCAAGAACCGTTTCATGGGTCGGCTGTCTGTCTTTCATTTTCTTACGAGCGAGGAAGAGGAGATCGCCCTCTTCAACGGTCGCCTGGACCGAGCCAAATGCGACGAAATCCTCGACTGTCTCGTCGAACCATCCGAAATTGATCTGGCTTTCGTCTGTGGCCCCGAAGACATGATGCAGGCCGCCGAGCAAGCTCTGCAGGCTACCGGTGTGCCGGCGTCCAGGATCCTGTTGGAACGCTTCGCCAACGCGGGGTCCAGCGCCATCCTCGACGAGGCGGCAAAGGCCCGAGTCCAGGCTGCGGCGGGAATTCTCATGCGTGTTGTTCTTGATGGCCGTAGGCTCACCGTCGCCTTCGACGCCGACCAGGGCAATATTCTTGACAGCGTCCGAGCCGCGGGAGCTCCGGCGCCCTTTGCCTGCAAGGGCGGCGTTTGCGCCACCTGCAGGGCCAAGCTTATCGAGGGCAGAGTTGAGATGCGGATCAACTACGGCCTGACGCCAGAAGAGGTGGCACAGGGCTACGTGTTGACCTGCCAGTCAACGCCAGTCGGCGAAGGCGTTGTCTTGAGCTATGACGCATGATGGACTTAGGGCTTGTCGCCGTATGTGGGGCTGGGGCAATGGGCTCCGGCATTGCCCAAGTCGCCGCTCAGGCGGGTCACTCCGTAGTCGTCTTTGACACCTCGGACGCGGCGCTCGCTCGTGGCCTGACGGCTGTCCAGACCAGCCTCGCCGGCCTGATCAAGCGCGGACGATTGAGTTCCGCGGCAGCTGAGGCGTTCGCGTGCAAAATCGCATGGACGACCCGGATTGAAGACATCGGCGATGCGGTGCTCGTGATCGAGGCCATCATCGAGGACGCCGATAGTAAAGCGAAACTGTTTGATCGCATCGAGGCCGTCGTCGCCGAAACGGCCATCCTGGCCACCAATACGTCTTCGCTTGCGGTGTCGGGGCTGGCTGCGGTTCGCGCGGTCCCCGGCCGGTTCCTGGGACTTCATTTCTTCAATCCGGCGCCGGTGATGAAGCTTGTCGAGGTGATCCGCGGCGTCGCGACAGAACCGGCTGTGGTTGATGAAGCGATGCGGCTGATGGGCGCCTGGGGCAAGTCTGCTATCTGCGTGCGCGACGTTCCCGGCTTTATCGTCAATCGGGTCGCGCGGCCTTATTACGCTGAAGGATTCCGCGCCTTGGGCGAAGGCGCGGCTCGACCTGAGGTGCTCGACACCCTGTTCCGAAAAGCGGCCGGTTTTCGCATGGGGCCGCTGGAGCTGGCCGATTTGATCGGTCAGGACATCAATTTCGCGGTCGCGAGGTCAGTCCATGACGCCTGTTTCGGCACGCCCCGTTTTACGCCCCAGCATGCCCAAGGGGCGCTGGTCGAGGCGGGCCTGCTCGGCCGGAAATCGGGACGCGGCGTTTATGACTATCGTATCGGCGGCGCGCCAACCGTCGACGGGCCCGGCGAGTCAGAGACGCCAGGCCACATCGTTATCGGTGCGGAGGTCGATCCCGTGTTGGCCAGCCTCGTCGTCGCTGCTGGCGGTATCCCCGGCGGCATTCCGAGCAATTGCATTGAGGCTGACGGTGTGTTGGTCGCCATCTCTGACGGCCGCCTTGCCGCAACCTGGGCCGAGCAGCACGGCAAACCCGTGGTCCTCCTGGATTGGAGCGCTCGGGATTCGGAATCGTGCGGCTTCGCGGTCTCCGCGGCGGCGGCGCTGCCGGTTGCCAGAGGCTTACTGGCGGCTATCGGTCGCGAGGCGCTCGAACTGGCGGATAGGCCGGGTTTGATTATTCTCCGAACACTGGGCCAGGTGGCCAATGCGGCAGGCGATGCTGTTCGCGATCGGGTCGCCGAACCGGCCGAAATCGACCAGGCGATGCGGATTGGCGCCAACTATCCCTTTGGCCCCTTGGCATGGGCCGAAGCCTATGGCCACGCACGACTAATCCGAACCATGGAAAACATAGCTCGCAAAACGGGCGAAGCGATGTACCAGCCTTCAGATTACTTCCGGAGCACGCCATGAGCCAGTCTTCGGATATTCTGATCGTGGAACGCCCGGCCGTTGGCGTATTTGTCCTCAGGATGAACCGGCCGGATCAGCGCAACGCGCTGGCGACCAGTCTTCTCACCGCACTCGCCGATGCTCTTGGGGCTGCGGCCGAAAACGACGCGGTGCGCTGCGTCGTCGTCACAGGATCCGAGCGGGTCTTTGCGGCCGGTGCTGATATCAGAGAAATGGCATCCAAAACCGGCGCAGGAGCGCTTCTCGATGTCCGAGGGGGATTGTGGTCGCGAATCCGAGGGTTTCCCAAACCTCTGGTAGGGGCTGTCGAAGGTTTGTGTCTCGGCGCTGGCCTTGAACTCTTGATGTGCTGCGACCTCGCCGTCGCCGCCGAGGGTGCGCAATTTGGCCAACCCGAGACAAACCTCGGCATCATCCCCGGCGCGGGTGGGACAGCGACACTCCCCCGGTTGGTGGGTCGCGCCGCCGCAATGAAGCTGGTTCTGCTGGGCGATCCCATCGATTCGGGACAAGCGCTCGCGCTCGGGTTGGTGTCACATGTCTCGGCCACCGGACAGGCTTTAGAGGCCGCGCTCGACCTCGCTTCCCGACTGACCGCAAGGGCACCGCTGGCGCTGCGTCAGGCCAAGGCAATGATCTCGGCGGCGTTTGATCTGCCCCATTCAGCGCATCTGGCTGCGGAACGTCAGGCGTTCGCAGTGCTGTTCGCGACGGACGACAAGGAGGAGGGCGTCTCAGCCTTCGTAGAAAAACGCACCCCCCAATGGAAAGGGCGCTAGCGCCACCCCGCTCCCCGTCGAAGGGCTCGACCCGGTCGCTCGGTGCTGTCATTCCAACGCCAACTCGTCTCCAGTCGGCGCATTGAGGGCGGGGGCGGCGATCGCCAGGTTTCGAGCGACTTCCACTCGACCAAGGCGGCCGAGCGGTGGGCCTTGAAACGATCTCTGCTGATGAGGTGGCGGTTCTGGTTGAAGTGGTCATGTCAATTGGCGTCTAAAAGGGACCCCCTATCGGCGTGCAATAGGGACCCCCCTGTGAGGCCCAGGAGGGCGGTGACGAGCGCACCGCTTGCGGGGGTTGGGGCGTAGGGAGGGCGTAGCCCGACTGGAGGCTTAACCCCCGCTTGGCGTTCTTGTTGGCGGGGTCAGCTGCGGTGTTTGAAGCGCCAGCTGTCGTTGCCGGTCTCGACGATGTCGCAGTGGTGGGTGATGCGGTCGAGCAGGGCCGTCGTCATCTTGGGATCGCCGAACACGGTCGGCCATTCACCGAAGGCGAGGTTGGTCGTGACGATCACCGAGGTCCGCTCGTAGAGCTTGCTGATCAGGTGGAACAGCAGCTGGCCGCCCGAGCGTGCGAACGGGAGGTAGCCCAACTCGTCGAGGACGACGACGTCGAGGCGGCAGAGCTGGGCCGCCAGCGCACCGGCCTTGCCCAGACGGGTTTCCTCTTCGAGCCGGTTCACCAGGTCGACGGTGTTGAAGTAGCGCCCCCGTGCGCCGGCGCGCACGACGTTGGCGATGATGGCGCTGGCCAGGTGCGTCTTGCCCGTGCCCTTGCCGCCGACCAGTACGACGTTGCGCCGGTTCGCCAGGAAGGAGCCGCTGTGCAGGGAGCGCACGAGCCCGTCGTTGATCGGCGTGTCGTCGAACACGAAGGCGTCCAGGTCCTTCACGGCAGGCAGTCTGGCCGCCGCCATCCGGTAACGGATCGAGGCCGCATGCCGGTGGGTCTGGTCGGCGACAGCTATGACAACGCCTTGGCCGAGACGATCAACGGCCTCTACAAGGCCGAAGTCATTCATCGCCGTGGCCCGTGGCGATCCTTCGAGGCCGTCGAGTTCGCCACGCTGGAATGGGTCGACTGGTTCAACAACCGACGGCTCCTCGAGCCCATCGGCAACATCCCGCCCGCCGAAGCCGAAGCTGCCTCCTACGCCATGCCGGCCGAACAGCCCTTGGCCGCGCAACTTAAGCCAAATAGCCTCCGGCAGACCCGTGGCGGTTCAAAAGAGCTAGCGGCGCGGCACGGGCTCAATCACAAGACCGTCGCCAAATGGCGCAAGCGGGCGTTCGTTCAGGACGCGCCGATGGGAACGAAGACGGTTCGTTCGACGGTTCTGAGTCCTGAGGAAGAGGCCATTGTCGTCGCCTTCCGCAGGCATACCCTGCTGCCGCTGGACGACTGCCTCTATGCACTCCAGGCGACGCTCCCGAACCTGACCCGGTCGTCGCTTTACCGCTGTCTGAAGCGCCACGGCATCAGCCGCCTGCCCGAGATCGCCGGCGACAAGCCCGCCAAACAGCCGTTCAAGCGCTATCCCATCGGCTACTTCCACATCGATATTGCCGAGGTCAGGACCGACGAGGGCAAGCTCCACCTGTTCGTCGCCGTGGACCGGACATCCAAGTTCGCCTTCGCCCAGCTGCACCTGGATGCCGCTTGCCCATGGCGCACTCGCGATCTCCGCGCCAGCGCATCATCAGCCTCTCCTCGCGGCAGATCTGCTGGACTCTTTTGCGATTGACCGCATGGCCCTTGCGCCGAAGCATCACGTGCAGGCGGCGATAGCCGAACCGCTGCCGCTCTTGGGCCAACGCCTTCAGCCGAACCCGCAAGGCGCCGTCGTCCTGCCTGGTAGCAAACGGTCGAAGGATCGACGCCCAGCACCCGACACGCCCGCCGCTCCCTTATCTCGTAGACCGATCGCAGGTGCGCCAAAGCCTCTCGATGCGCGGCGGGCGTCACTACTTTTATCCCGGCAGATCCTTCAGCGTCACGTTGTCCAGCATCCCATCCGCCAACAACCGCTTCAGCTTGGCATTCTCGTCCTCAAGCGCCTTCAGTCGCCGGGCTTCTGACCCATCCATGCCGCCGAACTTGGTCTTCCAATTGTAAAACGTCGGCGAGCTGTGCCCGTGCTTCCTGCACGGGTCCGACACCGAAACACTCGTCTCCGGCTGGCGCAGGATCACGATGATTTGCTCTTCCGTAAACCGTGCTCGCATCATTCCGTCCGTCGTTTCGAGTGATGGACCGTGGCTGTTCCGCTCTTACTATCAGGGGGTTACGCCACTTCTAACAAAGTCGTCACAATATATTTGACAAAACGGAACATGAGGTATGAGTATGAAAGTGAGGAAACGGTACGACGAAGGGATAGGTTTATGGCTTTGGGAAAATCTTCCATTCTGGCAGCCTTGTGTGCGACGGCGGCAGTAACAGAAGCGTCCGCGCAAGAGGTTAAGAGCGACAGCGAAATCCTCCTGGACGAAATTATTGTTACCGCGACGCGTCGAAGCGAGTCGATATTTACCGTGCCGATAAGCATAACGGCTTTGACCGGGCGAGATTTGGAGCAGACTGGGGCCGCAGCGTTTGCAGATTACGCAGCTCTGGTCCCCAACCTTTCATTCGCCTACAGCGGATCCGGCCAGCACGGATCTCGCTCGGTGGCGCTCCGTGGCGTGGTCGGATCAGGCACGACCGGCGTCTATATCGATGACACACCTGTTTTTGCAAGTCTTGACCCGCGCGTCGTTGACCTTGAGCGTATCGAAATACTGCGCGGACCCCAAGGAACGCTCTATGGCGCACGCTCGATGGGCGGAACGATCAGGCTGATCACTCGTCAGCCCGACGTCACCAATACGGAATGGGCCGCGCATTCTGTACTCTCCAGTGTAGAGGAGGGAGGAATAAACAGTGCGTTCGATGCGGTAGTTAATGTTCCCATCGTGCCGGGTCGGATCGGTGTCCGTGCACTGATGTATCGCCACGAAAACTCAGGTATTTATGACCGCATGCCCGGCGTTTTGCCGCTTCTCTTGACCGGTGACCCAACGCTTCAGCCCAGCAACTACGCGCCACAAAACGATGTGGATTCGGAACATGTAACCGGCGGGTCGCTGGCGGCACGTATTGAGTTAAATGATGGCCGCTTTGTTGTAACTCCTCGTGTCCAATATCAACGGGTCGAGACCGGCGGTATGCCATTTGCCGATGTTCAGGAAGGCAACTTTACCCAGCTGCGTCTGTTCGATATCGATGAAGGTGGCGAGGATGAGTGGCGCCATTATTCGCTGACGGCGAGCTATGAAATGCCGCGTGGTCGGCTTGTGTCCGCCACCGGGTATTTCGACCGGCAAGGAGTCGACCATGAGGATTTCTCGGAACTGGCCGTCCTATTCTTCGGCATTCCGGCGACCCCTGCACTCATTACGCGCAACTTCGAACAAAACCGTTTTGTCCAAGAGGCTAGATATTCATCCGAATTGGGTGGGCCTTTGGAATTCACAATTGGTGCGTTCTATTCAGATACAAATCAAATATCTGAGTTTCCTGTGACACCGATTTTACCTTACTTCACTAACGTTTTTAGTCAAAACATTGATCAAAAAATTACAGAAATAGCGCTTTTTGGTGAAGTCACATACAGCCTGAGCAAATCGCTCTCCATAACGGGTGGTCTGCGTTGGTTCGATAACAAAATTGAGTTCGTCGGCTCAGACGCCGGACTCATTACGGCAAATGAAACCTATGTTGGTGCCCAACGCGAAAGCAGCGTTACGCCAAAAATATCGGTAAGCTACGATATCGGCGACAGCGGTATGCTCTATGCAAGCGCTGGCCAGGGCCTGCGTCTCGGTGGCGTGAACTCCTTTTCTCAAAATCTTTGCGCGCCTGATCTCGCATCGTTGCCCGGCGCCGCCACCTACAACTCGGACTCATTGTGGAGCTATGAGGCAGGATACAAGACCAATGTCTCAGGATTTCGCCTGAGTACTGCCGCGTACTTCATCGATTGGAGTGATGTCCAGCAGGTTATAGCACTTTCGAGCTGCGGCTTCGCCGCCGTTGTGAATGTGGGTGCTGCCGAGATCGCTGGACTTGATTTGGAGGTTGAAGGCGATATTGGCGATCATCTGACCTACGGATTTGGTCTCGGTTATGCGGATACAGAGATCACAGATAATGGCGGATTCGCTGCGATCCCCATCGGCTCGCCACTTCAACAAGTGCCGGAATGGACTGCAAACGGGTCGCTAGTTTATAAGTTCGAGTTAGCTGGTAACTCAGCCTATGTGCGAACCGACTACAATTATGTCGGTGAGAGCTCGAGCGCCAACAATTCGTCTTTGGCCAGTCCGCGAGCGCGGGCTGCGTACCAGATGTTGGATCTTCGCGCGGGTATCCAGGTGGGCAAAGTAGAAATTAGCGTTTTTGCCAAGAATGCGTTGGACGAGGCTGCGAACTATTCAGACATCCCGCCGCTTGCAGCAGAATTTCCGACACGACCGCGGATTGTGACGAATAGACCACGGACGATCGGCATCGAGTTTCGCGCTAGACAATAGTGCTAGGCTGCTGTTTTCGCGCGAAACTATTGGATCGTAGGAGCCGATCATGATCGAAGACATCGCGCTACCGATCGCGCTTGCGTTTATGATGTTTTCACTTGGGCTCGCTCTCAAGATCGATGATTTCGCGCGAATATTGCGTCACCCAAAATCACTAGGCGTAGCGCTCTTGTCCCTGTTGTTAATAGTGCCGTTGATTGGCGTTGGCGTTGCGTACTTCTGGCGTCTTCCGCCCCTATTGGCGATGGGAGTCTATTTGATCGCGGTCTGCCCAAGCGGCACTCTTTCAAATCTGCTGACGTTCTGGGGCCGTGGTGATCTTGCCTTGTCTGTCTCGATTACCGCTTTGGGGTCAGTCGTATACGTGCTGCTGGTGCCTATTTGGTTGTCGCTCGGCCAGGCCATATTTATGGACGGGCTCGATCATGTATCCATTTCGCCGTTTGAGACGCTTGTCTCCGTTGGCCGCATCTCGTTGTTGCCGGTGGCTGGCGGCATGTTGGTGCGTGCTTTCCTGCCGCGCGTGAGGGATGTTGTCGAAGCCCCTCTGCGCAACTTCACGGGGGCCGTCATCATCGGCATGTTTTTGCTTATGATGTGGCAACATCGCGAGACATTTGTTGAGGCGGCGGCGCTGGTTTGGCCTGCGGTCGTCTTGCTCAACTTGCTGATGGTGTTCACGGGTTTTGGCTTTGCGAAGCTCTTTTCGGTGGCCCGAAAAGAGAGAACAGCCATCGTATGCGAGCACTCTATTCGCCAAGAAGGGCTTGCCATATTCATCGTTACATCGCTGCTCGCGGAGCCGTTGATGGCGCTGCCGCTCTTTCTGAATTCCGCCGTCGGGTTCTTCGTGGGCATGGCCTACATCGGCATCGAGCGATTTCGAACTGATCGCGCGGCCGCGGAGCCACGCCCTGATTATCCTTTGCTCAAGGAACAAGACTAATGGCTTTGACGGCCCAAAGCTTCATTTCGACTGTAACCAAGCCTGCGTTCCCGCTGGCTGTTCGCGGCGAGGGCGCCTACATCTTCGATAAAGACGGCAAAAAGTATTTGGACGGCTCGTCGGGTGCCGTTGTCACCGCGCTTGGCCACTCTCATCCGCGTGTGCTCGCCGCGATGCGCGCGCAGTTAGAGAAGATTACCTTCGCGTACGGACGCATCTGGGAAAATCGGCCGGACGAAGAATTGGCGGTCCGTGTCGCGGCGCTGTGCGGGGGAAGCTTCGACTCCGCATTCTTTCTTTCAAGTGGCTCCGAAGCAACTGAAGCGGCGCTGAAATTTGCGCGCCAGCTCGCCGTCGCGCGCGGACAGAGTGAGCGCTACAAGGTGATCAGCCGAACTCCTTCCTACCACGGTGCAACTTTGGGCGCGCTGAGCGTGACGGGCGATCCAGTCATGGTGGATCTCTTCGGCCCGCTGATGACGCCCATGCCTAAAATTCCGGCTCCCATGATCTATCGGGTTCCGGCGGGCTACTCGGCAGACGCCTATATTGATCATTGCGCCGACGCGCTTGAGGAAGAGATCAAGCAACAAGGGGCCGAGACTGTTCTCGCCTTTGTCGTTGAGCCAGTCGGCGGCACGTCAACGGGAGCACTTGTTTCGCCCGGCCGCTACTATTTACGGGTTCGTGAGATTTGCGATCGCTACGGCGTTCTTCTGATCCACGATGAGGTGATGAGCGGCGTTGGTCGCTGCGGCGCGTTTCTCGCGTCTCATTATTGGCCAGGCGCGGCGCCGGACGTTGTCACCTTGGGTAAAGGGCTCGGGGCTGGCTATGCGCCGATTAGTGCACTCGTGACGTCGTCTGCTTTGGTTGACGAAGTACGCGCCATGGGAGGCTTCGCGCACGGGCACACCTATGTTGCCAATCCGATGAGCTGCGCTGTCGGCTGCGCGGTGCTGGAGGAGTTGGTTGATTCAGCGCTCGTTGAGCAGAGCGCGTCGATGGGCCTCTACCTCCGCGAACAACTGGAAGTGGTGCGAAACCGGCGCCGGTCTATCGGCGACATACGCGGCGTGGGGCTTCAGATGGCAATCGAAATTGTGGCCGATCAGGCGACGAAGGAATCGTATCCGTTTGAGGTCAATGCGCCCGCGCAAATCGAGCGGCTGATGATGGAGCGTGGACTGACCATGATGCATCGGCGCACTGGCGGCGGCCAGTTCGGCGAATGGTTCATGGTTTGCCCGCCGCTCATTTCCACGCGGGACGCAGTCGATCAGCTGATTTCCATTCTTGATGGCGCGCTTGAAGCCTTCGAGGGGCAATCTGGGCAGAGGGCGTGTTCATGAGCGGAGAGGGCATCCAAACGTCCACCTCACTCGGTGAGCTCTATGTTCGGGCGGTCCGACGTTTTGGTGACCGCATCGCTTTGAGCGATGAGTATGGAGAGATGACCTATCGCCAAATGGGCGAGGCCATGCGTCGCTATGCGGGTGCCTTTGCTGCGGCTGGCGGAGCGCCTGGCAAGGCGTTCTCGATTCTGTCCGCGAATCGCGTCGATGCCGTTGTTGCGCTCGCATCGGGATTGATGATGGGCATGCGCTACACACCCCTCCATCCCAAAGGAAATGTCGACGACCACGTCTTCGCGTTGACTGACGCCGAGATCGATTTGCTCGTGATCGATGATCGTTACTTCGCCGAACATGGACGAAAGGTGGCTGCGCTTTGCCCAGGCGCGCGTGTCTTCTCTTTCGGCGGGCAAGATTATGCGCCGAGCCTGGATTCGGCCGCCAGCAACGTGGAGCTTCCGCCACTGCAGGCGTACGTCGGTGACGATGCGCCAGCCGTTGTGGTCTATACGGGCGGGACGACGGGGAAGCCCAAGGGCATCGTGCACAACAACCGTTCACTGGTGACGAATTTGTTGCTTCAGTCGAGCGAGTGCGATTTGCCGCAGGAGATGCGGTTTCTCGCGGTCACGCCGATCAGTCATGCCTCGTTCTTGTTCATCCTGCCGACCTTGCTGCGCGGCGGCGAGCTCATCCTGCGGGCCAAGTTCGATCCTGCTGGTTTCGTGGACGACGTACACAAGAACCGAGTTACTGCAACGTTTCTGGTGCCGACCATGATCTACGTCCTCCTGGATCGGCCGGAGGTTTGGGAACGGGGTGCTGGGCCGTTGCAGACGCTCGTGTACGGCGCATCACCGATGTCACCAGTGAAGCTTGAGAAGGCAATACAGGCGTTCGGATCGATCTTCGTCCAGGTCTATGGGCAGGTCGAGTGCCCGAACATCATCAGTGTTTTGAACAAGGCTGGCCACGACTTGGAGCGCCCCGAGATGCTGCGCTCCTGCGGCTTTCCGAGTGCGGCGGTATCGGTTGCGCTGATGGATGAAGATCTTAATCCGACGCCGCTTGGTGAACTGGGCGAGATTTGTGCACGCGGACCGCTAGTTATGGACGGCTATTGGAAGCGCCCTGACGCCACCAACGAAGCGATGGCCGGCGGTTGGCTGCGTACAGGCGACATGGGTCGTATGGACGAAAGCGGCTGTCTCTTCATCGAAGATCGAAAAAAGGATCTGATTATTTCGGGCGGATTTAATGTGTTTCCGCGCGACGTGGAGGAGGTGCTTGATCGCCATCCGGAGGTTGTGATCTCCGCGGTCATCGCCACGCCAGATGAAAAATGGGGCGAGGCCGTGCTAGCTGTCATCGTGCCGCGGCGCGCCGATTTTTGCGACGCGGCGTCTTTGATTGAGCATGTGCGCGAAGAAAAAGGCGCGCTGTGTGCGCCTAAGCGCATCGAGTTCGCCGCCGATTTGCCGCTCACGCCGTTAGGCAAGCCGGACAAGAAGGCATTGCGCGCCCTCTATTGGGGCCCTGCTGCTCGCAGGGTGAACTGACGATGCGAGCGCACAATTTACTGACGCTTATTGCACGCGCCCTGGTTGGGGCGCTTGCGCTTGGCGCGATGGCGGCTTGTGCGCCATCGACGGCACTACAGATCCGCCATGCGGACTATGTGTTTGCACTGGCACCGCAGCGTGCTCAGTCGGTTTATGTGACTGGGTCGGATGGAAGCAGCCTCGCTGTGGACGTCTATCTGCCCGCGCAAACATCGGGTGGAGGTGTGCCGACGATTGTAGTCAGCAGCCGATACGGACGTCGCGGCGAAGTGAGCGCGCATTTTCCTAATGAATGGACGGCGCAAGGCTACGCGTTGGTTGTGTTTGACTCGGTCGGCAGCGGCGTTTCGACCGGCGTGCGCGAGTCAGAATTGAGCGATACTGAAATCGCCGATGTCGGTGTCATCAGCCGTTGGGCGACGGCGCAAGCATGGTCCAACGGTGCGATTGTGCTAATGGGACTTTCCTACAGTGCCGACACCGCCGATCTTGGCACCACGCTTGGCGAGCCAGCGATCCGCGCAGCGTTGATACGATCGGCCGAGAGCGACCCATACCGGCATCTATTTTTTCCCGGTGGTGTCGCCAATGCCATGATGCGCGATCTCTGGGGCGCAGCTGTCGCGGGTAAGGATCGCAGCGTCACCTGTCTGGCCGACGCGGCAGCGTGCGTTGGTATGGACCACATCGCGCCGGTCGATGGCGACGCATCCTATGCGGCTGCGCGCGCCGCCTTGCGAGAACATCTCGCCAATGCTCGCTTGGACATAGATCTGCTCGGCATCACGTTCGCCGATGATCCCTTGCCGGGGCGGCGGCAGTCACTCGCTGACCTTGGCACGGCGGCGCGTGGCGATGCATTGCGTGCTTCCAGCATTCCCATCCAAATTTGGGGCAGCTGGCTTGACGCAGGTACGGCGAAATCGGCCTTGGAGCGTTACATGCTGGCACCGAACGTGGAGGTGCTGATTACCTCAGCCTCGCATGGAGCTTATGCAGGTGCCGATCCTTTCCTTAGTCAACCACTACAGCCAACACCAACGGTTGTCCGCCAGTTCGAGATTTTGCGCGACTTTGCCGACCGGGCACTTGCCGCGAGTCCGCCCCAATCCAAGGTCCGCTATGCCGTGCTAGGCGCGGACGTGTGGCGCCAGACTGAGGTCTGGCCGCCAGTTGGTGTGGCACCGCATCGCTTCTATTTGAACGAGGCGTCATCCTTGCAGGCTGCCGCCGATGCCGCGGAGGCGGTGCTGAGTTACCCCGTGGACTTCAGCGTTACGACGGGCAAATCAAACCGTTGGAGCGCGAATGTCGGGGTGATCCCCGATTACTCGCGTTGGCCGGAGCAAAACGCATCTCTTCTGCGCTTTACGACTGCGCCTTTCACGGAAGATTTCGAACTCGCGGGGGCAATGCGTATCGAACTGACGATGCGTTCCACGCACGAAGACGGGGCGGTGTTCGCGTATCTCGCACTTCAGCGGCCTGATGGCGAGTTGATCTACCTCACTGAAGGCATGCTGCGGCTGTTGCACCGGCGCGCAACTATTGAGGCCGGCTCGCTTCAGCGCACGTTCCGGCGCGCGGACGTTGAGCCCATGATCCCCGGTGAGATGGCGCGCGTTAGTTTTGATGCGTTCCCCGTCGCGGCGCGCATTGGCGCGGGCGATCGGCTGGTTTTGCTCATAGCCGGCGCTGATCACGACACCTTCGCGCGCTACCCCAACTCCGGTGATCCGATTTGGACGTTCGATGTGGGCGGAGACGACGCGAGCTTCATTGATCTGCCGATGCGCCCCTGGGTCGGCGGGGCAGCGTACGAAACACAGGGTCCGTGATTGCGGTCGAGAAGGAGAGATTTTGATGAGAGTATTGATCGCAGGCGTGGGTATGACGGACTTCTACAAGCCCGGCAAAAGCCCTGACTACACGGAACTCGGTCGCGAGGCGGCCGCGGCAGCGATAAAGGATGCCGGCCTCGCTTATGGCGATATCCAACAGGTCTACGCGGGCTATGTGTTCGGCGACTCCGTCGCTGGCCAGCGAGCGATCTATCAGCTTGGTCTGACGGGGGCCTCGCTAATCAACGTGAACAATTCTTGTGCTACTGGCTCGACAGCGCTGTTCCTCGCACGTCAGGCGATCCTGTCCGGGCAAGCTGAATGCGTGCTCGCGGTTGGGTTCGAGCAGATGGCACCGGGTGCGATCACCATGGCTTACGGTGATCGCCCTGCGCCACTGGGGCGGCATTTGGCGAAGTTGGCCGCGGCCGGGGGCACCATCGACGGTGCATATTTGCCGGAAATATATGGCTACGCCGGTAAGGAGTACCAAGCGCGCTGGGGCACCGAGCCGGAAACTTTCGCGAAGATTGCGGTCAAGTCGCGTCGGCATGCGGCGAACAATCCTAAAGCACTGTTTAGCACGCCGATTACTGTTGAAGAAGTAATGGCGGCGCCACCGCTCAGCCTTCCGATCACACGTCTGCAAGCCTGCCCTCCCACTTGTGGCGGCGCCGCCGCTGTTGTGTGTACGGAAGCATTCGCGCGTAAGCACGGCCTTTCGGCGCGCGTCGAGATCGTCGGCCAGGCGCTCGAAAGCGATCATGCGGATCTGTTTGAATCGGACAGCATGATTGCGTTGATTGGCACCACGATGGCGGCGGTGGCGGCGCAAAAGACATACGAACAGGCGGGCTGGGGGCCGCGTGACGCGCAAGTGGTGGAAATGCACGACTGCTTCACGGTCAATGAGCTCATCATGTACGAAGCATTGGGCTTCGCGCCACAAGGCGAGGCAGAAAAGCTCGTGCAGGACGAAGACAACACCCACGGCGGCACCTGGGTGATCAATCCGTCCGGAGGGTTGCTCTCGAGGGGCCACCCGCTTGGCGCGACGGGTTTGGCGCAGTGCTTCGAACTCGTTGAGCAACTTCGCGGAAGCGCAGGAGCACGCCAAGTCGATGGTGCCAAGCGCGCCATACAACACAATCTCGGTATTGGCGGGGCGTGTGTCGTCACGGCATACGCAGCCATCTAAGTGTAGTCGAGGTTATTTATCTTTTACTTTAAAGGAGGGGTTTAAAATGAATCGTACACTAAAGAATTGCCTTTTGGCGGCCACTTTCACGGGGTTCTTTCCCTTTACGCCAGCTTTTGCGCAAACGGTGCCTCAACAGGCCGCTGTCATCGACGATATTATTGTCACCGCGCGGAAGAGGACGGAGAGTGTGCAGGACGTCCCGATTTCTATTTCTGTGATCGGCGCGCAGCAGATTGAAAACATGAATCTTCGCAATATTGATGAGATAACGGCACTAGTGCCGAATGTCGTCACCTCAGGTGGAGGCCAAGGTGCCGATAATTTCAGTATTCGTGGTCTTTCAACCACATCGAACAATCCCGGTTTCGAAACCGGCATCGGCATGTATATCGACGAAGTATATATCGGGCGACAGTTCGCTTTCGTGACGCCGATTTTCGACCTTCAGAGGATCGAAGTACTGCGCGGCCCACAGGGAACTTTGTTCGGACGCAACACGATCGGTGGCGCGATCAGTCTCACAACGTTGAGCCCAAGCGAGTCGTTCCAAGGGTCGGCCCAGGTCACAGCTGGCGACTACAATCTGCTTGAAGGTGCCTTTCGTATTGCCGGACCGATTGCTGATAGCGGCGTGCTCGCTAGCTTCTCGGTGCAGGCCACTGAGCGTGACGGCTATCTGGACGATTTCGCCAACGGCGCAGATTACAACAACCAATCCTCGATCAGCAGTCGCGCCAAGTTTGTGTACGAGCCGTCTGACGCCGTGCGCGTAAGTGCAGCAGTGGACTACTACGAGGACCAGAACGTTGACGGGATTATGGATGTTCGCGGCGGCGCACTTGCGGCGCTCGATCCCACGCCGCCGTCGGACCGGAGTGTTGCTTTCAACTTCGAACCGTTCTCACGCCGTTCGGCGCTTGGCGGTATGGTGCGCGTCGATGCGGATCTCGGCTGGGCCGATCTGGTTTCTATCACCGCCTTGCGTGCGCATCGCATTAAAGGCCTGGTAGATCAAGATTTCAGCTTGGCCGACATCTCCTTCACCGGTCGCACGGAAAATCAGGACCAGTTCAGCCAAGAAGTTCGGCTGCAATCGGGGCAGGAGGCGCGTCTAAGTTACGTCTTAGGCGCTTACTATTTTAACGAGACGCTCGACGCGCTGACGACTGCGAACCTTGGTGCCGCTGTGTTGGGCTCGCCGGAAACGGCCTTCACGACCGCCGAGGTCAAGTCGGATTCATGGGCGATCTTTGGCAATCTGGAGTTTGCACTGACCGAACGCTTCGCGCTTGGCGGCGGCCTGCGCTATACGCAAGAGAATAAGGAGCTTGGTTTTTCACAGGATTTGTCGCCGGGCGCGTTCCTTATGCCGCTCTTGGGAATCGCCATCGATATTCCGGCGTTGACGACCACCAATGACGAAGGCGCATGGTCGGGCAACGCTTATGCAAACTACCATCCAAACGACAATATGCTCGCGTACCTCAGCTACAGCCGAGGCTACAAAGCGGGGGGCTTTAACGCGACGGTGATCGGCGTCACGCCAACCGACCTCTCGTTCGATGCCGAGTTTGTCGACAGCTATGAAATCGGCTTGAAGACGTCCTGGTTCAACGATCGTGTGCGCTTAAACATCGCGGCCTTTCATATCGACTACACGGACAAGCAAGAGCAAAGCCTCATCGGCACGACGTTTATCGTCAACAACGCCGCGTCAGCAGAAAGCGATGGCTTTGAAATCGAGATGTTTGCCAGAGCGACTGACAATCTCACAATCATGGCTGGCCTCGGCTACACTGACGCGCAGTACGGTTCCTATGCGGGCTGCACCGTCGATGGAGTCGGACAACCCGTGGACTGTTCAGGAAACGGTCTGCAGAATGCGCCGCCTTTGACGGCCAGTCTCGCGTTCCGTTACGAGCAACCGATTGGCGACAGGTTGTTGGGCTTCATTGGCGGCGACGCATCCTATCGCGACGATGCCTATGTCGATTCCACTAATACGCCAGACTACCTGCATGAATCGCGGACGATCGTGAACGCTCAGTTGGGGGTTGAGGATTCGTCTGGGGCCTGGCGCGTAACGCTCTGGGGCAAGAACATCTTTGACGAGGATCGCTCAGAGCTGTCGTTCGGCTTCCTCGGCACGGATTACACGATCCTTGTAGATCCGCGCACGGTGGGCCTTGAACTCGGCGTGGCTTTCTAAGCGTGAGCATGCTTCGTGACCGTTTGCGTCCGAAGCAGAGGCTTGGCGTGGCAGTGGCCGCGCTGAGCCTCGCTGCTTGCGCCGACGCGGCTTCAGCGCGACAAGCTCGATGTGGCGATCTTGAACAGGCTATTGCAAACCAGCTTGAAACGCTTCTGCCTCTCGGCGCGATGGGCGGGGTCCTTGTTGTGGACGCGCCTGGGCTGGGTCGCATTGGCACGATCGCCGGCGTTGCTGACGAGCGCGGGAGTGTGCTCTCACGCGCGCACGCCTTCCAGATTGGCAGCCAGACGAAAATGTTTACGGCAGCGGCGATCGTGGGGCTCGCCAACCGCGGCGTGATTGACCTCGACGATCCCGTGTCGCGCTGGGTGCATGGCGTGGCGCAGCCCGAGACGATCACCGTGCGCCATTTGCTCAATCACACAAGTGGCCTCGGAGATGGCGTGCGGCGCTTTGATACGCCGGGTACGCCGCCAAACGGTCCGGTGACATTCGCCGAACTTGCGCGCTGGAGCGCTCTGGAACCTTCGCAGTTCGCGCCGGGAGAAGGCTTTGCTTACAACAATTTCGGCTTCGACATTCTAGGCGAGGTGATCGCAGGTGCTACCGGCGGCTCCCGCGACACACACATCGACAATGCACTGACTGGGCCGCTGGGTCTGCGTGACACATATTCCGCTTCGCCCAGCCGCTGGCCGGAACGCATAGCGCATGGATATCAGGACGTGGGCGGCGTGCGCGCAGATCTGGGCGCGCCACGCGATCTCTCATGGGCCTATGCCGCGGGCGACATGGTTTCGACGGCCGATGCGATGATCGCGCTGATGCGCGCGCTGGCAGGCGATCAAGAGGAAATAGATGTCGGCTTTAGCGATCTCAGCGCGGGCTTTGTCTCCGTGCCCGATGATTCAGATATGCCGCGCTACGGATTTGGCCTGATGGAGCGTCGCTTCGGCAACTTCATGACATGGGGGCACGGTGGGTTCATTCACGGCTATGTCAGCTATAGCGGCGTAGTGCGCGAGCAGGACGTCGCTTTCAGCATAATGACCAATCTCAAAGGCGATCCAGATTTCGACGCTCCCTCGTTTATCACGGCGCTGAGCAAGGTGGTGGGTCAAACGCTGATCCTGGCGAATACAGCGGCAGCGGCAGGGGAGATGAATTGTGGGACGTAACCGAAGCTGTATGGGCTTTCTTGCGGGACTAATGCTGATGGCCTTGGTGCTGATGGCACCAAAGGCGTTCGCGCAAGACTTTGTTCCGCAAGCGGAGCCGAGCTTCGAAGCGTTTGACGCCTACGTCGAACGGAATATGCGCACTTGGCGCGTGCCAGGCCTTGCCATCGCCATCGTGCGCGGCGATCGAATTTTGCATCTTCGTGGCTATGGCGTGCGCGAAGAGGGCCATCGCGCAGCAGTGGACGCCGACACAGTCTTTGCGATTGGCTCTAACGGCAAGAGCTTCACGGCAGTGATGCTCGGCGCGTTAGAAGATGCTGACGTCCTCGATATGCGCGATCCGATCGTCGGTTATTTGCCAAGCTTCTCGATGATCGACCCTTACGCCAACCGCAACGTGACCTTCGAGGATGCGTTGGGGCATCGCACCGGACTGGCGCAGCAGTCGGGACTTGCGGCTTGGTACATGTTTGGTGCGGAGGTCGACGAACTCGTTGGGCTCGTTCGCTATATGCCGCCAGCTCGTCCATTCCGTGGAGGCTTTGCCTACAACAACACCATGTTCGCCGTCGCCGCCGCGGGTGCCTCCGCGACGACTGGCCTCTCCTATGAAGTGTTGGTGCGCACAAGAGTGTTGACCCCTTTGCGCATGACGCGATCGAGTCCAAGTCTTGACATTACTGTACGCGGAAACGTGGCAACGCCTCATGCTTATGCTGCCGGTGCACCTATTGCGACATCCTATCATCCAGTGGGTGGCGCCGCCGCCGCCGGGGCGATGAATTCGACAGCGCGCGACATGGCTCAATATGTCCGTATGATGATGAATGACGGCTCGCTCGATGACGTCCGGGTATTGCGTCCGGAAACCGCGGCGCGCGTGCAGCAATTGCGCCACGTTTTTGTCGACGAAGAGATGGCTGACATGCGTCAGCTGATCGGCGCGCTTGAAGACCAAGCGTTGGTCGGCAATTTTGGTTATGGCCTCGGCTTGGCGAGCATGACGTATAACGGTGCCACGTACACACTCCATGGCGGCGGCATTGACGGCATGACATCGTGGATGGCTTGGTCAGAGGACGACGACATTGGTTTTGTCGCGCTGACCAACGGCGGAAACATCGCTTTCCCTGCCGCACTGATGTTCAAGGCGCTGCGCCCGCTCATCGGTCTATCCGACGAGGATATTTTGGCGCGCATAGAACCTATGCGGCCGATGTTGACCGCGGGGCCGGTTTTGCCGCTACCACTAACGGTTTTGCCGGAGATCGCGCCGATTTCTGCGTTTGCTGGCGCGTACTCCAATCGTCTGGGCTCGTTTTACATCACCCCTGGCGAAGGTGGGGCGCGCGTGCGCCTTGCGCGAACAGGTTACGAAGGCGCGCTGCGTCATGTGTCCGGTGGTCTGTACGCGGTGCAGTGGGACAATCCCGCCCTGCCGGTTTGGGGCTTTCAAATCGAGATGACGCCGCTGGGCGCTATTGGCGGGTTGCGGGGAGTTTCGTTCGATAGCGTGCCTTGGTTCGAAATCGCCCCTGTCTTTGTCAAGCAGCAGTGAGGAACTCTTATGTACATAAAGCGCCTTATGTTCTTAGCCGTCGCTTTCCTGGCCGTTGCTGTCAGCCCGGTGGCGGCACAGCGCTCGGACTTGGAGCAGGTCTTGAGCTTCGCACATCCTTCGCAACTCGTTTCAAACGATGCAGGCGATTTGGTCTGGAGCGTGGAGCAGGAAGGTGCGCGCAGCGTTTGGCGCGCCGCGGCGGCGGCTGATTTTACCGCCACATCTATCGCCGATTTTCCCGGCGACGATGGCTATCAGATTTCGAGCTTGGCTATCAGCGCGAACGGCGACGTAGTGTTTGCCCGCAATAGCGATCCGTTTGGCGCGGGCGAGCCGGTCAATGCCGCCAGTAACGCGCTTGGCGCGGCAGAGGAGATTTGGGTTTGCCCCCGGCGTGGCCAGGCGCGGCTCGTGGCCAACGGCACAAACCCTGTACTCTCGCCCGACGGCGAGACATTGGTGTTCAAGCGGGGCACCAGCCTTTTGAGCCTTGATCTGTTGCGTCGCGGCGCACAGCCGCGTGTCTTGATCTCTATGCGGGGGACTGCCGGGCAGGCGAGTTTTTCTCCTACCGGAGAGTCGATCGCCTTCGTTCTGAACCATCGTGCGGTATCCTATGTTGGAGTTTACACCTTCGCGACTGGCGCCGTTCGCTGGATCGCGCCCGATCTGGCGCATGACGCCCTGCCGACATGGTCGCCCGATGGACGAAGCATCGCATTCCTGCGCTATGCAGGACGCCGTTTCGACGACAACTATCCGGTTGTGCTGGCACCTTGGCGTTTTGCCGTGTGGGTAGCAGATGTCGCAACTGGGCGTGGGCGCGAAGTTTGGCACTCGTCGGGCGCTGACGGGGGCTTTGCCCAAGAAACCGGATTGCCGCTCTCCTGGGCTGACGATCACACACTCGTTTTTCAATCTGAACATGATGGTTGGCTGCGCGCTTATCGGCTCGATTCAACGACCGGTGCCAATGCGCCGCTTACGCCGAGCGGTTGCGAAATTGAGCACGCAGCTCTCAATCGCGGAGGTGGTCAGTTGCTTACCTCCAATAACTGCGGCGACATCAATCGTCGCCACATTTGGGCGAGTGACATCGCTTCAGGGCAATGGCACCAGCTCACCAGCGGAGAGCGCACGGACCTCAGGCCCGTCGCAGCTGGCCCAGATCATGTCGCGTTCCTCGGCGGCGACTTCCGCGCGCCCTTGGCAGTCAGCGTGATACCGCGCGCGGACGGAGGGGCGATCCGGCGCCTGGCACCGTTCGATGAAACGCTGAAGTTCGCGACTGAGCTGTTTCAGGCTCCGCGCATGGTTCGCATAACTGCCGCCGATGGACAGATTGTTCACGGTTACCTTTTCTCACCCCCGCGAGCAGAGCCCGGCGTAAGCCTGCCGGCACTCATCTTCGCGCACGGCGGACCGCACCGCCAGATGCTGCCCGGTTGGCATGAATTAAAGTACTACAGCAACGCGTACGCATTGAGCCAATTGGCTGCGCAGCGTGGTTTTATTTCTTTGGTGATTAATTACCGCTCGGGCACCGGGTTCGGCGAGGGGTTCCGCAATGCGCCAGGGCAAGGCACGAGAGGTGCGTCCGAGCATGCTGACTTGATCGCAGCCGCTGATTTCCTCGTCCGCGAGGCCGGAGCTGATCGGCGCCGCATCGGACTTTGGGGCGGATCGCATGGTGGCACCGTCACGGCCTATGCGCTAGCGCACAACTCGGATGTGTTTGCAGCGGGCGTTGATATCCACGGCGTCCATGACTGGCCGCGCTTCGCCTTTGAGCAGTTTGGTTTTGAGTCCGAGGTATTCTCCGCCAGCTTCATCGAGACTTTGCGGCGGGCCTCCGCGGTTGACGCGATAGAACAATGGCGCTCGCCGGTGTTGCTCATTAGTGGCGATGACGATGAAGCGGTTGACGTGGACCAGTCTACGGACCTCGCAGCGCGTTTGCGTGAGCAGGGCACGGACGTCGAAACGCTGCTGATCCCTAGTGAAGGTCATGATTGGCGCCGACACGAATCTTGGTTGCGCGTCGGCGAAGCAACGCTCAACTTTTTCGAACGCAAGTTGGCACCTGCGAAAGAGAGCATCCAATGAGTGCGACAACCGGCTGGCGCAAGGCGTTCGGTGCAATCGTCGTTCCCGCCACTGTGTTTCAATCCGTGCTGATCGGCGGTGGGTACGGCACTGGCCGTGAGGTGGTCGAGTATTTCGGCGGCGGGGGCGTCACCGGCGGATTGTTTGGCTTGGTGTTGGCTGCGTTCGGATTCTTCCTGATTTTGTTTATCTGCTTCGATCTCGCCCGCTTGGGAGGCGGTTACGATTATCGCTCTTTGCTCAGGACTATAGCCGGCCCGTTCGCGATCTTGTTTGAAGTTTGTTTTCTAGCGCTGTTCCTACTTGTTATGGGCGTAGTCGGTTCCGCTGTGGGCGAGATATTTTCTGATCGCTTCGGTATCGCGCCATGGGCCGGATCGCTGCTCATGCTGGGTGCCATCACAATAGTCGCCATGCTCGGCCGGCAAATGGTGCTCAAGCTTCTGGCGCTTTGGTCTGTTGTTTTGTCGACAGTTTTGATCGCGTATGTCGTTTTGGTCTTCGATCTTGTGGGGCCGCAAATCTATACGGCGTTACAGGTATGGGACGTGCGCGATGGGTGGGCACGCTCGGCGCTTGAATACGTCTTCTATAATGCTGCGGTCATTCCGGTCGTGATTTACTCTGCGCGGAAAATTACTACGCGAACGGAATCACTGATGGCGGCGCTTTTGGCCGCTGCGCTCGCGATCTTGCCAGCAGTACTCTTTCATCTCACTTTCGCTTGGGACCTCGATCGGTTCATAGCCAGTTCGGTCCCGGTCTATGACCTCATAGATCTGACCGGAGCCACATGGTTGATGATTGCCTATATGATTGCGCTACTGGGAACGTTGATCGAGACAGGTTTGGGCTTCGTGCAGGGCATTATTGAGCGGCTCGAAGCAGGTCGACAGAGGCGCAACATGCCGCCGGCCCCCGCTTGGCGTCACGCAGCCATTGCCGCTGCTGCAGTTTCGTTGAGTGCGGCATTGTCGCTCCTCGGCATCATCAATCTGATTGGCACCGGCTATCGCTTCGTAGCATGGGGCCTCTTCATCAGCTTCGTGCTGCCCTTGGTGACAGTAGGACTTTACAAGATTTGGAGAGCTCGTGTCTGACCGCGTCGATTTTCTGGTCATCGGGGCAGGCATAGCTGGCGCGTCGGCGGCTTATGAGCTGGCGGCCGAGGCGTCTGTCATTGTGCTTGAAATGGAAGATCAGCCAGGGTTTCACGCCACGGGGCGATCGGCTGCGTTCTTCACGGAGCTCTACGGCAACAGCGTTATGCGAGGGCTCACCTCTGCAAGCCGCGCCTTCTATGAGACCCCACCGCCGGACCTGTTCAACGAAGCGTTGCTGAGCCCTCGCGGTGCGCTCTATGTGGCCCGAACGGATCAAATCGCAGCGCTTGATGCGTTCTTTGAGGAGGTGCGCGCAAGCGGTCTGGTGGAGCGCGGCGATGGCGCTTTCGCGCGCGCGCGCTCGTCTTTGCTTGCACCGGACTATACGGCAGCCTGTATTTGGGAGGAGAGTGCGCGAGAAATCGATGCGCACGCATTGCTGCATGGTTACTTGAAAGGTGCACGTCGGCGCGGCGCAACACTGCGCTTGAGCGCGAAGGTTCACGCGATGTGTCGCGACGGTGACGTCTGGCGGGTTGAGGTCGGGGATGAGACTTACGAGGCTAAGACTATAGTCAACGCGGGCGGCGCTTGGGCCGCGAACATTGGGCAGCTCGCCGCCGCCAGTCCCGTTCCACTGACACCGAAGCGACGGACGGCGTGCGTCCTGCCAAAACCTGAGGGTGCGAGTGAGATTAGCGGAGCGGTGGTGATCGACATTGATGAAGAATTTTATTTCAAGCCCGACGCTGGGCAGGTGTTGCTGTCACCCGCCGACGAAACGCCGACCGAAGCGTGTGACGCCTATCCTGAAGATATCGATATAGCTATTGCGGTTGATCGCTTCGAGCGCGCTACCGGTTTGACTGTAAGTCGCATGGGACGAAGCTGGGCGGGGTTGCGTACGTTCACTCCGGACAAGACGATAGTCTTGGGCTTTGACTCAAAGCAGGCGGGTTTCTTTTGGTTGGCCGGGCAAGGCGGATACGGCATTCAGACCGCGCCTGCCGCAGCCCGTAGCGCTGCTGCCTTGGCGTTGGGCCGAACTCTTCCGGTTGAAATCCAGCAATTCGGCGTGAGCGCCGATGCGATGTCGCCGTCACGTTTCGTAGAGTAGAGATGCCATCTTGATAGCTGAGACACCGTTGTTGGTTGAAAGGGTTGATGGATATCTGCGTTTGACTCTGCAGCGTCCAAAGCAGCGCAACGCTCTCAACGCCGCGCTCTGCCTGGCGATGCAAGAAGCGCTGTCGCAAGCCGCAAGCGATAGTGGGGTTCGCGCTGTGCTGCTGCGCGCCGATGGGCCATTTTGTGCCGGATTGGATGTTGGAGAGTTGGATTATGAGGGACGCCCGGCGACTGAGATAACCGCACCGATCGAGCGCCATCTCAACCCGTTGATTGAAACACTGGCGCGAATGACTGTCCCTGTCGTGTGTGCCGTCAGCGGGGCGGCGGCCGGCGCGGGCTTTGGCCTCACTCTCGCTTGCGATTATGTATTGGCGTCGGAGGAAGCAATATTTCTTTGTGCTTTCTCACGCTTAGGTCTTTCACCGGATTCAGGAGTTAGTTTCCACTTGTCGCGCTCTCTGGGCGAACGAACCGCACTCGCTGTGGCGATGATGGATGAACCGATTTCCGCGCAACATGCGTTGAGCCTAGGATTAGTTTGGAGAGTGGTCTCACGCGAGGCGTTGGACGCTGAGGCGGAGGCGCTGACACAAACTCTCGCGCGCAAGGCGACCAAAGCGCTTAGCCTCACTAAGCGAGCAATACTCGGCGCATCGATGCGAAGCCTTGAAGAGCAACTCGCGTATGAGCTGCGTCTACAGATGGAAGCCGTGATGAGTCATGATGCGCGTGAAGGGCTTGCTGCTATTCGCGAACGCCGTCCCCCCGTGTTCGAAGGTCAATAGAAAGTGAGTGAAATGAAAGAGACGTTTGGCGTCCCCCCGGCAGACCAAGCATTACCATTGTCGAAGGCTGTGCGCGCTGGAGATTTTGTATTCTTGTCGGGCCAATTGCCGTTTCGCGCTGACGGCGCGCTCGATGATGGCCCGATAGACGTGCAAACGCGTGTGGTGATGAACAATATCAAGGACGCACTCGCGCTTGCCGGCGCTACGCTGGATGACGTTGTGAAAACAACCGTGTGGCTGACGGAGAAATCCGATTTCGCAGGCTTCAACCAAACTTATGCGGAGTTTTTCTCAACTGCGCCGCCGGCGCGTTCGACGGTAGTCTCCGCCTTGGTACTTGATGCCCGTATAGAAATCGAAGCGGTAGCGTACGCTCCGCGTACTTAAGGTGCGGGGTTCGTCGGGATGATTGGTGCTGGCAGATGTTGGTTTCCGGGCGAGTCTGCTTGCCACGCCATACGGTGAATGATCTCGGCGAGTGCGGCGATCATCTCCGACGCTGTTGGCAACGCTTCGCTAAGTTCGGCGTCGGGAATGATGAGGCGATCGCGCGCCAAACGCTCTATCATGGCGATCATACTGTGTATGACGAAGCCCAGCTCTTCAGCTGTGGGTTCCGGGCCTTCGCCGCAGTCGAGCGTGATTTTCGCGAGCTGAATTGCGAACGCGGAACGACAGCGCCGGTAGGCGACTGCGACCGTGGGATCGGTAGGCTCGAGCTCATGGATTGCGCGTAGCGCACCTGGCGCGCCGCAAAAAGGATCCACAAAGGTCTTGATGACGGCGTGCAGGCGTTCGTATGGAGTAGCGCTAGCAGGGGCCGTGACATCGACGATGTCGCCCTCGAGCGCGCGGAGCCAATCGACGAGCACCTTGCGCACGAGCGCATCTTTATTCTTGAAGTGATAGTAAATCGCGCCACGGGTGACGCCGGATGTCTTTTCGATATCACTGAGCTTGAGCGCTTCGGATCCTTGAACATTTAGGCACGCGAGTGTGCCGACCTCGATCCGCTCCAGCGTCGCGCGAGCGTCGGCGCGCTGTGGCGCGCGCGGGCGCTCGCGGAGCGCATTCTCCATCGGTGTATTAAAGGCGTCGGCGAGGAGGTTGGCCCCATATCTGTTGCCTGTCGCGCCACGCTTTAGCTGCATTTTCCAAACTGGCGTGTATCCGGCTGAAGACGCGTTCGCGCAAGTGAGCGCGCGATAGCGCAGCTCCGACATGATGCGAATCATGATGGTGCGATTGTGCGTCGGCACCGCGACGCCCGCGTCCAGTCCGGCGAAATTGCGGTGCAATGTATTTTCTGAAAATCCGATCAACGCGCGACCCAACACCTCAAAATCACGCCGCGAGATTGGCGGATCAAAATCCTGTTCTACTAAAAATAAATAATAATTCTCAAGAAACTTAGCAGTTTGAATTTGAAAGAATTTAACTAGCCGGCCATCTTCCTTTGGCGCTGAGAAATATCCGCTCAGCATACGAAAGTTGTCGCGCAGGACTTCATACAAGAGCTCGTGAACGGCCATTTCTCTGCCGAACAGCGATTGCTGCGCCGCCAGGGACTGGAGGCCGAACCGATATTCGTCCGCGGCTTTTTCTAGCGCGGCGATTGTGATTTCAGTTCTGTCTTTGAAGTACCGATAATATAGCCCGATCGGCATCTCTGCTTTGCGCACGATGTTCTCGACCGTCGAGGCTTGGTAGCCCTCGGCGTTCAGCACGGTGGTCGCAGCGTTGATGAGGCGTTCACGTGCGCGCCAGCCTTTACGAGTACGCGGTGGCACCTTTGATTGGTCGCTACTTGCTTTTGGATGGGGGTCACCGGGAGTGCGGTAGCGCTGCATTGTTGCTCTTCGGGAAATGGTAGGGCGTGCAAGCGCAGGTCGAAACCATAATCCGCCGAAAGTTGCAAGGCGAACAAGAATCGGCGCGCTCTTACGAAAGTGCATCTCGCTCTTTTGTTGCCCTCGTTAGTGAGGAAGCGTATGAATACATCATAGATAAAGTTGGAAATGGTTATGAATATTGGGCGGTCGCAGAAAACTGTTGATATCGCGGCGGCGCGCCCGGAACCTCACTCGTGAGCAGTGCGAATAGCTATTTTGAGGGCGTTCCTGAAGAACCTGGCGACGCTGTGTTGGAACTAATGAAGGCGTTCCGGCAGGACGAGCGCCCCCACAAAATCGACGTGAGCGTTGGTGTTTTTCGCGACAAGAGCGGACGCACGCCGGTCCTCGAAGTTGTGAAGCATGCCGAACGGCACCTGCTCGAAAATCAAGAGACAAAAGCTTATGTCGCACCGGAGGGGGATAATCACTTCCTCGATCTGCTCGCGAGCCGTGTGCTCGAAACGTCTTTGGATGACACATGGGTCGCCGTACAGACGCCTGGCGGAACGGGTGCGCTCCGTCTATCTCTCGAATTAGTGCGCGCGGCCAAACTTGGCGCTCGCGTTTTCCTAGGCGTTCCGAGTTGGCCCAATCATGCCCAGATTGCTGCAGCGGCTGGATGCCGGCTCGAAACCTACGAACACAGATCGCCGCTCGGCCTACAATTGAAGCGCGTACTTAACGAGGCGCAGGCAGGAGATGCTTTGCTCTTGCAGGCCTGTGGGCACAATCCCACTGGGCTGGATCTTAGCGACGCGCACTGGCGTCTCGTCGGCGAAAGCGCGCAACTCAAAGGGTTCCTGCCAATCGTCGACCTTGCATACCAAGGCCTGGCGGATGGCCTTGTCCAAGATTTTAGTGGCGTGCGTATATTGCTGCATCACTGCGATCAGATCGCGATCGCCTACTCCTGCGACAAGAATTTCGGGCTCTACCGGGATCGTGTCGGCGCCCTTTTCGTTCGCACGCGGTCCAACGCCGACGCTCGGCTTGTTCGATCGAACCTGCTTTCGCAGGGCCGCACAAGCTGGTCGATGCCGCCTGACCATGGCGCGGCGGTGGTGCGCAACATTTTTGAGTCAGACCAAATGACGCGCGCCTGGACGGCCGAACTCGCGGCCATGTGCGCCCGTATCAAAGCCGTTCGAACGCGTCTGGCGGAAAGTGATCCGCTGTTTGAGAGCCTCATGCATGAAAAGGGCATGTTCTCGATGCTGCCGGTTTCGCCTGACGATGTGCGCGCGCTGCGCGAACAACACGCAATCTACGTGTCGCTCAGTGGGCGGGTGAATGTGGCGGGTTTGGGTGATCACCAAATCGATCGCTTCTCCAGCGCATGGCGCAGTATCGTGAGCCGCTAGCGCAGCTCCAATGTTAGGGGATCGACGGTGGCCTGCCCCCATTGGGTGATCCGGTTTCAATGTTAGTTCATGGCGGGTTTGATCTGCTCCCCTGAAACTGGATCACGGGACGTTAGAGTTTTCTGCTGAGATTTCCCTGGCTGGGAAGGAGTGGAAGACCATGAAGGCATCAGCATTTTCGGACGCCCAGAAGGCGTTCATTTTGA
>Ga0247831_1001799_pt1 | contig 37760 bp, 21 predicted proteins | sample LaCruzMarch2015__9_FD_192406 | JGI IMG/M metagenome (GOLD analysis project Ga0247831, IMG submission 192406) | Freshwater microbial communities from meromictic Lake La Cruz, Castile-La Mancha, Spain - LaCruzMarch2015_1m | ecosystem: Environmental > Aquatic > Freshwater > Lake | place: Spain...
ACCATCCGGAAATTCGATTTGAAGGCGTATCTCCGAGTCGTCACGACGTGAGACGTGAATCTCATCCGTAAGCGACAAAGCCATCATGACGGTATCGAGCTCATGATAGCCGTCTGGTCGTTTTCCCAGCACTTCCAAAAACAAATTGACTTTACATGGGACCGTCGCTCGAAGACCGTTTTTCTCCCGAACGAGAATCATAGGATACACCGCATCGAGGGTTCACTTTGAAAACGACTATCTGCACTTGGAACAATGTAGGGCCTTTCAACCCTGCGGTCAACCGAACGCCTTGGAAGTGCATCGCTTCATTCGATTCTTTTTGATCAGGCTCCAGTGCGTACAGGCCTTAGGCTTTGCCCAATCGGAATTCCGCGCATTGAAGGCACTACTTTCTTAATCCGACCGAAGTTCACGCCTTGAGAATTGGCTGTGATCCTGCACAATCCTCATGCTAACTGTCTCGATTGCCAAGTTGGATTGCTACGACCCTTTTGTCTCATATTCTGAAGCATCGTCATGTCTATCGTCGTTTTTGAAGACCCCCAGTGCGAATCGCTTGCTCCCATTACACTCGCTCGTTTAGCTGCAGCCATTACGTGCGGTAGCTTCCGATTGTGCGATCTTGTCGTTCCAATAGGTGACGATGTGTTTGGTATTTCCAGACCTTACTTGCAAACTCTTCAGCGGATCGACTTTCCTTCGCTTCGATTGCTGGATGAAATACCAAACGGGGTACCGCGTCCTGAACGACCCGTGAAGCTGCTGCTCAACGCAAGAGTTGCTCCCACCAAGAACCATTTCCAACAGATTCAGAAGCTGTATCGAATGGCGAGTCAAACGTCGTCCATTGCGCGTCCGATTGTGGTTTGGGACCGCGATTACGTAGCTGCGGTCGTTAACCCACCTTGGACGGTCGAGCAGCTTTTCGATTTTGGATACCTTGGTGTGGAGGAATGGATCGAAAAGTGCAAGAGCTTTGAAGTCCTTGAGTGCGACTTAACCACTTTGGCGGCGCCGCACGAAGTGATTGCATGCAACATGGCTTGCATTCGAGAGAATCTTGAATGGCGAATCGAGATTGGCGAGAACCAATCCGAACCTGCCAAGTCGAAACCCAATGTCAGCTCTCTGAAGCAGGTTGGCGACGGGCTGTTTCTAGCCAATGGGGCGTCGGTCGGTGAGTACGTTCTCACCGACACCAAAAAGGGGCCCATCATCATTGACGAGGGGGCTCAGATCGGACCGTACACTTTGCTTCGCGGTCCCATTTACATCGGACGCAATGCGAAGATTCTGGAGCATTCAGCTATTAAAGACGCGGTATCGCTTTCTCACACGACCAAGATCGGCGGTGAAGTCGAAGCCTCGATCGTCGAGCCTTACAGCAACAAACAACATCACGGCTTTCTAGGACACAGTTATCTCGGTAGCTGGATCAATTTAGGGGCGGGGACTTGCAACAGCGACCTGAAAAACACTTACGGGACAGTCAACATGGAGTACAGCTTTGGCAAAGCGTCCACCCACATGCAGTTTTTGGGGTGCATCATGGGCGACTATTCTAAAAGTGCAATCAATACTGGCATCTTTACCGGGAAAGTAATCGGCGTTTGCAGCATGATGTACGGGTTTGTGACAAGCAATGTTCCCAGCTTCGTCAATTACGCTCGGTTGTTCGGCCAGATTGCAAGCTTACCGCCTGAAGTCATGGTCAGTACCCAACAACGCATGTTCGCTCGACGCAGTGTTCAGCAACGCGGTTGCGATGTCCAGCTCATTTACGACATGCATCGCATGACCCAAATCGAACGGGATCGCTTCGGAGATGCCTTGACCTTGTAGAACTGCTCCAAGCAGTCCTTTTCTGAGTAAGCATGGTCTGAATGCCGACTTCTTCAATATTCCCTGCTCGGGTAGCCCTGGCTGCCTCGCTCGCCAAAGGCTGCTTGGAGTTTACCGGCGACTACATTCGACGCCTTTGGCGACGTCTGGTATACTGAGGATCTGCACATTTTCCTGGTCAAAAAGACCGATTTCGTTGGATTCGAAGAACAAAATCCGCCGAAGACGGTCCTTTTGGCTCGAGATTTGCGGAAATTCTCAACCAAATCAGTTTTGTTATCTTAGGAGAAGATCGAATGGCTTCCGTTTCAAACCGCCCAAAAACCACTGTCATGACTGGCGCCGACATCGTGGTCAAGTCCCTAGTGGATCACGGCGTTGAAGTCATTTTTGCTTATCCTGGCGGGTGCAGCATGCCTATGCATCAAGCCTTAACTCGATACGAATCAAAGCTTCGAACCATTTTGCCTCGGCACGAGCAGGGCGGCGCTTTTGCGGCTCAAGGTTACGCTCGGTCGACCGGGAAAATCGGCGTGGTGATGGCAACGAGTGGTCCTGGTGCGACCAACTTGGTAACCAGTATTGCCGATGCGAAAATGGACAGCATTCCCTTGCTCGCCATCACAGGCCAAGTGCCGACCAAAGTAATCGGAACCGATGCGTTCCAAGAAACTCCGATGGTCGAAATCTGTCGCGGCATCACTAAGCATCATTACTTGGTAACGGACGTCAAGGATGTGCCGCGAGTGATGAAAGAAGCTTTCCACATTGCAACGACGGGTCGCCCTGGCCCAGTTCTTGTGGATATGCCAAAGGATGTCCAATTGGCCTCGACCGAGGTGGATTGGGACGTGCCTATGAACTTGCCCGGATACAAACCGTCCAAGCATCCCAATGCCAAACCGGAACAAATCCGTCAAATCGCTGCCGCCATCAAGCACAGCAAACGACCCGTGATCTATTGCGGAGGCGGGGTCATCAACGGCGAAGCTTCCGCCGAGCTTCGCATGTTGGCTGAGATGACCGGAATCCCAGTAACGATGACGGTCATGGGATTGGGCTTGTATCCTGCAGACGGCCCATTGTCGCTCGACATGTTGGGGATGCACGGCAGCGCGTATGCAAACTTCGCAGTTCGCGATTGCGATTTGCTGTTAGCTTTAGGAGTTCGCTTTGACGACCGTGTAACCGGCCATTTGGGCTCGTTTGCAAAGAATGCAAAAATTGTTCACGTGGACATCGACGCGTCGGAACTCAACAAGAACAAAGTCGCACACATCTCTGTTCGCAGCGATATCAAGTACGCCCTGACGGAGCTCAACAAGATCGTTGAAAAACCCGAAGACATTTCCGCTTGGATCGCGAATTGCAATGCCTTGAAAGCCAAACACCCGTTTGCTTATGACGACGAATTCGACGGCATCCTGCAGCAGCATGCGATTCGCACTTTGTCGAACATGACTAAAGATCGCGAGACTTACGTTTCCGTCGGGGTTGGACAGCATCAAATGTGGTCGGCTCAGTTCTTTCAATTCCGCAAACCACGAACTTGGATGAGCAGTAGCGGGTTGGGAACCATGGGATTCGGATTGCCGTGCGCCATGGGGATTCAAGCGGCTCACCCCGATGCTTTGGTGATCGATATTGACGGCGATGGCTCATTCCAAATGAACATTCAAGAATTAGCCACTTTGCATTGCGAAAAGCTTCCTGTCAAAGTTCTCTTGTTGAACAACCAGCATTTGGGAATGGTAGTCCAATGGGAAGATCGGTTCGAAGGTGCGAACCGTGCCCACACTTATCTAGGCCCAATCGATCATGAAGAAGCGAAAGGACCTGGTTCGCTGGTCGCACACTCCTATGCGTCCAATCGCTATCCAAACTTTGTGCAGATCGCCAAAGGCTACGGGTGCGGTGGTGCCACCGTGCGCAAAAAGGCGGACCTGGAAGAAGCCTTGCGCGAGATGATTGACTATCCAGGTGCATTCGTCCTGGACGTCGAAGTCCCCTACCAAGAGCACGTACTGCCAATGATCCCATCCGGGAAAACGGTCGATGACATGATTTTAAAGTAGGGACCTGGGAACTGCCGCATCGGACATACCCGGGTGCGACGCAAACGTCTCATTTCAATCGATTTCAAGTGGGCTTGGTAACGAATTTAGTTAGCGCCAACCCCGTGAGCCCGCTGATAATCACAAAGATAAAAAAAGGAACTATCGACTTGGACCAGTTCCAGTTGTCGGTGAGGGTTGTCCCGAAAATGGCTCCTAGTGTAGCAAACGGGAAGAACAGAGCCGCTAGCGTATTCAATCGATGCGCGGCGACCATCATTTGATGCGATGCTTGAGCCTGCTCGTCCGCTTTTCGGACCATCGCCACATCCATCGAGTTCTTGGAATCCTCGTAAAGCAGATCTGCCTGTCGTGAAAGATCGTACGCTCTGTCTCGGTGATCGATCAGGGAACGGTCTGATGGGACAGCCTTCCTAGCTTCTTCCAGCGTTTCAAACAAGTTGCGATTGGATCTGACGATGGGCGCTAATCCTTCCAGCAATGCCAAGTAGTCGTCTGCTCGCATGGCTTTCGATACGGCATTTTCGAACGCTTCCAACTTTTTCGCGTATCGGTCCAGATGCAAACCCAACGCTGCCTTTCCTGGATCTCCGTTACTACACCGCCATTCACCCGAAGCATCCCGCCAGAACAGGACTCCGCGGCGACCTAGCTCGTCATGCTCCGGCGCTTGATGAGCAACGACCAAGAGGTCCTGTTCGGACTGCATGACTCGCTGGCGTCCTACTGTTGACCCAAGGCGGTTACGAAACTCGTTCGGAAACGAGGCCCAGTTGGACGGTATTAGTGGTGTTGCTGGCATCTGTTTGGTTCTTCCCTTTGGGTATAGTTTGAGCGGGGCTATTGTTCAGGTTCGTCTTCTTCAGGGGTGGTTTCCGGTGCCTTGCTGGCTGCGGTCTCCATAGATTGATACCGTTGCAACAGATCTTGCATGGCAGCCCGCAAGCGATCTGCATTCGATGATTGTAGGGCCACCCCTTCCAGCACGGGCCTAAGTCCATCATAAAGCAATTGAAACTGGCTGCGAATCAGATCCGTCATTACGCGAGGGACGGCATGTTGTACGATCACGCGGGGATCCAGTACTTGCCTTTTCGTTTGCTCGGCTTGCTTGGCAACCGCTTGGTCCAATGCGCCGCGAATCGAATCTAGACCAACTGAGATGCCCAGAATCGAACTTAGGAATTGTGAGGTTGAATCGTCAACCGATAGGCCCTTTAGGCGATTTTTCTCCACAAATGTTTTCTTGATGGCATTCCAGCGGATCTGTTCGGTGTCATCCAGTTTGCCGATCAGTTCTTTGAACTTCAGCATGTTGGATTCGCTATCGCGGGAGAGCGTTTGCGAATCCTGTTGGTAGCTAGACAGAATGAGCCGTTCCAGTTCCTCGTCGTTCATGACAGGAAAAACTTTTTCGGCGATGCGGTTCATGTTTCGGTAGCTACCTTGCAGCTTAAAAGGTGGCTCAGTCCGATAGTCATCGGATTGGGCTGCACTTTGAATGTACGCTTGATTCATCTTCAGCACGACGTCCCGTACATGTTGCAGCTTCGCCAAAACCGTCAGCATTTCTTGCACGCTGTCGCGCGACAGGTTGCTTTCTAATTCAACGGAGTCCGGCGTTCCCTTTCTGGCTGCGGCGATCAAGGCTCGCTGGTCCGCATTGGAGCATCGAGCTAGCGGTTGCAGTGTGACGTTGCTGGTTAAACAGTTTTCCAAATACGATTCCTCGAAGGCGACCCGACTGTCGCCGATGATCTCACCAAGGTTGTAAACATCAGCTCGATTGGCCAGCATGTCGGGAATTTGGAACCGCTGTCCCGTTTCAGTGTAAGGATTTCCTGCCATCACGACGGCGAATTTGCGGCCCCGAAGATCGTAGGTTTTGGATGCTCCTTCCCAAACACCTTCGATTCGCCGTGTGGCATCACAAAGTGGAATGAACTTCTGAAGCAATTCGACGTTGCAATGTTGAATATCGTCTAAGTACAGCATCACATTATCACCCATTTCAAGGGCCATATTAATGCGTTGCACTTCTTCCCGAGCAGCTGCATTGGTGGCTTCGCTGGGGTCTAGCGAGGATACCGCGTGCCCCAATGCCGGCCCATTCACTTTGACAAAGACCAGCCCCAATCGATTGGCAACATATTCCATCAACGTGGTTTTGCCATAGCCTGGGGGGCTAATGAGCAATAGCAATCCCATTCGATCGGTCCGTCGATTCTCACCCACCGTCCCCATCTGTTTCGCCAAATTGTCACCGACGCGCGGCAAATACACTTCGTCGATCAATTGATTACGAACAAAACTTGTAAGAACTCGGGCCTTAAACTCCTGAGACTTGATGCGTCGGTCGGCTTGCTGAATCAGTCGATGCTTAGTTTCTTGAAGCGCACGCCATCTTGGAACCACGTCGCGAACATACTTGCGCAATCGCGAATAAAAATGATGGTAGTGAAGCTCGAACACGCCGGCCGTGATGCTTGGATGGTCCCCCACCATATCGACAAGAGTCACCATGGCTTTGGAATGGACGGAGCGGCCTGACTGGAAAGCGGGTTGCGATTTATTGTGGTTCATCAACAACAATGCCATTTCTTCCCGGTAATCTACCAAGGGATCGATTTTGGAAATTTCGGGGCTTTTGGCCAATAGACTTCCAAAAAATGCGTCTACTGCCTTCGCAGCAACATGCCACGCTTCCTTCGGATTATTCGCATGCGAATGAACCGCTTTCAGAAGAGTTTGCAATTGATCCGCAAGCATATGTTGATGCAACATTGCGAGCAGTTCTTGCGAGCGTTGCGATGGAGTGAAAAAATTTGGTTCAAGAATCTTTTTGTCCTTCGCGGTTCCTTGTTCGCTTCGAATCCAATCGAAAAGATACCTCGCGGCTTCTGATCGCGAGACGCTTTGCAGCATCCCACCCGAGTGCAAGTAAAGCAACTTAGAAATAGCCCTGAGACAAGCTTGGCTGGGTTCCGAATTGGGTAGCAACCGATCGACGGTGGCGATCGACTGAACCCACTGTGAAACCGAATCACGTTCCGTACTCGGTACCATTTGGAACCAAACGAACCACGCTAGGCTACGCGTTCTTGGCGAATAAATGAATGGCCCCAAAGACGTTTCCAAGTGCACGAGCGAGGAAAGAATCTTTGCTGCATCGACATCATGCACTCCGCGAACGTAGCCCTCTTCATAGCGAGCTTGCATATGTTCGCGAACCCAGGCCACTTGCTGTTCGGCAGGTTGGGTTGCAAATGAATCTAGAGCGTTCTGTTGACCTATCTTTAGCTGCTGTTCCGTTGCGAGCGTGTAAGCCAAGAATTCCGCCCGGTATACTACCGGGGATTCGTTCGGCAATGGTTGGTCCCAAAGTTCTCGAGCCGAATCAAGCGATTCGTCGACAAGTGGCTGAAAAAATTGAGTTCCCGTAAGGTGTACATGAATCGATCCATTTCGAATTACGCTGGTCAATTCGATCGGCTGTTGATTGATGCTAAAGGAATGTTGACCAAAGCGTATCGTGCGGTTGCCATCCGATTGAAGCTCGCGTCGATCGCGTTGCTGGCGCATCGCATCGTCGGAGATAGCCTTCAATCTTGTTAGGACATCATCGCGTCGGACAGAATCACCCAGGTCCAGCAATTGGTCAGCGATCTTCCGGAGCTTGTCGACCATCAAATCCGAAGCAAAATAGGCCAATAGCTCCGGCGGGGACTCGATTCGAGAAGCTCGAGATTGGATTCCTGCCAAGATACGATCGGCGGCGGATACCAGCGAATTAGCCTTTTGATTTTGCTGCTCTACCAGTTGCTGTCGCTTGGATTCAAACAGATCACAAAGCGTTTGTCGTTTTTCGGTTAAGCGAAGTAGCAGTGTCTCCGAGTCCGCGTAACGACCTTCCAGTTCTTCGACTTGAAGAAGTATTCGTAGCAAAACGTTGTCGACCCGTTCAGGCGTCTCCGAGGAATCGATGGCGCTTGCAGCAGCTTGATCCAGCAGTTTGGATTGAGAAGCGAAATCGGATTCGAGCTCACCTGTCGTCAATTCTCGCATCCTAGTCTTAAGACCTGATCGCGATTGATTCAATTGAGCGAGCGCGTCGCCGACTCGATCTACAATTGCAGTTCGTTGGGCAAGATCCTCGATCTTCAACTGCGAAACCGTCTCGATGAGCAGCTCAAGCGAGCTTGCAACATTCGCAAACTGCTCTTCGAGCTTCTTGGCGGTGGCTGTCGAGTTGGAGCTTGGGACTTGACTGGCAAGGGCTTCGATTTGATGGAAATATCCCTTGAGCGATTCAGGCGCAAGCAAGAATTGCACGCACCGAACGCCTAGCCGATCTGCAGCCTCCGCAAGTTGCGATTCAAGAAGATTGATGCGATCGAGATCGCAGTATCGGAGCTCACGGAGCTGAATGGTGATTCCGCGTTGGCTTCGAATGGAAGCCAATTGCGAAACGAAATCTTCGACCTTCTCAAAGCGGGAGCGCTCGCTTGCTTTGAGAACTCCGACCGCATCGGATTCGACTTGATCCGTTGCTTTTTTTGTTTCGTTACGGACACGAATGACCTTCTCAAACTCGTCCACGGCAGCTGTTGCGGCCTCGCGAATTTTTCGCAAGGGCTCAGCCAGAGAGCAAGCTTCTTCACGTTCTAGCCAGAAATAGGCATCAAGAACATTGGTCGCCCGTTTCGCGAGATCGGCATAGAGATCTTCATACGATTCGTCTTTGTCGATAAGAGAAAGGATTTCTTGGCATTCTGCCATGCCGCGGACAAGATCTTGATTTCCAATTTTGAAAAGCAACGAATCCGATTGAACATTCGGGCGAAAATTGCTGCCCGTGAAGGGCGTTTGCCAGACTTGCAATGCATGGTGCTTTTGCGGTGTATCGCCAGCTCGCATGCTGAGCATGGTACCGTTCTCAAAAAACGCTTGACCATGGCACACGAGGGGCGTATCAACCTCTTGGCGGATCAGGTTGTAGCGAAGCTGAAGATAGACGCCGGTTTCGATATTTACAAACAGGAACAGAAAATCCTCACCGTTCGGCGATTTGATGATTCGGTCGAAGGCTAAGTTGTTCAATCCATGATCGAACAATTTGGAGGCGCCGGTTTGGAGAACGAATCCATTTGGGAAGATGACTCCATGGTCATCCGGAAGCAAAGCGCACGCGAGTCCAAGCGAATCCAAGCGCTCGACCGATAAACGTTTCGTGCTGAAAATCAAATATCGAAAATCTCTTTCTTGGTAGGGTCTGATTTTAAACAGGATTAGATTGCCAAGAATGGCATAGTAGGTTTCGGCATCGTCAAGCGTCTGATCGGGACTGTCCACGGGTTCGCGATAAATGCCAAGACCGTCTTCGGTATTGTCCTCCACCTTGATGGTCAAGTCCCCCTGAATGCACTCCACGAAGACACGATCTTCGATCGAAATGTGGGGATGTTTACCGTGTCGATGATGATCGCGAGTGGCTCGTTTCCATTGAAATGCATGTTGGGCAGGTGGTCGGATTTCCGACTCGCTTCGATTATCGATATAGCGAAGCTGGTTGCCATCGATGGCCCACTTGAAGGCCTTGATGCCAGCGCTCGCTTTTCCGATCTGAAAGATTGCGTAAAGATTGACTCCGCTGCGGAAGAATCGTGTGAAAGTCGCATTGCGATAGTAGCGATAGAGTTCTTGAAAGTCGCGTCGGAACGAAGAGTCGGCAATAGCTTCGAGGGATTCCTGCTTGGCGTTTTCCCCGTCAAATCGATACACCGAAAGAACATCGCCGGGTTCGATCTCCGTTTTGAGACCAAATTGAACGTTGTAGCCGAGCAACACGATCCCGTCCGACGCGAAGATATCACGCGGGATACAGTTGTGTTCCGTGGTGACATGTGTCGTTGTCAGGAGCCGAGTCTCTAGGTTTCCGAAGACAGCAGCGCGAGCTTGGTTCAGGTTCGAGAAGCGTTTCCGGAGATCGGCAGACGCTTCGCGAAGCCGATTGCGAAGAACTTCGTACGTTCCAGATGCGAGAGCAGTATCGGTCATCATGATGGTGACTGACTACTTCTTTGGCAGAAAGGTTGCGACCGGTTGGGTGGCAAGACCAAGCGAGCCCGCCATCCCAAGCAAGTTGACCAGCTGAGATTGGATACCGGCAGCTGAGTCACCCGCGAGCAGTTTAGCAATCAAGGCAGCGACACTCAGGTCTTTGATGTCACCTGAATTCAAATGGAGCTGTCCTAAGAGCGCGCCCAGCTGTTCGCGAAAGTGATCCGGGCTTCCGTTGAAGAATGTCTCTTTGATATCTGTGGCTACTTTGGAGCTTAGGACAAATCGATCGATTGCCTTGCCTCCTTGTATTGCGGATGAAATTTGATCGAAGAATTGACCATCGCCGCCAACAATATCGATCTTGGCGGACTTCAGTGCTTCACCGATCACAAAGGATTGATTCTCCGCGATCGAAGACTGTGCTGTGATCGCGGCGATTTCAATTTGCTTGTCCTTTTCGAGCCGTAGCTTGAACTCTTCGTGATCGCGACCGATTCCGTCGAGTTCTTTCATGGCGAGGGCCTTTTCGCTGATGCCTTGGGCTTCCGCAGCGTATTTTTCACGAAGCACGCGCGCTTCAGCGAGTCCCTGATCTTGGGTCGCGACTGCTTTGGCTTGTTGCACTTGTGCTTCGGCCAGTCCTTGGGCGGCATGTTCAGCCGTCGCTGCTTCGGCGGTTAGCTTGGAAGCCGCCGCACGCTGTTCCGCTTGATCGCGGTGCGCTTCTGCTTCGATTCGGGTTTTTGCGGCGGTGCTCTCGGCAGCTTTGCGACCAGCCTCGGCGGCCTTGATCTCGCGAACAAGAGATTGTTCCGCAATCGTCTCAGCGGCCGTGATCTCCACCTTCTTGGTTCGATCGGCAGTCGCGAAGGCTTCCGTGTCTTTGATCTTTTGCTGTTCTTCGACCACCGCGCGTTCGACAATGACTCGTTCGCGAATCACTTCTTGGATGTTCCGCTTTTCGGTTTCGAGTGCTTTCTCTTTTTCAACGATGGCCAGTCCAACAACGCGCTCGCGTTCCGTTGCTTCAAGCGTTTTGTCCCGAAGGATACGTTCTAATTCGACCGCATCGGTACGTTCTTTGTTTCGTTGAGCTACAAGGATGGTTCGTTCTTTGTTCTGAGTCGCGATGCCAATCTCTTCATCGACCGCGATCTTGGCTCGTTCGGACGACAGGCGGTTCTCTTCTTGGACCTTGGCCGCGGAAGCATTTTCACGAGCTTGGATTTCGGCAACTTCTCGTTTTTGTCGTTCGGTCGCTTCAATACGCTGACGTTCCAATTCCAAGATTGCTTCCTGGGCTTCGACGTCCTGTTTCTTCAGTGTTTTTTCCCGCTCGCGAGTAAAATGGTTCTCCTTGATTTTCTCATTCGATGTCAATTCGGTGATTTTCTTAATACCCTCTGCGTCGAGGATGTTGTTAGGATTGAGCAATTCTAGTCGTGTTTGTTCCAGGTAGTCGATCGCGCAGTCATCGAGTCGGTATCCGTTAAGATCGGTTCCAATGACCTTCAGAATCTCGTTCTTGAACTTGTCCCGTTTGTCGTAGAGTTCGACAAATTCAAATTGCTTGCCGACGGTCTTGAGCGCTTCAGAGAACTTGGCATCGAAAAGTTCGCGAAGCGTTTCCACTTGGCTAGCTCGTTTGCAGCCAATCGATTGCGCGACTTCTTTGATTTCTTCGTTGGTTTTATCGACTCGAATGAAGAAAGCAGTTTTGATGTCGGCGCGGATGTTATCTTTGCAGATAAGCCCCTCGGAGCCCTCGCGAGCGATTTCGAAGCTCTTCAAGGTAAGGTCCATCTTTTCGTATCGATGTACCACTGGCCAGACAAGAGCTCCGCCATCGATGATGACTGACATTCCACCCATCCCTGTTTTTACGATTGCTTCGTCTGGTCCCACTTTGATGTAGAACTTGCTTGCGATGACGATAAAGGCCATGCCAACCAGGATCAACGATCCGATCAAGATCAAGGCACCGACGGCCCATTGAGGGATAGTGGCGGCAAACAAAATGATGTCCATAGGATTAACTGTGTGTGCTTGTGGAATGGGAATCGGTCGTGGTAGGAGAAACGAGGTAAAGATGCTTTTTTGCGTCGTAGTGGGTGATCCACACTCGGGTGCCCTTAGGCAGGTGAGGCCCGTCGGTTCGAACGTTTAGCAGCAATGGCGCCGCACCGGTTCTGTATTTGGCTTGCCCGTTGTCAGGAGTCGCATCGTACGAGGAAATTTCTGCTTCTTGTCCAATCAACGATTTGGACTGGAGTTGATTCGTGGTACTGAACCATCCTTGCATCGGCTGTGTCGCAAGTTTCACCAGCGGCAGGGTGCAAACAATATTGCGACCGATTAAACCAAGAGTAACGATCGAGCCTGGGTTCGGGGTAAACCAATCATCCAGAGATAGCCACCAGATCAACGAGACACTCCACCATGCAATCGCAAAAACGCCAAGCCACAACATGAACGGAACGCTTCTCAGGTTGAGCCATTTCGTCGGGGCCAGAACGACGGCTCCGACAGCATCATCCAGTCCATGAAATAGCCCATGGAAAGGATTGTGAACACGGAAAGGAAAATGCCCCTGTAGATCGATACCGAAACCTATCGCAATCGTGAAAAGGCTCCATGAAACGACCAGCAAAAGCAAGATTGTTGCTGGCAGAACAGGTGAAGCAAGAAGTGGCTGAATCAGTTCAAACACAGACGTTACGCTTTTCGAATTGGATACTTTTTGCACACGACCGATTCACAATACGGGTTCCCAGCAGTCAAGATCCGTCGTTAATTTCATTTCAGTTCAATGAAAACCATTATCCACCCAAAGGGTGTCAAAAGTTTTTGTTGTCAGTTTGCCATATCTGAATTGGCTAGAAATAAAGACAAGCAGGGCGCAACAACTTTTCGCGATGGCGATTTTTGAAGAAAGCGATTTTGAAAGGACTTTAAGTTTCTCGGAAAATCGGTCAGCTTTGGTGGCATTGCCAAAACGCATTTGATAAGATTCTGCTGTCTTTTGAATGTGTTGCGATTCCGGAACGAAAGCAAGTTTCGGAAATGGTTCATTCTTGTTTGGAGTTTGAGATGAAGAAATCGAGTGATTCCCCACGTCGTTGGCTGCGGTATGAAGCGTTAGAGCCACGAGCCATGATGGCGAGTGACCTCATGGAGCTCCACAATTTCATCATGCCAGAGGATTGCGACAACAGTGGTAGCGTGTCCCCACTTGACGCACTGATGGTCATCAATTCCTTGAACCAGCCGAATTCAGGTACGGCGGAAGAAACTCGATTTATCGATGTGGATGCGGACGGGCGAACTTCGCCGCTCGATGCTCTTGTGGTGATCAATTATTTGAACTCAAAATCGCCTGACGCCCCGTCTATGCCGAGCGCCGTGCGGACCGAGAATCGAATTGCTCGAATCGAAGCCGCCCTAGCTAACTTCACTCTTCCACCTAACATGGGACTGATGCAAGCTCAAGAGATTCTCGATACACTGAAAGCGGGAGGCCGCCCGGAAATCGGTGAACGCTTTATGGAAGGTCGGATTCTTGAGCGATCCGAAGTGCAGCGGGTAGAGAATGAACGATCGGCTGTTTTGGTAGCCGATCGAATGGATGAAGATCATCGCGATAAGGCGATTTCAGAACGTATTGAGGGTTTCGCAAAACGGTTAACAGAAGCTGGGGTCACAGCGTCGGTCATCACGACCATTTCCAGCGAGATCAAGGCTGGATTCGACGCTAAGCAGCCGCTCACCTTCGATCAAATCAAGTCAAGACTGACGGAGCTTGGCGTTGACGTCAGCAAGCTGTTTCCCGTTGTTCGTCCACCAGTCTCGCCCCCCCCACGAACTGAGATCACACCACCGACTGTTTTGGTGACTATGATCTTGAATCGATTTCAGGTACCTACTGCTACCATCGAGATTGTGACCAAGGCGATGACGTTGGCAACCGAAGCTGGCAAGTCGTTGACGGCTCGTCAAATCCTTGATCTTCTACGGGAAAACGGGGTGCAGATTCCTGCAGGCCTGGAGCGTTGGCTTCGCCGATAAGGTGTATCAACCTACATGAATTGGACTGGTTTGTTCCAGCTTAATCCGGGGGTAAGCGTCCATGTTGGCACTGCAGTCAATTAGCGTTGTGATTGGAAACGACAAGCCACTCGGATGGCTTGAGATAGTACGGGGTCCAATCTCTGGGAGCTAACCCTAGGATCGAGCCGCAGAGGGAGGTTATGCTACCGCTGTGTGCGATCATTGCGATGGGAGGAAGCATGTCCGATCCCTTTGCAAGTCGTTCTTCCAGCCACCCAGTAACGCGATCCATCATCTCCTTGGTGGTCTCGCCATTGCCGGGACGATATGTGTTTGGCTTGTCCAGCATATCATGAGCGTTCATGATCTCTTCCTGTGGAATGTCGGCCCATGCAAGACCTTGCCAACTTCCAAAGTGGCGTTCTCGCAATCGCGCATCTCCGACCGTTGATAGGCCCAATTGAGAACCGAGCCATTCCGCCGGCTGTCGTGTGCGACTTAAATCACTATGCCAAATTTCTGCAATCTGGTCGGGGCCAGTAAGCTGCCGAAGGCATTCAAGCTTCGGCTCAAGAGAAGCTTGCCATGGCGATTCAAGCGCGACATCATGTTCGCCATAACAAATGCCTTCCCATTCCGGAGAAACCTTTGGATGACGAATTAGATAGAGGGTAAATCTAACCTTCGATGGGTCATGGGGCGCCAATATCCTAGGGGGAGCAGTTTGGGGGTCAAGTCGATTCAAGGGGCCAGCCTCGTAACGCTCCAAGAACTCGTCGATTCATTTTTTCGATATTGGAAACGGTCGTGAAGTCGCGATGGCTTCCCTTGCCAAAATTCGAACATATTAGGAATCACACAGTAACCGCCCCAATTCTCGGGCCTAGGGATCGACTTGCCTTCGAATTGAAGCTCCAAATCGCGAACTGCTTGCTCCAGCTTAGTTTCGTCATCGATAGGTCGCGACTGCGGAGATGCGATGGCACCCAATTGGCTGGACCGTGGGCGAGCAGCAAAGTAAGCGTCAGAAACTTCCGCAGAGGTCTTCACGGCAAGCCCCTCGACTCGAACTTGACGGTCAAAGATTGGCCAGAAAAAATGGAGGGCAACTCTCGGTTGAAGTGAAATCTGTTGGCCTTTTTCGGATTCATAGTTAGTGAAAAATGTAAACCCACCCAGATCGACGTGCTTGAGGAGTACAACGCGACTGCTCACACCCTCACTATTTTGGGCCCCTGCGATTCGCGTTGTGGTATTTCCCTCCGTGGAAGTCGACAATGTCATCGCATTCAGCTCGAACCAGCTAGGCAATTCGGCTTCTTGGAGTTGCTTGAACCAGGATTCAAAAAGCTGCCAAGGGTCGCTGGGCAAATCGGTCAAAGAAAGGGAACCAAACAAGTAGTCACGTCTCAAATGATGAATTGCCAAAACAACATCCTCGTTTGCGGCATAGAATTTGCGTAGATTTGAATCGTTTGTCAAAATGGCGAAGATGGTCCAAACGAAGTTGGCATCTAAGCCGTAATATACCAAGAGCTTATCCACTAGATCAGATTTTACTAGAATGAACCGAAGCCCAAATCAAAATCCGGAGGGGATCGCAACTCAGCGAGTATCGCTTGCTGGCTATTTGATGGTTGCCTCTTCCGGCGTGCAAGACCCGATTTATGCGAGGTCGGTGTGTATTATCGTCGAACACACGCGCGAGCGGTCGGTTGGTATTATGCTCAATCGGCGATTGGCAATGAAGACGGACGGGCTTTGGAACGAATTGTTGAAGGGCGAGGGTGTATCTGTCAATCCTGCGTCCTATATCAACTTTGGAGGGCCTTTGGATGGCCCGTTGTTGGCAATTCATAACGATGAAGAGCTTGCGGAAGGAGGCAACAATCAAGGTGTATTCCTTTCTGCACATACGGAAACACTGAAAAAATTGGCTTTGGCAACTCCGACGCAGTGTAGGCTCTTTATTGGGAACATCGTTTGGGCTTCAACAAAGCTCGAGAGCGAAATTGTAAATGGGGACTGGCATGTTTTACCTGCGATCCCGGAGTTGGTGTTTTGCAATGAGCAAACGATGTGGCAAAACGCTATTCATGCAGTCGCGGACTGTATTATCTCGTCCATAACTGGGATAGAACCAGGATTGCAAAATCCAGAACGGAACTGACCAGTCGCCTTGCCACTACAATGTGTTGCGACAGCATTTGATCCCATCCTCAGGAATCTTGAAGCGACACGATGAACAAGCCCAGACCGAAGTCTCCTATCGGAGGCATTGTCCACACTTATCAAAAGTTCAATCCGACGGACTTTCCTAGTCCGACGGCGGAACCGGTCGATTTGGTCTCAGGTGCGTTTGAACACGCGCTTGCCTATGGCGGCTTCCGTCAGTTAACGGAGGAGGAACTGGCAAACGCTATTCAACTTGACCCCAGTCAGATCGCAGGCTTGGGGCCAAGTATCGAGTCGCTGCTGGCCATGCTAGAGGAGCGGAAACGCAAAATCCTTGAGAAGTACCAAACCGATGGGTTGGACAAAAAAGCGAACGACCGGTTTGAAAAGATTTCAAAACGAGCTTCGCCTCCGTCTAAGCTGAAGGGCGAATTCCATAAGGCCGTTCAGTCGAAGCAGATTTATTTGCTCGAACAGGTCTGGTACCGTGCAGATCGCGAATCTCGCGACTTCGCTGCCGAGGTGCTGAATGTGATGGAGTCTCTTGGGGACAAGTACCAAATCGACGACCTGATCAGCAAGTACACGTTCAGCGGTCGCGAGAAAATGGACATTCCGCTTGCGATCGAGGTCAAGCAAGAACTCGAAAAAATCGACGAGTTGATCGAGCAACTGAAGGAAGCCGCAAAAACGGCCCAGATTGGCCTGATCGACATGGAAGGATTAGCCGAATTTGCGCCAGCAGCTGATTTAAACCAGTTAGAAGAATTGCGAAATCAAATCAACAATTACGTTCGGGAGATGGCCGAGCAGCAAGGTTTAGAACGAGACGAGAAGGGTAATTATCAACTTACCCCCAAGGCTCACAAGATCTTTCAAAGTCGGCTTCTCGGCCGTATTTTCGAACACTTGAAGGCCTCCCGAACGGGGCGCCATACGGGCCGGATCGTAGGCGACGGAAGTGTCGAACTGCCTTCTACCAAACAATACGAATTCGGTGACTCCATCGCCAATCTAGATACGACGCAATCGGTGATCAATGCGATGCTAAAGCGTCCTGGCCAACGTCCGTTGAGATTGATGCCGGAGGATCTAGAAATCCATAAGACCCGAAACAGCCCTAAGTGCGCGACGGTCGTAGCTATGGATATGAGTGGCTCCATGCGATATGACGGCCAGTATATGAACGTCAAACGCATGGGATTAGCTCTGCAGGGACTTATTTCTAGTGAATATCCAGGGGACTTCCTGAGATTTATCGAAATGTATACCTTTGCCAAAATGCGGCGACCGTCTGAAATCGTTGACATGATGCCAAAGCCGGTCACCATTCATAATCCGGTGGTTCGGCTGAAAGCAGACATGAGCGATCAGAATGTCTCCGAGCAAGACATTCCACCCCACTTTACCAACATCCAACATGCCCTGCGTTTAGCAAGACAGAATCTGGCGACAGCCGACACACCGAACAAACAAATTGTTCTGATCACCGACGGGTTGCCTACCGCTCATTTCGAGTCCGAGACACTATTCCTGTTGTATCCCCCTGACCCCAGGACGGAAAAGGAAACCATGCGAGAAGCCATCCAATGCGCCAAAGAAGGGATTGTCATCAATCTGTTTCTTGTGCCCAGCTGGTCCCAATCCGAAGAGGACATTCGATTTGCATATCGCCTTGCGGAACAAACCAAAGGTAGAGTCTTCTTCACCGCTGGTAATGATCTCGATCGATTTGTGCTTTGGGACTACGTGGAACGGAAACGTGAGATTCTTGGCTAACGACTGTAGTCAACGCGCGCCGCTTGCCTGACACTTGGGCTTTGTTACTATTACAACGCATGGGAATCACCTGGTGATAGATCTTGCGGGTTAGTCAACATAGCTAACGCGAAACACTCGATCTTCAACTTTTTGGATGCTTCTTTCCAGGATGGAACGGCGGTTGCTCTTAAGGCAGTCTTGAATCGCTTCAATGCAAGGATCGTCATGTTACAAGGATCCTAAACCAGGGGGAGATGATTGTTTGCTAGCTGATATTCCAACCAGCTAGTGCTCAAGCATCCAAGAAGGAGTTGTCGATGAGTGCTGTCTATTGTTTGAGCTTTGTTCCATTGCGTTTCGTCCATCAGTTCATTGCTTTTATGGGCTACACGGTCCTGATCTGCGCAGCTGGTCAGAGCCAAGTGGCGTTTGACGTGAATCAGGTTGCACCGGCTCGTAACAGCGATTCGATTGGATTGATGAATCAGATGATCGATTCCAAACTGGTGGATATTCAGTTGGACGTTTCGGCTCTGTTTACGCCAGGCGATGCGGCGGTGGTGACCGAATACACCGTGCGAGTTGTTAGCCGACACGAAGAGGTTCAAGTAGCTGACTTTTCACCTAGAACGGAAATGCACAGCGATGTTTTCGGAACGATGCAAGTGAACACGAATCAAGATCGAGTACGCGAGGCTGCCATTCGTGGAATGGGTGGGTACCCAGGTGTTGGTTCCGCCCAAGGTTACGCATTTTATCACGATACGAATCAGGAGAATGTTCAATATGCAAGAAAGCCAGCATTGGAAATGGTCAGCGCGGCTGGGACTCTTGAACGTCGTCGTGGAGTTTATTTCAAAGTGCGACAATCGTCTCAAACCACACTGGAAGGTGCGAGACCGTTCCGAATTGTGTTTGAAGTACCAAATTCATGGCGAGCCGACTTACTGGATGTGACCATTGAGGCAGCGGGATTTGAACACAACGGGGCGAAGCGAACTCGGATTTTATCGTCCGAGCAATTCGTCGTTGCCGTCTATCTTGAAAACGATGATCATGCAGCTCGAGTCGCTCGAAACTATGTAAGGCAGCAGCAAAGCTTGCACAATTACGCCAAGACGTTTGCGAAGACGATCGAACAAAGAAGCTTTCCAACCCCGATTCATAAGTTGGGAGCAAAATTAGACATCTATGAGCCAAGCATTCCTGCGCGATGGCTGGAAGATCTAATTTACCAGCAAGGAGTATCTTACAACCTTACCAAATTGTCGCATTTGCCGGTGGATGTCCGAGTGGCCATCATGAGCTACCTGGATCAAAAGCATCTGATCGAATCCATGTCCGCGACTCGCGAGGTCCCCAGTCTTGCGGCTCGCAATGTTTCACTCAACGATTATGTGCAACGTTAAGCGGAATCCCGGGAAGTCGTTCCGCTCCCAGGAATAGTTCTGGATTGACGGTATAATTTCGTTAAGATTGTTCGGAGAAGTCGCGTCCCTCCTTTAGCCACCATACCGTTCAATGAAGCATTCCGCTGCTGTGATTTCGTTTAACCGTCAGCCGAAGGCGTACGTGAATAGTATCAAGTACGCCTTCGGCGGACTGTTAAACGATTGATTGAACGGTATTGCCTTTAGCCAACAGTCTAATGATGGAAAAACAGTCCGTAGAAAATGTGTTGGATCGCCTTCGACTTGGAAATGGTTTCCAGGTAGCATTTCTGTCGTTGCTAGGTGTTTTGCTACCATGCGATTCTGGATTGGCGCAGGATTCGGATATGAAGAATCGCGCCCTGAATGCCTCGATCACTCAAGTTCAGCCCATGACTGGGATTGTATTGTGGACGACGAACGAAGCCGTTCAGACAGCCCCCATTCAGTTGGAGTACAGTTACTTCACGTACGCAGAAGTTGTTAATGAGAAAGGTCAATACAACTGGAACTCCATCGATTTGTTGCTGGAGCAGATTGCCAAGCGTGGGCACCAAGCCATTTTACGATTTCACGATACCTACGTTGGAAAGAAGACAGGCGTTCCAAAGTACATCGCAGCGTTGTCCGACTATAAAACAATGACTGGTAAAAGTGAGGGGAAGTCGACCGAGTTTCCTGACTGGACTCATCCAGAGCTGCAACGGTTCACCTTGGAGTTCTTCGAACGCTTTTCGGAGCGTTACGATCAAGACCCGAGAATCGCATTTGTCCAAGTTGGATTTGGTCTTTGGGCCGAATACCATATTTACGATGGTCCCATGATTCTTGGAAGGACCTTCCCCTCGAAGGAGTACCAATCGCAATTCGTTTTGCATTTATCGAAGGTCCTCAAACAAACTCCTTGGATGATTTCCGTCGACGCTGCAGACGGTGAGTTCGCTCCGTTCGAAGACAATCCTTTATTGCAGGCGCTGCCATTTGGATTATTCGACGACTCGTTTAATCATAAGAAACATGCCAAAGAGAACGAGCCTAATTGGAAAGTTTTTGGGAGCGAGCGATGGAAGCGGGCACCAACGGGCGGAGAGTTTAGCTTTTTTGCGAAGGTGGACCAAACCAAAGCGCTTGCGGAAAAGGGACCGCACGGAACTTCATTCGAAAAGCAGGCTGCCAAGTTCCACATCTCTTTTATGATTGGCGATTCCCAGCCAGAATATCAATCGGCAGATCGAATCAGAATCGCATCGCAGGCTTGCGGCTATCGTTTTCGTGTGACTGAGTTCAAAACCAACGATACACATTCACGCATTAGTGTTTGCAATCAAGGAATTGCCCCCATTTACTATGACGCCTTTGTGTCGATCGATCGAACACGAGCGTCGGAATCGCTGAAGGGGTTGCTTCCTGGCGAGACGCGATCGTTTTCGATTCAAGCAGGAGGAGTCAACCCATCGATTTCCATCGAATGCGATCGGCTCATACCTGGGCAGATCATCGAATATGAAGCTGACTTATCCCATTAGCATTCGAAGGAAAGGTCGTCGTTTCGAGATGGCGAATCGGAATCGATTCCCAGTTGGGATTGCATGCGAGGAAAATCGCGAACAAAAGTGTCGGTACTACTGTGGACGTGCTCCGCTTCAGTAATAAATCGTATTTGCTCATCGGGGTAGACATCATGCTTGATGAGAATTCTCTCAAAGGGTTCCAAGGGTGAACCGTAGCAGATGATCATTTTGTGTTCGTCAAATTGAATCTCTTGTTGCTTACGCGGATTCAGGACAGCGATCCCGGTGCAGCCATCGTTAAGGATCAAGTCTTCAAAATCGTAGAAGATACTTTTCAGTACTGGGACATCGATATGCTCACGATACAAATCTTCGTGCTCTTCTGAATCTCCACAATGGCTTGATTCCAACACAACATCCACTTCATTCCCAAGACAATCAATCAAATCAAGGAACAAGTCGAAGAGTCTTTCACGCGATGCAGCGGCCATAATGACAGGCACTTTGGCATTTGTTTTAGGGTCCGTGTATGAATCGTGTCGATATCCTTGTCTAGGGACGACTTGCAAATCGTAGGAAGGTCGGATTGCATCGGTTAGATCGAATGCGCCATACCGAAACACATTCATGTGCGTTTCTAGCTCGTCGCTGCTGAGCGATTTGAAGCTGGAGGTTGGATTCGTTCGTGTGTTGGTTTCTGGAACAGCCGACATGGTGTTCGGCTGGTAACCTGGAGCATTGCCCATGGGAATAGCTCGTGCTTTTCTCGGGTTGGAAGTTGCGAAGCAAAAGGTGAAAATGGTTGTTGCTTCAAGTCATTTGAAGAACTCCCAAGATTAGGTCGCCTTGCTGCGGAGCACTTAGATTTCGTTTTTTTTCCAATCAAATTTTCGATAGTACATCCGATACAATCGGAAGTGTTCGCGGATAACGTATCGAGCTTTTCGGGAATGGGAATTACGATGGGAAGTAATTCTCAGATGGAGCTCTCGCTGAGGGATCGTTCCGCCAAAAGATGCTCCCATCGACAACCCTGCAAAGTCGGTCGTTTTTTCCTTTACCCGGTTTGACTTCCAATCCATGACAACGTTCAAGTCGTACGAAAAATCAATTCAGCCTCATTGCATTCCTTGGTTTGCAATCTTGGTTCTGGTGCTTGTGCTTGGTTGCGAGACGAAATCAGCAAAGCAGGAGCTAGAAGCGACCGACGCGGTGTTGGCGCAATTGGAGTCGGTCACGAAACCTGTTCCTGATTCCAAGTCAAATTCCGAAGCACCGGTCAAGTCGCCCGACTTATCTCTTTTCCATGGCGATGGAAACTCGAAATCCGGCACCGCAGATATCGACCAGGCAGGCCCAGCATCGCCCACCAAAAAGCCAGCTAGTTCGATCATCACGATTGATGATCCCGCCAAACCCTGGACGACCCCAGATCAGTTACCTCGAGACATTTGGGAGGTGCAGTACTTGGGGAACGTGCCAATCGGTTATCTTCATCGGCATGCGGAGGTTTCTAAAACGCAGGGGAAGAAAGTCTTCCGAATCGAATCAGTTGGCGAGACACGAGTGTCGATCCAGGGGAAGTCTCAGATTCAAAAACTAAGGGTCGCGACTCTGGAGCAAGACAACGGGGACTTGATCAATATGGAAGGGTCGCTCGAGATTGATGATAACAAACAATCATTTAAGGGGAGTATTTTATCTGGCGTTCTACGTTTAACCAAAACGATCAACGGCAAAGTATCCCAAACCAAAATTGACTGGAAGGACTCTTTTCGAGGTCCATTCGCCGTCGAACAGTCTTTGATCCGAAAGCCAATACAAGAACGTGAGCGACGCCAGCTGAAGTACTTCGATCCCATCTTGGTTCGTATGATTGATGGATTGGTCGAAGCGGACGAATTCATTAGCACTCCGACCATGCTAGGTGGGACTCGCAATTTACTTGAGGTTCGGAATACAGCTTTGGTAGGAGATTCAGGTTTGAAATCATTGGTTTGGGTTGATTCCAATGGCGAGGGATACAAGACTTTGATTGCGTCAGCAAACCTTCGTTCCTTTCGCACACCACCCGTTGTAGCTCAGACCGTCGCTTCACTCTTTGAGCTCCAGGCTTTGGAAGTTCGATCGATTCCGCTTCAAGGGGCAGTTCAGTCGCTATTGGACGGAGTCGTCCCCGAATCGCGGACGTACCGAGTCACTCACGGGTCCAAAGACCCCTTTTCACTTTTCTCGGATCGAACCAATCAGCGAATCCGATCGGTGGATGCAAAATCAGCTGATGTATCGGTCTTTCCGGTGAACGAATCGAAGGAGTTGGTTGGTGGAATTGCAACCGAGGAGCGAATCGATCCAAATACACTCGCATCGACGGAGCTCATTCCAGCGTCGAGCCCTTTCGTCGTAAAGCTTGCAAATGCGATTCTTTCCTCCGACCAAGAATTTGATCCTGAGAAGGCAACGATTTCAGAAAAAGCTCACGTTTGTCAAAAAGAGCTCTTTAAACGGGTTCAATTTAAAGAATTTGACAACCAAGTCCAATCGATCCATCAAGTGATCCGATTGAGAAAGGCGAATGCGGTTGAGCATGCCATCCTCATGACCGCTGTTTGTCGCTCGCTCAAAATTCCTGCACGTATAGCCTTCGGATATCAGTACAACGGTTCGTCGGACGCGCCCGCAATGCGATTTCATGCTTGGGTCGAGTATCGCGACGGAGCAATGTGGCTTCCTATTGATTCGACGGAAAAGGAATCCGGAATCCAATTGGATCGGATCAAAGTCATCGAGTCAAATTATATGGACGCCAACCCTTATGATCCATTTTTGAACGTCGTGAAAATGATGGCCGAATTCGAGATCAAAGTACTTCCTAAGTGATTGGTGTGCGAGGCCAAGTATGAGAGCATGGCTCGCCGCCATTTTAGTGATCTGCCTCCTAATCCGAATCTTAGCGGCCTGGGTTTGGCAAAACTACAATGCGCAGGAAAACTATCTTCGATTCGGTGATAGCGATTCGTATTGGTATCTCGCAAGAACCATTGCTGAAGGTGAGGCCTATCAGTACGGCAGCTCGAATACCCAAATTTTCCGTGCGCCGCTTTATCCTATTTTTTTGTCCCCTTTTGCAGCATTGTTACCGCCCGGGGAATCGTTTTCTTGGCTAACTATTTTTGGGGCTAGAGTTGCGGGTTGCATCGCAGGCACGATGGGTGTCGCGATGCTGGTTTTTTTGGCGTCTCGACTAGCGAGTCTTTCCAAAAGCTTGTTGGTGCAATGCGGTGAACCATACACCAAGGCAATGCACAGCTTGGTTGCTGTTTCTACCGGTGTTCTTGCTACTTTGTATCCAGGCGCGGTAGGAATGAGTATCTTTGTACTCAGCGAAGCACTGTTCTGCCCGTTGATGATTGCGGGGCTCGGAGCGACATTGTTTTCTATCGTATCCATCGAACGCTCCCGGGATTCCAAGGCGATATTCTGGATGCTCGCAGCTGGTTTTTTGAGCGGAGCTGCTTGCTTAAGTCGTCCCAGCTGGAGCCTGTGGCCGGTCGTGATGTTTCCGTATTTTGCGTGGATTATATGGCGGACAGAACCGGTCGAACCCAGAATGACTTGGGGTAGACTTCGCACTTGGGTCTTGTGTTGCCTGATGTTTTGTATTGGGAACGCAGCCTGCATGTCGCCATGGTGGATTCGCAATTACTGGGTTTCGGGAACGTTTGTTCCAACAACGCTTCAGGTGGGAGCCAGTCTGTACGACGGCTGGCATCCAGGGGCTTCGGGAAGCAGTGACGAAAATATGGCCTTCGTCGATCAATTTGCAAAAGAGCAACTGGACGAGGATCAAAAGCAAAAGGATGCGGGGAATAGGTTGACTGGGACGTTTGAGTCGCGACTTGACCGGCGGCTGAGGAATGCTGCTATTGATTGGGCTCTTGAAAACTCATCTGCCGCTGTTCAGCTAGGATTGATAAAATTTGTGAAGACGTGGTCCCCAATGCCTGTAGCTCGAGAATTGGGAAGCAGCGCGGTGCGGTGGGCTGAAGCGTTTGGATACAGTGTGATTATGCTGCTTTCCGGGGTAGGGATGTGGCGACTTCGCACTCAATCAGGCGCATGGTTGATGGCGATGCCAGCGGTCTACTTTGCCGTCCTGCATATGTTTTTTATCGGTTCAGTCCGGTACCGACAGCCTGCGGTATTGGTGCTGTGCGTGCTAGGTGGCTTTGGGCTAGTTTGCTGCATGCAATGGATTACGAACAAATTTAATGGGTCAAAAAAGAATGTCCACGGGTCGATAGCTTCTCATTCCAATGTCACGGTTGACGCAAGTAGTAACAGAAAACCAAGCTAAGAATACCGACGAAGTGATTCGTCGCAGTCGAGATCGCGTCTGGGAACATCGCATGGTTTGGCTATTGTTGCTGACCATTTTGGGACTGACTGGTTACTTCTTTGCAATGGGGCAAGTCGATGATAAGTTGACCAAGGAAATACTGAAGCGTCTGCGCACAGAATTTCCAGGCCACCAAGTGAATGTGGATCGGGCTCATCTGCAACACGGACAATCGATCACCATTGAAGGAATTCGGATTACCAAACCGACTGACCAAGGGCTTCGCGACGTGGTTCGCTGCAGTCGATTGGTATGCTACGGTCCGTTGGAGTTGATTGGATTAGCTCAAGGTCAACTGCCTGTTCAAAAGGTCATTGCGGATGGACTGGAGGTGTCGTTATGGCCTACGTCGGCTGGTCGTTTCAGCGTTCAAGATCTTTCCAGCAAGAAGCCTCTTAATGCCAGTTTCCCTGCGATCGAAGTCCGTTCAGGTTTGATTCGCATCGGGAATGAATCAGCACAAACAGGGCAAGAGATCATTTGCCATGACTTACGCGTTCAGGCCAGTCTTTTGCCTCGTATGATTGGAGGCAGGGTGATGCCGCTTGCGGTCAAGGCAACCGCAAGTGTTTCAAGTAGCTTCTTTCGAAGCGTTAACTTGGTGGCGACAGTCAATGAGGACAAAACCAACTGGACTCTTCAAGGTCAGATTGCCCAGTTCGAGTATTCGCAGCGTCTAGCAGTACAACTTCCAAAGATGTTTCAAAAGCAACTGAGCCAAGTGGAAGGCTTTAGCGGTCAATTCAACACTTCATTTGCCGCTGTATCGAATCAAGGAACTCTTGATTTTGAAGCCAAGTCCACTATTTCTCAAGGAAGGTTGTTACATCCCAAGGTACCGTACCCGCTTGAATCCATCTCGGGCGAAGTTCACTTCAAGAAAGGAAGCGTTTATCTCAACCACTTCAAGGCATTCAGTCGAGACACCAATCTTGCGTTTGCAGGCCATTTACACGGCTATTCTTTTCCAGCACCGCTGGAAGCCAGTCTTGCGGTTCAAGGTTTGGCACTGGACGAGCGTTTGTATCAAGCACTTCCCGTTTCCATCCAAGAAACGTGGCGCAAGATGGGTGTTGCCGGCAAGGTCAATGCGCAAGCGACTCTTCAGTTTGATGGTTCGCAATGGAAGCCAAAAGTAACGGTTCAAGCATTGAATGCGGGTCTGGAGCCTGAATTCTTTCCCTACCCCGTCAAAAATGTAAATGGCGAATTTGTTTATGAGGATGGCGTCATCACGGCCAAGAATCTGGTCGGTCAAGCGGGGGAACAAACGATTCGCGGGGGGCTTACTCTAACGCAGGCTAAGCCACGTTGGCTGATGGATCTGCGTTTGGCTGCGGACGGACCCATTGCTATTGACGAAGCCTTGTTGAAAGCCCTTTCGCCTCGCGGAACCACCCCTAGTGGCATGAACCAATTTGTCACCTCGCTTCATCCCTCGGGAACCGTTCTGTTGAAGCAAGGTCGTTTTACGCGGACCGCCGACCGGCCCGACACCATTTCCAAAGCGATCGAGCTGACGTTTTCTGAATGCTCCGTTAAGTATGACAACTTTCGCTACCCTATTGTGGACGTCCATGGTGAAGTGACCATCGATAACGAGCGTATTCTTCTCCGAGATTTCGTTGGACGAAACGACGGTGCTCGAATCAAAGGGTATGGGTTATGCCAAACAAAAAATGCCGCCCTAGAGTCTCTTGAGCTATTTTTTGATGGCTTCGATGTTGGGCTTGATGAAGAGCTCCAACTGGCACTTCCCAAGAGCGTTCGAGGACTGTGGGATCAGCTTCAGCCAAGTGGCGTGCTGGATCAAGTGAACGTGGAGATTACTCGAAAGAGCACGAGCCCAGCTATCGACTATCGAGTTGAAGTGGTCGAAAAGAGTGAGTCGGAAACAAGATCAGGGAGGTCCGTATCCGTTCGCCCCATATCCCTTCCTTATCAGATCAATGATATCGCCTGCAAGATTTTGTATCGGCCAGGAAAGATTGACATCAAATCGCTTTCAGGAACGCATGACTCCAGCCGAATGAAAACTGAAGGCATGTGTCGCCTACACTCCGACGGCAGATGGGATGGGATGCTCTATTGGTTGCCGTCCACCCGTCTCGTGGTAGATCAAAGCTTACTGAATTGTTTACCAAGCTATCTACGTGACCCTTTGGTTCGCATGGATTTTCGTGGGCCAGTCAGTATCACCGGCAACACAAGAGTTTCTTCCCCCACGACTCCGTATCAACCGCAAATGATTGCGAGCGCAACAAATCCAGATGAACCGATGGGCGATGTCTCGATCGTTCGAGAATGGGATCTGGAATTGCAGATTGAAGATGGGAGACTGGGTGGAGGTGGCATTGCTTCTGGCATTCGAGGGTCCCTGTCCCTTTTGGGCATGAGCACCCCGGCTGGCCCTATGGCATATGGCATGTTAGATCTCGACGCGCTTGCGATCAAGAATGTCGCAGTGACTGGGGTGCGTGGTCCGTTTGCATTCAACCGCGAACAGTTGATGTTTGGTCGAGATGCAATCCTGTGGCAGCAACAGCAAAACTTGCAGATTCCGAGCCTTCGTTTGAGTATTCCGGACAGCGATGTGGTTGCTGCGGACTATCTTGGTCAGACCCAGGATTCGAATGCTGTTTCGCAAGCTTCGTTTCGTAGCGAATTCCGGGACTCGCTAGCCAACCGACCGGGTATCCTCAATCGAACGGAATCCTCCCCTCCCGAAAATCCCAATGCTGTTTCTGCAAATCCCGAAGTGCCCATTCTGGATATCAAAGACACCGATGTTCGAGCGCGTTCGTTAAGCGGTACCATCTTCTTAAGTGGAACAGAACCACTTGGGCTTGGGGAACGGTCGAGATACCGCTTCCGGCTAGTGGATGCCGACCTTCACGGATTTCTGGTGGACCTGGGTGAGACCAACACCAGTACATCCGGAAGACTATCTATCCAATGTGATGTCAACGGCGCGTTGACCAATACCTCGTCACTGGAGGGTCAAGGGCAAGCATGGTTGCGTCGTGCCAACCTGTATGAACTTCCTGCAATGATTCGGTTGTTTCAAATCCTGTCCGTGAGCCCCAGTCAAGCTGCCTTCGATTCTGCCGACGTTCAATTTGCGATCGATGGAGATCAGTTCCCTATCCAAGAACTCACTTTGGATGGAGACATTGTCTCTATGCGTGGGACGGGGTGGGTAAACATGCGACGTGAGGTTCACCTCGATATGTTTGCTAATGTTGGTCGCCGAGGCGGCATATTCCGTCCTATTTCCAACGCGAGCGGTGCGAAGTTATGGCAAATCGAGGTCGATGGTACCACCAATGACCCACAGATTCGTCATCATCGACTCTTCATGAACACCCTCGACAAGGTCCTTCCTGAAAATGCAACCCGGCAGTAAACCGCTTTGAAAAGCGGCTTCACGCTTTGCTTCCTAGGTTGCAATTGCTATCGCGTTCGGAATCCTCTTCGGAATCCGTTGGAGATCGGATTGGAGTTGGCTTGCGAAGTTTTCGCGGAAGCTTGTTCTGTTGGAGTCATCTCTTTCTTCACGCTGTCTCCCACGCTATTGGAGGCAAGAACGCGTTCGGGAGATTTGACTTGCTGAATGACTTGGTCTACAGCCGCCGGATCTAAAACAACTGTTTTCGAGTTGGAATTGGAAGTGATGACTGGTGCAGCCGAACTACCTTCCCCTTCGCCGCTAAGTCCACTATTCGAGGACGACGATGACGACGGAGTTGTCGTCGACGACGTGCTAACGGCCGGAGCCGGTGTGAACGTCAAATCCGTGGGATGGGCTTTGATTCGGAACAAAGAAGCGTCCCCTTCTTTACCGCGAACTTCAACACGTGGATCGGTTACTGGCAAGACCGCTTGAACTGACTGATTGGAAGGATTTGTAGCTCTGACGGTCAATTGGCTTCCCGCTGAGTTGAGCGATACTTTGACATCCTTATACGTACGCCAATCCCCAGCACCACTGTTCCAAACTGTTTCAGCATTGGGTCGTACTGCCGCCGTAATACCTCGCCTCAAGTTGCTTCCCATGAAGTCTCGTAGGTCGATGAATCGAGCTTCTATGCGACCGGAGCTGAGCGGGGTTGAAACAGAGCTGGTTGCCGTAGGTGCGGAACTAACAACAACCGATCTCGTTTCGCCAGAAACAAAAGGCAAATCTGGCAATGTGAATCGATAATCTCCAGGTCCAACATTATTGAGCGTGAAGCCATCGGAGGAACTCAATAAGGTAAGCGGTTCGCTTCCAGTTGCACCGTTGATCATCTCGACGGAAATCGGTAGACCACGCAGTCCTTCGGGAATGGTTACACCAACATTGCGTGGCGTAAAGTTCTGCACATTCAAGGTGACCGTTGCGGTGTCGGTTGCTGTTCCGCCGTCGCTAATGGTGTAGCTGAAGGTGACTGTTCCCTTAAAATCGGAATTCGGGGCGGAGTACAAAAGAGTGCGTCCGTTCGGGCCGATTTGAACGGTCCCTTGCCCAGTGGCCGGCTGTGTCACTGCGGTGATCGTGTAGGTTTCGCCAGAATCGACGTTGGGATCGTTGGCTAAGACGTTGAGCGATTGGCCAGGCGCCGAAAGAGTGTTGAGAGAATCATTGACGGCATCAGGTGCATCGTTGACCGCCGCCACGTTGAATGTCACGGTGCCGCTGGCGAGTCCGCCATTACTGCTTCGCACGGTGTACACCACTTGCTCAGGGCCGTTGAAATTAGCTCGAGGAGCATAGTTCACCTTTCCATTGACGACACGGGCTGTACCGGTGGGAGCACTGACTTCCGTAATGGTAAGCGTGTTGCCTGTTTCGGCAGGAGTATCATTGGCCAGTACATCAAAATCAGCAGCCGCTGAGTCCTCGGTGACTGCGAATGATTCCCCTACGACGGTTGGTGGTGGAACAGCAGGTGATACTGTGACAGTAACTGTTGCGGTGGATGTGCCTCCGTTGCCGTCGCTGATGGTGTACGTAAACGTTTCATTTCCGGTGAAGTTGGATCGCGGAGTGTAGAAAACGCCAGAGCCGGCGCTGCCTACACGCACTGTTCCGCCTTGGCTTGGAGTTCCAACTTGGGTGACGGTAAGCGTCTCGCCAGAGTCGGGGCCTTGGGTGTCGTTCGTCAGAACTGGAATGAATACGTCTCGGTCCGTGTTGCGAACGGTTCCGAGCGAATCGTTCACCGCCACTGGATTGTCATTCACTGCACGCAACTGAACCGTTACCGTAGCAGTTGCGGTTGCATTGGTTTGATCGCGAACAGTGTACGTGAAGGTCTCTTGACCATTCACGTTCGCTGCTGGCGTATAGATGAGGCGTCGGTTGTCGGACGAGATCGTGATGTTTCCTCCACGGGACCCAGTCGAAACCGATTGAATCGACAAGACAGCACCCGAGCCCGTAACGATGGTATCGTTGTCGAGAACGGCGAGTGAATTGTTGGTAGAATCTTCATCGAAATTGAAGAGGTCTGGATTCGCAACAAAGTTTTGACCAATTGCCAAGTTCAAAGTCCCGAACGTCACTCGGCCATCTGGGATTTGCCCATCTTCTTTAAAAATGGAAAACCCTCGGCTAGGAAGTTCTGCGGGATTCGTGCTAAAGGAAGCTTGGCCTGACGCGGTTGCTCGCATTCGTATGGTGGCAACCGTCTGAGCGGCACGCCCTGGCCCTAGATTGAAGCTAGAGAATGCTCCAAATTCATCAATCAATCCAGGAGTTGTCAGGGTTGGTGTGCTTCGTCCATTGCCAAAAAGTGAATCGTAAGTGACGGGCGTGGTACCTACCAATTCGATCTTGGTCGAGTCGAAAAGCATATCCAGGTATGCCGAGAAAACTCCATCACCTTCCGGGTTCCCCCCTTCCCGCAAGTCGTTCACAACCACCCGCAATACAAATTCTTGACCGATCGATAGAGAGGTCAGGGCGGTTGTATTCGTTGAGTCGAAGGCTTGCAGACTCACCCGAACTTTCGCTGCTGCGGAAACCGTGAGGGCTACCGCCTGTGTGGTGGAATTACCTGCAGCGTCTGTCAAACGGAGCAAGGCGGATTGCGGACCAATTTGGCCGCTGGTTGGGGTCCATGTCATCAGGCCTGTGCTTTGATTGATCGTCAAACCAGAAGGACCATTCTCAATCGAGTAGCGAAGCCCCTGGCCTTCCTCTGGGCTGCTTAGATCGACGCTCAATAACGTATTCACGTTCGCGCTGGTTGGTAAGGCAGAAGGGGCGATTGCCGCAGGCACGACGGAATCATAAGTCACCGAAAGAGCTGGCGAGGCCGAGGTTGTTACGCTGTTCTGTGATTGAGTCGCGACGATGCTTCGAACACCGTTTCCAAGTTGTGAGACCAAGTTCGTCGTGATGGTCGTTGTCGAGCCTGTTGCGACGGCTGTTCCAACAACTTGATCGCCAACACGTAAGTTGACGGTCGCACCCGGGGTTGTGCCGGAGATGACGAACTGCATGGATGCGGAGTTCGTGATGTTGTCTGAATCGCTGGTGCCGCTATCGGTTACCGCCAACAAATCGATGGACGTGGGGGCTGTCAAACCGGCTGCAACATTGAAGGTCAGAACTTCGGTGTCGAATTTATCGCCAGTCGTCGGTGAATTCTGGTCCACTGCGCGCACGCTGACTGCAACATCAAACGACCCTGTGAAATTGGTTGGAGCGGTTACGCTCAACAGGCCCGTCGAGCTATTCACGTTAAATTGGTAGTCCGCGGTGCCTCGCCGTGCGGCCTCGTAAAAGACGGCTTGACCTTCGGCATCTTGTGAGGACAGCTGAATGTTGACGGTTTGGCCGGGCGAGATTGCGGGAACCGTAATGTCGTTCAAGAACGGCGCTCCATCGGCGGTGTCAGCTGCTGCGGTAGCCACAAAGGTCCGCGTGAAGCGATTGCCAGCTGCGTCTTCCACCTGAACCGTGATGGTCGATGTGCCCGAATTCGCCAAAGCCTTTAAACGGATTAGCCCGTTCTCGGTGTCGTTGAAGATCTGAGCTGACTTGATCGATACTTCATTCACGGGTTTGTTCTGCGAAGAGTTATTGACAGGGGTTCTCGATATTCCTTCTCGAACGGCATCCCCTTCAATCAACTGTCCGAAGATCGAATGGTTGAAGTCCAGGTGCCTTTGAGGCCCCTCCGTGATGAAAAACTGGGAGTCGTTCGTATCGTCGCTTGACTTAGCGTAAGACAATATGCCGGTACGATTATGCTGCAAATCGAGATCGAATTGGTCATCGAAATTACCAAGCGCCGATCCGCCGCTTCCTGTTCCAGTTGGATCGCCCGCCTGCAACACAAAGTTATCGATCACGCGGTGAAAAATGATTTTGTTGGTACCAACTTCGTTGTAGAACCCGCTGTTGGTTAGGGTTTCAATTCGGTTAACGGGTCGCGGTGCCTCATCCGCAAAAAGACGGTAAACCATATCGCCATAGCCGTTAACGCTGACGCGCCAAGCTTTGCTGTTGGTGACCATTTCTGCAGAGATGACGGATGGATTGCTGCTCGTAACAGTAATCGCAATGGCGCCGCCATTCGGATCGTAGGCATCGACAGGAACGTGCAAAGGCGAACCGTTAAGCACGGTCACGTTCGGAATCGCAGTGAACGTCGGATTGGTTCCTGTTGGGATGGCGACTCCCGATCGAGTTGCAATCTCTTGAAGCGTCAGAAGGCCCGTAACTCGATTCCCGCTACCAAACTCCCATGTGGGGTACTGAGTGATCCCCTCAGCGATCGCGGTTGCATTCCGAGTTCGGTCTGGATTCGTCATTTCCAGGAATGGCAAAAATTGAGCCCCGTCGTCAAAAAGCTTCTTCTGCTCGGTGCAAACGGGGCACCAATCTGCACCAAAAAAGCGAACGCCAGCTTGCTGTAAAGCTTTAGCAAATTCAACGAGGTTCGGCGCCGCGTCTTCCCCTTCTCCGACTAAACCGCTGGAGTTCATTGAGGCGCTGCTAAATTGCGAAGGCATGATCGTGCCCGAACCGGCCGACGCAGACGCCATGGATGCAGCGTCGTAGAAATCAGCCGCCATCAATTGACGCGACTCGAGCGGCTCGAAGTGGATAGGACGACACTTTCGATTCTCTACCGAGGGCAAAGCACTCTTCAAAAGAGCCGCAAACCATTTCCTTGCAGAGGTCTTCATTGAATTTTGGCGTTGCACGTTTGTCATATCTAATCCTGCTTTTCCCAAACTTGGGCCCATCACGAGAACCTTGAACCGAGCTAGAAATACTTCGAAAGTGCACTTCCTGCAAAACCATCAGTCGCAAAACTAATAGTAGCCGCGACCTAGCCCCTACCACTTTCCCAACTAGCAAACTTAAGCATATACGAGCTTTCTTGCTTCGCAGGGGAGTGGCGTCCTGTAACACATCATTCTCGGAACGGTTGGGGTCCGAATTTGAGGGTTAGGTCACATATTTGGATGTATTTCCAAACAGGCAGTTTTTTGGATGCGGTTTGCCGACGGAAGTTCCATGGCAAGTCGTCCAGCTAAACTGCCCAATTGAACTAGGCAGGAAACTGGCCAGACTCCATAATACGCGACTCGGAGAGTCTAAAACCGCAGTTTTTGAATGCAGAAATCTTAAGAACATGGCCAAGAGCAAAAAGAAAAAGGAAACTACATTCCTCGTTTGTCAGGAAACCGGCGACATCAATTACTGTTTGTTGCGTAAGCCAGGTGGGGAGAAGCTCCAGCTGAAGAAATACAGCCCGCGCCTCCGCCGCGTTACCCTGCATCTTGAAAAGCGAAAGTAATTCTTAGCCGAATTATCTTGAATTTCGGTTTTCGAGTCGGTTCTAAATCTCACCTAGACATCCGTGCTGTGGTATTAGACTGCAGCACGTCCCCGTCTTATTGTGTGATTCACGAGAGTTCCGCAAGGTTCGATTTTCGGTTTTCCCACGTCGCGTCTATAGTTTTTACCGGTTTGCACGGAGGGTGGGACGGATGGCAAAACAATGGCTGTTCAAGGGGCATGATTCAGCCGCCATCAGTGAATTAGCGCAGTCGGCGAGCGTCGATATGGTCGTCGCTCAACTTCTCTACGGCCGTGAAATCATCAATAGGGACGAGATATCCAGGTTCTTAGAGGCCCGATTCTCCGATCTGCGGGAGCCTGAGCTTCTGCCAGGTATCGTTGACGCCTCCCAAAAAATCTATGCCGCGGTGACTGCCAAAACACCGATCACTGTCTACGGTGACTACGATGCGGACGGAATGACTGGCACTTCCATTTTATTCAATTGTCTCCGGCTCTTAGGAGCAGATGTCCAGTACTTCGTTCCGAATCGGCTGGAAGATAGTTACGGGCTGAGCTGCGATGCGATTGAGAAGCTTGCTCAGCGCGGACGGAAAATGCTTGTGAGTGTCGACTGCGGGATAGGCTCCATCCGAGAAGCAGAACGTTGTCGCGATCTTGGCATCGAGCTGATCATTACGGATCACCATCGTATGGGAGAGACGCTCCCCTTGGCATCCGCCATCGTGCATCCGGCTTTGCCTGGACACGACTACCCATTTCATGGTCTGTGCGGTGCTGGGGTGGCATTCAAGCTTGCTTGGGCTCTTTGCCAACACGCTAGCCAGGCAAAAAAAGTCTCCATCGCTCTTCGAGACTTCCTACTTCAGGCAACAACGCTTGCGGCCATCGGGACCGTAGCGGATGTGGTACCGTTATTGGATGAGAATCGCTTGATTGTGCGGCATGCCTTAAAACTGATGCTAGAGCATGCTCCGTTGGGGCTGAAAGCGCTTCTCAAGCAGACTAAGCTGCATGAGAAAAAGGGACTTACTGCAGAAGACATCGCATTCACCATTGCGCCACGTCTGAATGCGGCCGGTCGGCTGGGGCAGGCGCAACTTGGGATTGAGCTGATGACAACTCAAGACCCTAAGAGAGCGGAAACCCTGGCGGAATACATCGACCGACTAAACGCGGACCGAGAATCGCTCGAGCGAAGCATCGTGATCGCCGCGACCAAACAGGCAAAAGAACAGTTTGACATCGAGAATGATTCAGCGTTGGTTCTATCCGCACCGGGCTGGCATCTGGGCGTGATCGGGGTGGTTGCAAGCCGCTTGTCTGAGAAATTTCACCGACCGGTAGTGATCATTGGAATGGATCCCATCGGCCAAAAACCAGCAACAGGCTCAGCTCGTTCCCAGGGGATTATCGATCTCCACTCCACTTTGAAATTATGCCGCGAACATCTAGTATCCTGTGGTGGACATGCTGCGGCAGCCGGGCTTCGGATCGAAGAGAATAAGATTGCCTCCTTTCGCGATGCTTTTTGCGAAGCTGTCTCCGGCCATTTAAAAGGCCATCAACCTGTAGCTCAGCTTCAAATCGATGCCGAAACGACACTGAAACAAATGAATCTCAATACCGTTTCCATGATGGAAAAGCTGGCTCCTTTTGGGGCAGGCAACCCGCGGCCCGTTTTGGTGGCCAGCAACGTGGAACTCGCTGAATCAGCCAAAGCCATGGGGGCTGGCGATCGGCACATGACCGCTCGGTTCACTCAGTTTGGTTCTGTCATGCGAGCCGTTGCGTTTGGCCAATCGGATTGGATTGAACCTATGAACAACCACAAGGGACAGTTTGATATTGCCTTTCGGCCGAACATCAATGAGTACAACGGAATGAAAAGCGTTCAGTTACAATTGTTGGACTGGCGAGTTTCCAGGATTGCTGCACAATCCCCTCACTCGCCCCGAACGTCCAAAGCGGAAAACATTTCCTCCCTGACTGCGGGAAGTGAATTCTCCTAGTTCAGTCGAATGACCGTCCTGATGAAAAGCGACGCGTTCGTGGAAAGCAGTCACCGAAAAACACTCGAGGTTATCGTGTCGAATCAAAACGAGCCAGGGGCCAAATCCCCAGGCCCGAAAGCATCATTATCGTCGCAAAGGATCGATTCGCAACTAGCGGAAACGATCGGATCGGTCGATAACGCCCCTACGCTTAGCCTGACTCATGATTCTCTGACCATCGATGGCTATTCGCGTGCTGCGGTTCAGACCTATTGGCGTATCGCCGAAATGAAACTTGGTTTTGACCTGGGGGCTCAGCCTTGGGACTTTATGGCCCTACCAAGATTCATGGTATCCCACGCTCATCTTGACCACATCGCGGCTCTGCCTGCCTATGTCGCTCGTCGTCGCATGATGAAAATGGAGAAGCCTACCATCTACTTGCCCGAATCCGCGGTTTCTTCGGTGGACGCGATGCTGAAGTGCTTTTCAAGGTTGGATCGTGGGCGTCTGCCCTGCGACTTGGTTCCGTTAACTGCGAACCAGGAAATCGAGTTGTCTCGCGAGTTGGTAGTTACCACAAGTGCGACGAAGCATTCGATCCCTTCGCTTGGGTTTATCGTTTGGGAACGCCGCCGTAAGCTTCGCCCCGAATTTGTAAACTTAACGGGGGACCAAATTCGCGACATCAAGCTTTCTGGCACCGATGTCACTCGAGAGATCCGAATCCCCTTGGTCGCATATACGGGCGACACTGCTCCAGAAGGGCTCGACAACTGTCCAGACATGTATCGTGCGAAGATTTTGATTACCGAGATGACCTTTGTCGCCCCGGACCATCGCAAGGAAAAGATCCACAAGCATGGACATACTCACCTTGATGATATTGTTGCAAGGCGTAATGACTTTCAAAACGAGATTGTCATCTGCGGCCACTTCAGTACTCGGTACAACGATGCACAGATCAAGCGTTGGGTCGATAAGGCGCTCCCAGACCGGCTCGACGGACGCTTGAAGCTATGGTTGCAATAGCACTTCGAAATGATTCCTTGACTCTAAGAAATCAATCGAACTTTGCTAACGCAACCTGCCCACAAGATAATGCTCGCTCAGCCATGGCATCGATCTTACCTCACTAGGCAAAGAGTTGTCCAAGCGATTCTTTCCCAAGTTCCGCAAACAAGTCGTCTACGATTCCATCAGCCTGTTCGCTCGATGATTTCACCTCAGAATCGGTAAAAATGCTTTGCAAACTGGCTGCCGTTTTCATCGTATCCGGCTGGATCCAGATGCTCGATGCTTTGAATCCATTCAAAGAACTACCTAGCCCCACGTCTGCAATACTTGCGAATGTATTGCTTCGTGACCATGATGACAAAACGATAGGTTCACCGACCACAGGTGCTGGTCCTGGTACCGAACCGCCACCGCTTCCTCCACCATTGCCCGTGCCTTCACTGCCAGAACCGGACACCGGAATCGTAATCAATCGCAATTGTCGAACACCAACACCACTGCGTATCGGACTGATGTCCGAATTCTGAACCAATCCATTCTTGGTGATGTCCGCCGCACTGGTTACCAACGCGTTCGTGCCAATCAATGGCCTAACAACGTTGATGTCTGCGTTGGTCACCTGGAGCGAACCACTGGC
>Ga0247831_1001802_pt1 | contig 37650 bp, 35 predicted proteins | sample LaCruzMarch2015__9_FD_192406 | JGI IMG/M metagenome (GOLD analysis project Ga0247831, IMG submission 192406) | Freshwater microbial communities from meromictic Lake La Cruz, Castile-La Mancha, Spain - LaCruzMarch2015_1m | ecosystem: Environmental > Aquatic > Freshwater > Lake | place: Spain...
ACCATTATTATACTGAATACCAAAATCAATATTTTTCGTAAATTCTGGTTTCAAATTTACATTAGGAACTATAAGACGTTGTCCACTAACTGATTCAAATACTTTTGCTAAATCATCAATATTTGGCGAACGGAATCCAGTAGAAAAATTAGCAGTCATTCTGAGTTCTTCTTCGGGCATATAGGCTACACCTAAATTGCCAGTTAAGGAAGTGTTTTTTTGTTCCAAAATTGCAAACGGAAGTTTGAACTGTATTGACGTATCAACCAAGGTTGATCTTAATGTGGTGTAGTTAAATCTTAAACCATCATTGATAACAACTTTCCCATCATCTAATTTTAAAATATGTTGGTAAAAAATTCCCATCAAATTCATATTGTTTTTACCATCTGGATAACGCGTATCTGTCGGTGAACTTATATTCGTTACGATATCAGTTTTGAATGCAGTCGATTTTACAAAATTAAACTGTGCATCTGTTCCAATTGTAACCTCATTCATATCGTCTTTGTGTCTGAGTGCAAAATTGTATCCAGCTACATTGACTTGTTCTGTTCGATGATTCAAAGCAGTTTTACCAAAACCTCTATTATGCCTGCTTTCTTCCCAGTATTGGTGGTTGATATTAAATGTCAAATCATTGAAAAAACCTTTCATTTTAGTCGCATCAAATGTATAGGCAGTCAATGTCCTAAACTGTGGACCATAATACCATTCAGCATTTCTAGGTACGCCAGTTGCAGAGGTTTCGGTCAAACGATCATATCGCGGTATATTGCTGGAGTTCGATAATTGAAAGTTGATTCCATGTTTAGTATTTTTGTTTTGTAAGATGGTAAACTTTTGCAAAAAATCAAATTGAGAATAACCAGAGCTAACTTGCTTGTATGGATTTGGATTTTTTACCATTGAATCAACTCCATTGATACGCTCAACAATAAATTTCTTTTTCCATCGATTCATGATAGAATCCACACCATTTTTCCCCTGAACCAAATCATCAAAATCTGCGTAAGTTATTTGGGTCAATGATGCAAATTTATTGTTGCCAAACGTTACGCCAACACTACCTGTTCTTTCTTGATTGGCAGACGAATATCGCACCAATGCGTTTGCTCCTGTCAATTCATACTTAGATGTTTTAGCTAGTTTAGGGTCTTTTGTTTTCATCAATATAACACCTCCCAATGCATCACTTCCATGTATTGTAGAGGCAGGGCCATTTAGCACTTCAATTCGATCTAGTGCATTATTGTCTATTGAAATAATATTTTGCATATGGCCACTACGTGAAATGGCATTATTTTGACGCACGCCATCTACACTGAGTTGTATACGACTGGCTTCAAAGCCCCGCATGACTGGGCTTCCACCACCTTGCTGGCTTTTTTGAACAAATACTTGTCCTGTATTGATTAATACATCAGCCGTTGTTTGAGCGTTCATTTGTTTCATTTCTTTTGAACTGATGATGTCTATTTTTTGTACAATATTTTTCTTTTTTTCGGCAAATTTATTACCTGATATAACGACTGTATTTAAGTCTATATTTTTAATAGAATCTTTTTGTTCTTTTGTTTGTGCTTGTGCTTTTAGTAATGATACTATACACAATATGGTTAAAGTTAATTTCTTCATTGTTATAAAATATTTTGTTTAAGTTTTTATATTGAATTAAATCTCTATTGCATTTAAATGCAAATAAAAATCAGTTTATTTATACTGATTTGAAATAACAATAATGTCAATATTTATTTCAACTTTAGAATACAGATACAATACAAAATGCCTTAGCTTTTTTTAATAATCGATTGGTATTACTGCACCACGATAAAGTTTGATATAGGAAACATATAGGAATAATTTTTTTCTGTATGAAATATTCAAACAGAAAATTCGAATCGTTAAAAATTTAAAAAAATTTATTGCAACTTATTCTATCTAGTTGCTCATTGATTGAATTATGTTTGTTTCAAGAAGAAACCTTATGCCCATTTTGGGGGAGGAGATTCAATGTGTAAAAACTGATTTATCAGTGAGGACTGCAATCTACACGTATTTTGATTTTGACTATAAACAATTTTATCAAGTGAAAAATCAATTATATCGTTACAAAACAACACGCTAACATTAGAAGATTTTTTAAGTTGATTTTTTTTTGAATCTACATCTTTGGCTTGTGCCAACAAACGATCTTCTTTGACATCATAATGGCCGTATACAACAACCTGACCCTTTTCTATGAAGACAGATTTAACATCAAACATTTTCCCGTAAATCTTTATTTCATCTGCATGCACTTTCTCAATATGAGCCCAATCTGCTGATGTAAGGGTTACATAAATATTTTTTTTCTTCGATTTTTTCTCATCACGTTTGTGATTTTGAATCCCCAAATGACTCCATATCATACAACTGTTCATACTCATAAAAAGTATTAACAATAAGTTGGCGATTATCGGCTTGAGTCTATACAATTCTAATTAATTGATTCACGTTATACTCACAAATATAGTATTGATTCTATTTTCTAAAAAATAATTAATAATTACTCAACAATCATTCTAATTTGCTCGTCTATAGATTTAAATACATTCCTTATTTTTTTAACTTAAAAAATGTTTTATTATGAAAAAGGATTTTTCAGTCGGATTATTGATATTTTCTGTTTGTTATGCTTTGGTAGTTATTTTGATTTTTACAACTTAGAATTTAATCTGATTGTATCAAAATATCGCCTGTCATTTCTGATGGAATGTCAAGTCCCATTACGTGCAATATAGTTGGAGCTAAATCGCCCAATTTACCTGGGTTAAGCACGCCTTTAAAGTCATTGGATATCACAAACAGAGGCACAGGATTCAAAGTATGTGCAGTATTAGGTGTTCCATCCTCATTGATCATATAATCACTATTGCCGTGGTCCGCGGTTAAAAATATAGTGTAATCTTGCTTGAGTGCTTCAGTTACAAGTTGTTCCACACATTGATCCACAGTTTCTACAGCTTTAATCACGGCTTCCCACACACCTGTATGACCTACCATATCAGCGTTTGCAAAGTTTAAACAAATAAAGTCTGCGTTTTGGTTTTGTATTTCAGGCAAAATAGCTTCAGTAAGAGCTCGAGCACTCATTTCAGGCTTCAAATCATAGGTCGCTACATCTTGAGGCGAATTGCGCATAATACGTCGTTCACCCTCAAATTCTTTTTCACGACCACCGCTAAAAAAGAATGTTACATGCGGATATTTTTCAGTTTCAGCAATGCGAATTTGTTTTTTATGATTGGTTTCAAGGACTTCGCCAAGTGTATTTTTTAAATCATCGTTTTTAAATAACACATGGACATTCTTAAAGTTTTTATTATACTCGGTCATGGTAACATAATACAAATCTAAAGGATGCATGTTTTGTTCATGAAATGACTGTTGTGTGAGGACTTCGGTTATTTCTCTACATCGATCAGTCCTAAAGTTGAAACAAAATACAATATCGCCCTCTTTGATTGTTCCTACTGGTTTTTCAGCATTATCTGTAACAATTAATGGTTTTAAAAATTCGTCTGTTATCCCATTGTCATAGGCTTCTTGCAGAGATAAAATAGGATTGGTCGTATGTATACCTTGATTATGTACCATGGCATCATATGCCAATTTTACTCTATCCCATCGTTTGTCACGATCCATAGCATAATATCGACCTGTAACAGTAGCAATTTGTCCCGAAGAATGTTGCAGGTGATCTGATAACTCAGTCATAAAACCTAACCCACTTTTCGGATCTGTATCTCGACCATCTGTAAAGGCATGAATTTTAACATTAGTCAATTCAGCCTCATGACACAAATCACAGATTTTTTTGAGGTGACTAATATGAGAATGTACGCCACCATCACTCACTAAACCAATGAGATGAAGCGTTTTTGAATGCTGCTTAGCATACTTTAACATATTAATAAATTCATAATTTGTATTTATTTCACCATCACGTAAAGCAACATTTATGCGTTGCAATTCTTGGTATACAATTCTACCAGCACCAATGTTTAAATGCCCTACTTCACTATTCCCCATCTGTCCAGTAGGCAGTCCTACGGCTTCACCACAAGTTACCAATTCGGTGTTTGGATATGCAGAATACAACGATTTTACGAAGGGTACATGGGCATTTTGTATAGCATCAGCGCTCTTTTTGAGACCATGGCCCCACCCATCCATGATTATTAATACACACTTTTTTGACATAATCGCGAAATTAATGCAATATTTGCACTAAATTAGTGCTAACTATCTGAATTTGAGGTCACTTATAAAAATATTTTCTAGCCTACTTTGTAGAAAATTTTTACTACTAGGTTGTCTTCTTGTAACAATACATTCGGGGTCATATTCTCAAGAATACTTGAAAAATATCTCAAATGCATTAAACCAAGGAGATGCTAGTGCTGTGTCCGCATATTTCGACAAAACAGTTGATATTACATTTTCTGAAGAGTCTAACACGTATAGCAAAAAGCAAGCCGAAATTATTTTGCAGAAGTTTTTTTCTAAAGTCGAACCTAAACAATTTCAAAAATTCAAAAGCGGTGACTCTAAATACAACAATACCTATTACAGTATTGGCAGGCTTTCCACTTCCAACGGAGACTATAAAATCTATTTATTTTTTCTTCAGAAAAAGGGCATTTATTATTTAAAAGAGATGCGTTTTGAAAAATAAAATCTGTTATTAACCAGTTGAAAGAATACATTAAGAAGAATTAGATAAATCAAAAAATCGCGTAAACAAGTTTAAGAATGATGGATTTAAAACAATTTGTAGCCTTAGCATTAGAAGAAGATATTAAAGATGGCGACCATTCTTCATTAGCATGTATACCCGCAGGAGAAATGGGTAAAGCTGTACTCAAAATAAAAGAAAATGGCATTATTGCTGGTATAGAAGTGGCCGTAGAAATATTTAAAACCATTGAGCCTAAAGCTATATTAACCTGCTACAAACAAGATGGCGAAAAAGTACAAAAAGGAGATACTGCCTTTGATGTTATTGCTTCTGTGCATACCATTTTGAAAGCTGAACGACTTGTACTGAATATAATGCAACGCATGAGTGGAATAGCATCTTTAACCAATACCTATGTAGAAAAAATAGCTGTATTCAATTCCAAATTATACGATACACGAAAAACTACACCTTTGTTTCGTTGGTTTGAAAAAAGAGCCGTTGTACTTGGTGGCGGCTACAACCACAGAATGGGATTATACGATATGGTTATGCTAAAGGATAATCATATCGATTATTGTGGTGGCATAGAAAAAGCCATTGATCAAACAAACGAATATTTAACCAAAAACCAATTGAAACTACCTATAGAAATAGAAGCAAGAACCATTGATGATGTCAAACGAATTGTGGCCCACGGCGGTATTCAACGTATTATGTTCGACAATTTTACACCAGCTCAAATCGAGGAAAGTTTACTGCATACAAAAGGTCAATTTGAAACTGAAGCAAGCGGTGGCATTACATTGGAAACAATAGAATTTTTTGCTGCAACTGGTGTAGATATTATTTCTGCCGGAGCTATTATACATCATGCAGTTAGTATGGACTTGAGTTTAAAAGCGGTTAAATAAATCCATGCATTCCTCTATTTTTTTTATTGTTAATGCTCGTATTGGCAATCGAAAAATTACCAAACTTACTCGTGCCTTGCTGCTACATATGACTGCTTACAAACATGAAGTCCATATCACACAAAACAGTGGACATGCGCAAGATCTAGCTAAACAAGCTGTTGACAATGGCGCTTCGCTTATCGTAGCTGTAGGTGGTGATGGTACAGTCAACGAAGTGTTGCAAGCTATTGTATTCAGCAAAATTCCAATTGCAATTATACCAACCGGTTCAGGTAATGGACTTGCCCGACATTGTAATATTCCTTTAAATATCGAAAAAGCAGTACAGTTAATTTCAACTGGTCATTTATTACCTATAGATATTGGCCATGCCAATGATCGGTTTTTTATTAGCAATGCTGGTGTAGGCTTTGACGCATGGGTTTGTCATCAAATCAAAAAAACAACTCAAAGAGGATTAAAAATGTATGTCAAAGAAGTGATTCGCAATTACTTTTCATACAAATCCGACACTTATACCATTCAAGCTGATGAAATCACACTCACCGAAAAGGCGTATTTTTTAAACATTGCCAACGGTAAAGAATTTGGATATGGCTTTCAAATTGCACCCGATGCAAGTCTTCAAGATGGCATGTTGGATATGATTTTAGTTAAAAAAATTACCCCTTTAAGCGGAATTCAATTTGTGTGGGATGGGTGGCACAAAAAAATAAGTAAAAATAAAGACTGCGTACATTTGAGGGCAAAACGCTTTATTCTAAAAGGACCACAACTGAATTATTTCCAAACCGATGGAGATGCACATACTTGCAATGGAACTTGTGTTATAGAAATTTGTAAGGATGGCGTACATTTGTTAGTTCCTACATCAGTTGAAAACATTTAAACTATGACCAAAAAAAAACTATTCAGCGGAGGATTAGTTTACTCCACTGAACCTACCATACTAAAAGAAGAATTCGTAGAGGAACAAGACACATTGCCACCCAGTCTACAACGCTTGAAAGTAAAATTAGATACTAAACAACGTGCAGGTAAAGTAGTGACATTAACTGAAGGATTTATAGGCAAAGAAAACGACCTAGAACAATTAGGAAAAATGCTCAAAACAAAATGTGGCACAGGTGGATCAGTCAAAGATGGTTTTATTTTATTACAAGGTGATTATAAAAATAAAGTAATCCAATTTCTCCAACAAGCAGGCTATAATGTCAAACCATAATAGTTAAAAAACAATTGATATGTACAAACCTTTTCTTTCATTACTGCTACTGATTTTATTGTTGGAAATGTCATCCTGCAAATCCAAAATAACTTACAATGGCGACTCTATGATTAATTACCCAGACATGGGCATGATCCTGCAGGATAATTTAGAACCATACGAAAAAGCCCCCTACACTTATCGTTTAGTTACTGTCGAAAATAATAAAAAAGACACTTCATATTTACATGCCAATGAAGTTAAATGGAAAACCATCAAACAACCATTTCTAGATGCTTCATTGTATAATAAAGAACTGGATAGACAGTATAAAATTGATGTCATCACCGATACTATAACTTCTACTTTGACAATGATTTACACCTCATTGAATCCTGAAAATTTAACCTCTAATCTCAGCATTAAAGCGAATCTTGCAGACAATAAAGTCAAATCGATTTATGCCGAAACTAGGGATGCTGGATTTTTTAGTAGTACCGAATACAAACTATTATTGGTCAATCAAAAAACCATTCAGATACAAGAATTAAGCAAGAAACCTTTTTCTTCATTAAAGCAAAAAGTTACAACCTTAACTTTTTTAAACTAAACAATTCACCTTTTTCAGTTCAGCATACTAACGTAATTTTATTCAGTGACACGCGAAGAATTTGTACCATTAATCCAATCACTACCCAACAAACCTGGTATATATAAATATTTTGACGCCTCAGATAAAATCATCTATGTGGGCAAAGCAAAAAATTTACGTAAGCGCGTTTCATCTTATTTCAACAAAAAGAATGACAACTATAAAACGACAAGACTGGTTTTTGAAATCGTTCGGTTTGAAATTTCAATTACAGACAATGAAGAAGATGCTTTTTTACTAGAAAATTCATTGATTAAACAGCTTCAACCCAAATACAATATAGAACTTAAAGACGATAAAACATATCCATATATAGTAATTAAAAAGGAGCCCTTCCCCCGTATATTTTTGACAAGAAGAGTTATCAAAGATGGATCGGAATACTTTGGACCATACACTTCTGTAGACCATGTAAGAGCAATGCTTGAACTCATCAAACAAACTATATTACTTCGAACTTGTAGCCTAAACTTAACTGATACCAATATCAAACAAGGAAAATTCAAAGCTTGTCTTGAATATCATATTGGCAACTGCAAAGCGCCTTGTGTAGGTTTAGAATCCAAAGAAGAATATGACTGGCAAGTCAATCAAGTACGCGAAATATTTAAAGGCAAACTAGGAGAAATAACTAAGCATTACAAAAAAGAAATGGCTACCTATGCCGAAAATTTAGAATTTGAAAAGGCTGAAATAACGAAAAAAAGACTTGAATACATTAAAAGCTATCAAAGTAAATCAATCATAGTCAATACTAAAATAGACAATGTAGATGTAGTCTCAATTATCTCAGACGAACGTTTTGCTTACGTTAATTATATGATTATTGTACAAGGTAGCGTTGTGCAAACACTTACAACCAAAATCGAAAAGAAATTGGACGAATTGAATGAAGAAATATTACCGCTTGCAGTTCAATTACTCCGTGAACGATTTAAAAGTTACTCGACCGAAATAATTTCTGCAGAAGAATTTGAATTTTCAGAAGGAATACAAATCACAGTTCCAAAGTTGGGCGATAAGCGCAAACTCATTGAGCTTTCGCTAAACAATGCACAATATATGATGCAAGAACAAAGACGAAAAAACACCTTGCTATTGCAAGAAAAAACAGATGAAGACAATAAAACACTTTTAAAAAATCTAAAAGAGGAACTTAGTCTTTCAGAAGTGCCATATCATATTGAATGTTTTGACAATTCCAATTTTCAAGGTAGCTATCCTGTAGCTGCAATGGTTTGTTTCAAAAATGGTATTCCTGATAAAAAAGAATATCGCCATTTTCATATCAAAACAGTAGAAGGCATCAATGACTTTGCGAGCATGAAAGAAATCGTTTACAGACGGTACAAACGTGTTTTGGAAGAAGGCATGCCTATCCCTCAATTAATCATTATAGACGGTGGCAAAGGGCAATTGAGTTCGGCTGTGGATTCCTTACAAGCACTCGGTATGATGGGCAAAACAACTGTAGTTGGTTTGGCCAAAAATATGGAGGAACTATTCTATCCTGGTGATAGCGAATCACTCAAATTGCCATTTCAAAGTGAGGGTTTAAATTTAATCAAACGAATACGCGATGAAGTCCATCGGTTTGGAATAACTTTTCATCGTAAAACGCGCAGCAAAGGGATTATCAAAAATGAACTTGAAACAATTCCGGGTATTGCTGCATTGACAGCACGCGAATTGCTTAAACATTTTAAGTCAGTAGCCAACATTAAAAAAGCTGAAGTCAATGAAATTGCTTCTATCATTGGTCCAGCTAAAGCAAAAAAAATTGCCGACCATTTTAGTCGGCAATAAATTTATTTTGAATTATTTTATTGTGCTTGATAAAATGGCAATTTAACCACTTTAGCTTTCAATAATTTTTCGCGTACTTCTACACAAATTTCAGTACCTATGGCAGCATGTTCTGATGTTACATATCCCATACCTATTGCTTTGTTTAAGCTAGGGCTTTGGGTTCCACTTGTTACATGACCAATTTCTACACCTTCAGCAGTTTTTAATTTATAATGATGACGAGGTATTCCTTTGTCTATCATTTCAAATCCAACTAATTTGTTTTTCAAACCATTTGTTTTTTGAGCTTCTATAGCCTCACGGTTTGTAAAATCCTTTGTAAATTTAGTAATCCAACCGAGACCAGCTTCCAAAGGACTTGTGGTATCATCTATATCGTTTCCATACAAACAAAAGCCCATTTCAAGGCGAAGTGTATCGCGACAACCTAATCCAGCAGGCTTAATGTTAAACTCAGCGCCAGCTTCCATAATTTTATTCCAAAGCATTTCGCCGTTGGTACCATCATCTTCGTAATAAATTTCTACACCACCAGCTCCAGTGTAACCAGTTGCACTTACTAACACATTATCTATGCCTGCAAACGGACCTTTCACGAAAGTGTAGTATTTTAAATTTATCAAATCCATGTCAGTCAATTTTTGCATCGCTTTCATTGCATTTGGTCCTTGTATTGCTATTAAACCAGTTTTATCCGAAATATTATGCATTTCTACATTGGCTGTATTGTGTTTCATTATCCAATTCCAATCTTTTTCAATATTGGAAGCATTTACGACTAACATATAAACTTTATTTGCTTCTACACAGTATACAAGTAAATCGTCTACTATACCACCTTCATTGTTTGGCAAACAAGAGTATTGTGCTTTCCCATCGGTCAATTTGGATGCATCATTCGTAGTCACACGCTGAATTAAATCTAAAGCACCTTCGCCTTTCAAAATAAACTCACCCATATGGCTTACGTCAAATATGCCCACACTGTTTCGCACAGCCGCATGTTCATCATTGATTCCAGTGTACGAAATAGGCATATTATAGCCTGCAAATTCTGCCATTTTAGCTCCCAATGCTATATGTATTTGGGTAAAAGGTGTATTCTTCATATATTAAAATTTTGACAAAAATAGAACATACATTGTTTTCTTCTTGTTTTTTTTCTAAATACTCATGAATACTCATTTATATTTGTCAAATTTAAATACGTAATATAACATAATGAAAATAGTCTGTCTGATATGGGTTCTTGTATTTCCATTTGTAAGCTTTGCCAAAGTCGATAAAGAAAAAATAGATCAATCCCCAATTGGCAAACTCAAACGAGATATCGAGTACATTACTTCAGATCTGACTGAAGGTCGAATGACTGGGAGCAAAGGTGAATTGGTGGCTGCAGAATATATCGAAAATCGATTTAAATCGATGAGTATAAACCCCTACAAATCGAAATATAAATGGGAATTTACAACAAAAACTGGTATGTGTGTAAGCTCCAGTGCTTACTTCAAGTTGTTTGATCAAAATTTAAAAATTGGAAATGAAGTAATCGTAATGCCATATGGAAGTGGATCCTCTTTGAGTGGGTTTTCATTGCCTAAGGTCTATGAACAAGACAATGTATGGCTTATTTCGATGAAAGACATCAAAGTTTTGGAACAAAACAATCCACAAAAATACTTACACGAACAAGCACGTTCATTTATTCAACGTGGCGCTTCTTCTGTACTTTTTTTTAATGATATAGATCCTTCGCAAGATTTGACGCAACTTAACTTACAACCATTTGAAACGCTAGACAAACCAGTCTGTGTATTGAATCATAAAGCTTACGAATATTATATCAAAGGAAATTTAAAAAAAGACTGGATTATAGTAGACGCAAAACTTGGATTTGAAGAATCTAATTCTACTGGAAAAAACATTGTTGGTCATATCGACAACAAAGCACCATTTACTATAGTTATTAGTGCTCATTATGACCACTTAGGAAATTTTGGTGAAAACTACAAAGGAGCAGATGACAATGCAAGCGGCGTTGCTGCCTTACTATCACTTGCTGAAATGATAAAATTAGCTGGTTTAAAAAATTACAATTACGTCTTCATAGCTTTTTCAGGAAGTCAACAAGGTATGCAAGGTTCTAAAAACTTTTTACAACAAAATGAATTTTTTGCACCTACTATAGCAGCATTGATTGATTTAAACATGTTAGGTCGCTACAACAATATAACCAAAAATATTTTTGTAAGCGGTGTAGGCACCTCGCCTATTTGGAGCGGAATACTTCAAACGAGCAATAAAGGTTTGACTTTGAAAATAGATAGCTCGGGATATGGTTATTCTGACTATACTAATTTTTACAACAAGAATATTCCTGTTCTACAGTTTAGTACAGGCTACCACGATGATTATTTGAAAGTGAGCGACGATGCAACAAAAATAAATTATGCTGGCGAATACGATATCATCAATTACATGTACAGAGTCATAGCCGAAACTGACCGCCGTACCAAGCCTATATTCAACAAAACAAATGATATTGTACCAGAACTTGAAAAACTTAAAACCGATTTAGGTATCATTCCCAATTTTACATTCAACGACAACGGCATTCAAATTGGAGCTTGTATACCAAATAAGCTTGCAAGTAAATCAGGTATGTTATCAGGCGATGTAATTACTAAAATAGGTCCATTCAAAATCATTGATTTTGATGACTACATGCAAGCCATTCGCAAATCAGAACCAGGAAAAGAAGTTACTTTCATTGTACAAAGAGGCAAAAACGAATTTAAGTTTTTTGTGGTTATGTAGTAAAACAGATTTATTTTAGTAACTCAGCAAGTTTTGCATCTAATGCTGGTCCTCTCAAATCTTTGGCAATAATCTTTCCTGTCTTATCTAATAATAAGGTCTTGGGTATAGAAGGAACATAATATAATTCATTGACTCTACTATTAAATCCTTTGACATCTGAGATGTGTATCCATGGCATTTGGTATTGATTCAATGCATTGGTCCAATTTGGTTTTTTATCATCGAGTGATACGCTAATAATCTCAAATCCTTTGTCGTGAAATTTTGTATAAGCTTGTTTCAGGTACGGTATTTCTTGTTTGCACGGACCACACCAACTTGCCCAAAAATCAATCAACACATATTTACCTTTAAAGGAGGACAAGGTAAAATTCTTTTTACCAGTAGAATCTGGCAAAGTAAAATCGGGAGCCATATAACCGACTTCAGTCGCTTTCAATTTTGACAACATCGAGTTGAGTTCTTTACCATAAAAACATATCAAGGCTTTGCCATCGAGCATCGAAAACATCGTATCTGCTGTATTGACATTCAAACTTTTATCGTTGGTAACAGAACTGTATACTACAAATGCAGCGACTTCACTTGATTTATGTTCTTGTAGAAATGTAAAGAAATTCTTTTTCAATTCAGCATTTACGAAATTCATAATTGCATTTAAACTATCTGTATTGGGGTTTGTTTTGCTATATTCTTTTGACACTAGCATCGCTGTTTGTTGCAAAGGTTCCTGAGCAACAAGTAGTTTTCGAAACACTTCGTGCGATGGTGATCCATCCAAGTATGTGACTTGCATATCCTTACGCTTCAAAGTGATATTGATTGTAGAATTGGGTTCGGCAAAAAACAGTTGATACTTGTTGGCCTCATCTGTCAACAAATAGGGAAATACCTCATCTATTTCTGTCACATACTTAAATTTACCATTTACAATTTGAATCGTATCATTGACTGGCTTAGTCAGATTTCGTATCATAACAGTCCCATTTTGCACATCGGAAACGGTACCGTTGATTATACATTTTCCTTTTGGATTGGCCTGAAGGGCTAAAGAGCTTAACAATAATGCGATGGAGAGTATGCTGTTCTTTTTCATTCGTACAAAAATTATAGTATTGCTTAGACGTTTGTAATGATTAAATAGTTTAGTATAATATGGTTATTAATTTCTAATTAAGACTTATTGAAATAACTCACTCAATTTCTTATCCAACGCTTCGCCTCTCAAGTCTTTTGCTAAAATGACACCATTTTGATCGACCAAGAAATTAGACGGGATAGATTGTACGCCATACAACGCTGCTGGTGCTGAACTCCAGCCTTTCAAATCGCTCACTTGTGTCCAAGTCAAACCATCTTTCTCGATTGCTTGTAGCCATTTTTCTTTGTCTTCATCCAATGATACACCCAAAATATCAAAGCCTTTAGCCTTGTATTTATTGTATGCTGCGACTACATTAGGATTTTCGCCTCGGCATGGACCACACCAACTTGCCCAAAAATCTATTAATGTAATTTTACCTTTAAAAGAAGCTAATTCAACTGGTTTGTCATTCACATCATTCAAAGTAAATGCTGGTGCTGGCTGTCCTATCGAAGTTCCCTTCATTTGGTTGGCCATCTCTACCAATTTTTTTCCGTAGTATGATTTTTTAACTTTTTCATCTAAGGATTGATACAAATTATCTACTTCCGTAAATGTTTTATCCATTTTCTCGTTTAGATAATTCACAGCTATAAATGCAGTACCAACATTGGATTTGTGTTTATTGATAAAATCCAATTGTTGTGCTTTGAGGGAATTATCTAAGGCATAAAACGCTTGTTGCAATTCCTGAAGCAATGCAGTATTATTTTCGTTAGCCATTGCGATTTGACCAAGTGAATCCATTTGTTGGAATGTAGGTCGACAAGCATTCAAAAATGAATTATAAACTTCTTGTTCAGCACCACCATTTACAGCTAAACTTTTCAAATTACCCATTTCGTAATTGAGGGTTGTTGTGCCATTTTCAAGAATAAAAAAACCAGGTTGTTGCTCTGGTCCAAAATTGGCCATATACACAGTTGGCTCTTCTAGCGAAACGGTATAAGTGAATACATCATTTACAACTTTAATAGTATCTATTTTTTGTTCATCGCCTGATTTAATTAAATAAATCTCTCCGGTGCCCATTTTAGAAATGGTACCCTTAACAGTCGCCTTGTTATCTTTTTGCTCACAAGCAAGGAATAAAAACGCTGGCAATAATGCGATAATGATTTTCTTCATGTTCAATTGTGTTAATTAAGCAAATGTAATTCAGTTTTTTGTATCTTGCCCTATATTACCAATGTGAAATGATAGTTAGACCTTTTACTTCAACAAACATTGCAATTTCTTCAGTCGTTTAGCGCTGTCACATAGATCTACTACAATTTTTAATAAATATAAATGGATCATTATGAAACAACTTTCTTTACTTGTAATTTTAATCCTAATGCGTTTTGCAAGCTCTGCACAGCCTTTTACTAAACAATATATAATGTCATTTCATTCTTGTGCTTATCCTGCTTGTGGTACACCACAAAATCATACGGTGCATTTAGCAGAAAGTGATGATGCGGAATCATGGACCTTGGTCAACAATTTTCCATCGTATACCGGTAGTGTGCCCGATGTTATCACTCGAGGTCAAAAACTATATATCTATACCCCCGGAAAAGTAAAAAGGTATGATCAGAATTTAAATCAATGGGAAACAAATACTTCTACTGTCAGTGTTGAGGACAGTATAGGTAATCCAGTACAATTTGTAGATCCATCGGCTTTTGTCAACGATGCTGGTTTAATTTGTTTGTTTTTTTTAAACTCAACTGGCATTGCAGGCGATCCAGCTTATTGCGCCAATCCACCTTGTACTGCATACTTTGATTCAGCAATCGAAGTACTAGGTTCGGATGGTACACAATTTATTCTTCAAACAGGGCATAGAATATCCTACACGACAAATTCTAATTTTAAACCTACAGACCCAGATATATTCCAAGTAGGAACAACATATCACCAATACATTTCTTATGGCACTGGAACAATGGTTTATGCCTCCAACCAACTACATGGAACTTATACAATTCAACCCTCATTACCCATTGGATATTTAACTACACAAAACGCAGGTGTTCCATGTGGCATATTCAATCCGAATACACAGCTCATACACAGTTATGGCCATAGAAACGGCAATATTGGAACTGAAATAAGCTTTGCTAAACATGCAGATTTCTCTTCACCACCCAATTATTCTACATCTTTCTCAGGACAAAGTATTGGCCTAGGTAATGTACAAGTTGCAAGCCCAGGTATTTGTAGCAATACTTTTTTATCAACTTCATCATCCAATGAATTGTTGAAACGATACAAAACGAAATTATATCCTAATCCAAGTCATGGCAATTTTACGGTTCAATCAGATAATGAGATTGTTTCATACAAAATCGTTGATATGTATGGAAAATGTTTGGTTTCACAACAATGTGTACCGAATAAATTACAAACCATTTCGGTCAATGCAAAACCAGGGCTTTACATCTTATTCTGTTTGCAAGCAAACAATGAAACAACAATATATCAATTTCGCATTGATTAATACTTACTATAATTGGGGCACAATATCTTTCTGATAAAACAAAACAGCATCTTTGATTATTTCAAGTGCTTTTTCCTTTGGCATAAACTCATCGATAACCACATCCGATTGGTGTTCTAATTCTTTGTAACGTAAAAAGAAATGTTTTAGCTCATGAATAAAGTGCGGTGGCAATTCGTCCATATTGTGAATATGGTTAACACTTATATCGTCAGCACAGACTGCTATTATTTTATCATCTTCCCCTTTGTCTATCATACGCATGACACCAATTACTTGCGCTCTGACAATGCTTAAAGGTTCAAAGTCTATTTGTGATAAGACCAATATATCCAATGGGTCGCCATCGCCAGCGTATGTTTGAGGTATAAAACCATAATTGACTGGATAGTAAAAGGCGGTATTCAAAACTCTATCTAAACGCAATAATCCAGTTTGTTTATCTACTTCATATTTTGCTCTGCTTCCTCTCGAAATTTCTATAATTGCATTAACGGTCTGTGGATTTTCATCTCCAAACGGCACATCGTGCCAAGGGTGATTGCTCATTTGATTGTATTAATATTTTTGTAAGAATACAAAACTACATCATTAATAAAAGAGAATGTTTTATATTATTCAAAGTATCTTTAATGGTAGATTTATAACAGAGAAATAGAATACTTCTCAAACAAGAAAAGTATCAATCTGAATACATAAAAAAAGGCTATCATTTAAAAGTGATAGCCTTCGAAAAATTATTATACCAATTTATAAATTAATTTTTGGCTTGAATTTATCCATAACTTGTTTTAATTTTTTTGCTTGTTCTGCATATTCTTCCTCTAATGCTTCTATTGATTTTAATTGTATGTCATTGGGTTTTGCCTCCATGACACAAAATACACTGTAAATTTTAGAAACTTTTTCTCGTAATTTTTCTTCATCAGCAAATATGGAAGTTTGTTTGGTAGCCATTAATTCAGCTTTTAATTTTTCCAATTCTGCATTCATTGCTTTATTATTTTTGTTGGTTGAATCAGCTTTTAATTTAGTTTGGTAAAAACGAATTGTATCAACATCATCATTTATTTTTCCAAATAAAGATTGAATTTGCATGGCTTTATTAAATACAAGAAATCTATCTGATTCATTTAAATCTTTATTGTCTTTATCATGTACACAATTTATTTTTGAAGTGTATTCTTTATCTTTTATTTTTAATTTAACTGTATATGTACCAGGTAATACCATTGGTGCGGTAAACCCTGCACCTTCCATTTTTACACTTCCATCTGCTACACGTGGAGGTGTGCCTCGCAAGTTCCAAAATACTTTATTGATACCTTTTCGTTTACTTCCAGGCAATGTTTGTAACAACTTATTATTGGCATCATAAATTTCTAACTCTACTTTACCAGTACTTAATCTCTCTTTTAAATAATAATTGATACTCGGTATTTCTGGAGAATTACCTGCATACCAACCACCTGAAACATCCGGGCCTCCCCAGCCCATTTTACCATTGTTCAATGTGATATCTGGTGTAGGAAATAGATATACCTCTTGGTCCCATATTTCTGACGTTAGGTTTCGCATAGCTCTGATATCATCCACGATGTAAATTCCTCTACCATGCGTACCTAAAATTAAATCATGTGTCTTAGGATGAATTTTTATATCACGTACCAATGCATATTCTGGAATATTGTTTTTCATTCTAAACCAATTTTTACCGCCATCTAATGTTGAGAATAATCCCATCTCTGTTCCTAAAAATAATAAATTTTTATTGATCAAATCTTCACATACTTTGTGCGCAAATCCTGTGAATTCTGAATGTTGAATACGAGTCCATGTAGCACCCATATCTATCGATTTGCCTAAATAGGTTTGATGATCGCCATACATATGGTTTTCAAATGTTGCATAGACTGTATTTTTATCAAAATGCGATGGTTCTATACTACTTACCCAAGTACCTTCCGGTATTCCACTTTTGGCATAATTCCCAGAAACATTTTTCCATGTTTTACCTGCGTCAGCAGTATATTGAATATTACCATCATCTGTGCCAACCCATACTAGTTGCTCATCCAAAGGCGATTCGGCAATAGTAAATATGGTGCAATGATTTTCGGCACTCGTATTATCCGCGCTTAATCCACCACTTTCTTCTTGTTTTTGTTTTTCTTTATTATTTGTTGTTAAGTCGCCCGAAATGCGAACCCAATCCCTGCCTTGATTGGTTGACTTGTACACGTATTGTGAACCAACATATAAGTTTTTAGGATTGTGACTGCCCAATATAATAGGTGTGTTCCAGTTCCAGCGAAGCTTATCTTCACCCTTGGTTTGCTTAGGTTGTATTTCTTCGCTCTTCAATGATGTTAAGTTGACTCGTTGCATATTACCTCCTTGGTATTCTACATACACCGTTTTTCCATCTATATCGGGTTGAGTCCAAAAGCCATCACCTCCACCTACACGCCACCAATGTGCATTACCAATACCTCCAGGTGCAGCACTTGGTGCTTTCCAGCTTCCATTGTCTTGTAAGCCACCATACACATTATAAGGTTCTTGCATATCGTATGATACATGATAGAATTGACCTACTGGTAAATTATGGCAAAAACTCCAAGTAGCACCTTTGTCTAAACTACGATAAACACCTCCATCAGTTCCTAAAAATAATACATTGGTATTACTTGGATTTATCCATAAGGCATGCATGTCGCTATGAACCCATCCACCTTCGCCAGAGGCATTTGAAAATGAATATCCACCGTCGGTAGAATAAGCAAACTCGAATGCTGGTCGATAGACTCGTTTGGGATCGAGTGGATCTATTTCGATTGTACTAAAGTAAAATGGTCTAGCACATACATTCATTGTAGCACTTTGATTTTTCCAAGTATTACCGCCGTCATCTGAAATGTAGAGGCCCGTATTTTTACTTTCTACAATAGCAACCATTTTGGTTGGATCACTTGGTGCCAATGCCATTGCTATTCGTCCAAATGGTTTTGGTGGTAATCCGTTGGTGATTTCTTTCCATGTGGCTCCACCATCTGTGCTTTTAAATAATCCACTTCCTTCTCCACCGGAATTGAAACTATAAGGCTGTCTACGAAACTGCCACATCGATGCAAACAAAGTAGCTGGATTTTTGGGATCAATTAAAATATCAGCACAACCAGTTTGTTCATTTTTGTATAATATTTTTTCCCAACTTTCACCGCCATTGGTTGATTTATATAATCCTCTATGTTTGCTATCGCTCCATAATGGACCTGGTACCGCTACATAAATGATTTGATCATTGCTAGGATGTAATATTATTTTGGAAATATGCTCAGTACTATCCAATCCAATCTTTTTCCAATTGTCTCCAGCATCTGTTGATTTATACATGCCTACACCTATTGAAACCGAATTGCGCATATTACTTTCACCTGTGCCAACATATATGGTATTGGGCGATTTAGGACTGATAGCAATTGCTCCGATGGATTGACAATATTTATCAAAAATGGGTTTGTAAGAACTACCTGCATTGGTAGATTTCCACACACCACCACCTGCTGTACCAACATAAAGAATGTTTTGATCTGATGTAGTGCCTACGATGGAACTAATCCGTCCGCTCATAGTACCAGGACCCATTGCACGTGCTTCAAACATACCAAACATACCAGAATTGACAGGTGTTTGTGCATATATATTCATTGAACCAATTGCTAAAACGACTAACGATAAGAGTTTTTTCATAGTTAAATATTTTTTTAGGTATAAAAAAAGGTCTGATTAAACAGACCTATTGGTTTTGTTGATAAATAGATTAATTCGTAGGTTTAAAAATTGATTCATCAATTTTAGGATTGATTGTAATTTTATTAATTTCAGTATCGCCCCAATCACCGCCTAATGAAAAAGCATACACTATACCCTCCTCAATTTTTTTGTAATTACTGAACGTCGTTACACTTTCCATTTCTTTACCATTGGCTTTCACTTTTTGAGATTGTTTTAGTGTATAATAGTTTGAAGGATCAAGCCAATAAGTAATTTCTTCACCTTCTTTATCAGTCAGTTTTAATTTGAAACATTCTGTACCTTCTAAATCATCTTTACCTAAAAATTCTAGTTTCTTTCCAAGTTCTTTATATGTTATAAACTCATCTAATATTGATAATTCATCTTGAGATGATTTAACATCATCAGGGGTCATTGCTTCATATTTAGTTTGACCTTGAAATGGCATAAAATTCCACCCTTCTTTTTGAGTAATGATACTATATCCATTCATTCCCATTACTGCAATATCCATACGCATTGCTTTATTATGTAAATGTGTTCTGGTTAATTTAATTTCTGCTCCTTGTGCTTTTATGGATGCTTCCATCACAAGCGAATTTATTTTTTTCCAATTATCGACACCACCAATAGCTTCAATGTGTTTATTGGCGATTTCCTCAGCAGTTTGAGCAAAAGAAAGAGAAAATGAAGCAATAGCTAATAAAGAAAGAATGAGTTTTTTCATGTTTTTATATTTTGTAATGTAAATGTAATAAAGTGATGAATTGAAAATTGTTAAATTTTGATGGGAGGTAAAAAATAAGTTTAAAATATTGAATACTTAATTTGATAATACTGTTATCGTATTCATCCAAATAATTATTCAGCTGAATGGCTTCTGCATTGTGTTGTTTTAAATGCTATAATATTTGACTTATTCATATTATCAACAATCCATATTTTCATATGCTGTAAAATTTATACTCAGTGGCTAATATTCCTAGTCCACCTCTTTAAAAATTGAATCATTAATCATAAACTATCATTAGTTTACATCCACCCAAGCACCATGTTCTTTCAGCAAATTAATGAGTTCTTCTACAGCAACTTCACTATCAATATTTCGTTTTACAACTTCTTTGTTTTTGTACAATGTAATTTTTCCTACACCACTGCCTACGTATCCAAAATCTGCATCAGCCATCTCGCCAGGACCATTTACAATACATCCCATAATGGCTATTTTGACCCCTTTTAAATGGTTGGTAACAGCGCGTATTTTGGCTGTGGTTTCTTGTAAATCAAACAATGTGCGTCCACAACTTGGACAGGATATGTATTCTGTTTTGGAAATACGTTTGCGGGTAGCTTGTAGTATGCCAAAAGCTATTGAATTGAGTCGTGCAATTTCTTCAATTAATGTTTCATGCGATTTGTTTTTAACACCAAACTGAAAACCAAAACATACCCCATGTATCAAATTTTCCAACAATAAAGAACCTGCCTCAACGGCATAATGTACCAAGGCTTTATCCAAGCTATCGCTGTTGTGATCAGTGATGATGGTTACAGGATTATCTATGCCGTATTCTATCAGTTCGTAACATAGTTTCCGCATATCATCTACGGCTGTTTTGCGCGAGCTACTCAAACAAATTACTGCTGTTTTATCTAGCTTGAGTTGAGTTAGTATTTCTTGTTTGACAATATCTGGATAAGCAGTTGGACTTGCATCTAGCATCACAAAGTTTAACGTATCGTGATGTACATATTGACCCTGTTCAATGTATTGCAATATATCAAACAAAGGATAGCAATGTGGATTGGCACAATACGGCAACCATTGATTGTAGTAGGTTAGTACACCTAAAGTGCCTGGTAATGCAAATCGTGGCACTTCGTTGCAAAAAACAAAATCTGCAGCCTGATCACTGATATGCCATTTATCATCATCACCATTGTATGTATACCCAAACGATTTGAAATCTTGTGGAGTTAACTCAGGTATTTTGGAGGTATCTGCTACAACAATATAATTTGATTTAAGTATTGGGTGTAGTTTCGTTTGGTTTGGTCGAGGTGCTATGGTTTGTATCGAGCTACTTAGTTGAACCTGTTGGTCGAGAACACATTGTTCAATGATATTTCTACAAACTGGCAATTCATATTCAGGTTCTTCAGTGAGCGATACTCGAATTGTATCGCCTATGCCTTCGCTCAATAAAGTACCAATACCTATAGCTGATTTAATACGTCCGTCTTCACCATCTCCAGCTTCTGTTACGCCCAAATGTAGCGGATAGCATTCGCCAAACTCTGTTTGCATATGTTGGACCAACAAACGATAAGCTTCTATCATCACTTGCGGATTACTGCTTTTCATACTTAACACGATTTGGTGGTAATCGTTGTCGCGCGCTATGCGCAAAAATTCCATGGCACTTTCAACCATACCTATGGCAGTATCGCCATAGCGACTCATAATACGATCGCTAAGCGAACCATGATTGGTGCCAATACGCATAGCAGTTCCATGTTCTTTACATATCAATACCAAAGGTGTAAATCGTTCTCTGATTCGATCGATTTCTTCTTGATATTCTTGATCGGTATATTCTATTTGTTCAAATTTTTTCTTGTCGACATAATTGCCAGGATTGACTCGTACTTTTTCTACAATTCGAGCAGCTATTTCAGCAGCATTGGGTGTGAAATGGATATCAGCAACCAATGGAGTATGATATCCTCTTCGGTTAAGTTCATCTTTGATGACCTGCAAGTTTTCGGCTTCTTTTTTGGAAGGCGCAGTTATTCGCACAAGCTCTGCACCAAATTCTATACAACGAATGGTTTGGTTTACAGTAGCTTCGGTATCCATGGTATCAGTCGTGGTCATGGTTTGAATACGAACTGGATTGTTACCACCAATAATTAAATTGCCAATTTTTACTTCACGTGTTTTGAGTCGTTGCATGGTACAAAAGTATGATTCGAAATGGATAAATTACAAAAGTTAACTTCAATTACCCTAAGTGTCAATAGATGAAATTAATTCATTTACCAATCCTTCTGAAGCTTGATGGGTGTTCCTTTGCCTTTATCTTTTTTTTCTTTTAGTTTCTTTTCTTCTTGATTTAGTGCATTAAGTATTTGTTCAGCTTGTTCTTTGCTTAGTTTGCTAGGTTGGGGTTGGGGGCGTTCTTTGTCGCCTTGTTGTTCATCTTTTTTTGGATCATTCTGTTGGTCTTTATTGTCTTTTTCTTGATCTTTATTGTCCTTGTTTTGGTCTTTTTGCTGATCTTGTTGATCTTTTTTTTGTTGTTTTTGCTGATCTTGTTCTTGTTTCTTTTTCATTGCTTGCGCATAAGCTAGGTTGTATTTGGTGTCTTGCGCATTGGGATTTTGTTTGAGCGATTGTTTAAAATATTGAATAGCTTCATCCCATTTTTTTTGCTCTAAAAATGTGTTCCCGATATTATGATTCGAACTTGATTTCAATTTGGTGTCTTTTGTATTTCGAGCAACCTCCTCGAATTTTTTTGTTGCTTGTTCAAAATCTTTTTGTTGGTACAACGCATTACCTAAATTGTATTGTGCTTCTCTATTTTTCTTTGTTTCAAAAGCCTTTTGATAAGCTGCCGCAGCTTCTTTATACTGACCTTTTTCATATAATTTATTACCTGCAAACATCTCCATATTGGCTTGTTGGCCAAAGGTCAATATGCTAGAAAATGTACAAACAAGTATACAGATTACTCTCATACAGTGGCTACTTTTTTAAATTCTGGAATAAAAAACTCTAGTAAAATCAAGAACAAACTTACACCTAAAAAATATTGAAAATAACTATTGTAATCTGTAAAAATTGTGTCACCAAAATTACGTTGTTCTGCATTATTGATTTGTTTTGCAATAGCATCTGCAACGGCCTCGGTATTGTTTAGGCGTTGGTATATACCTTGTCCTTTTGTTGCTATAGCGCTTAGTTCTTCCTCATTCAGTTTTGAAATAATCTCTTTACCATCCTCGTCGGTTTTCGGCTGTCCTGTTTCTTCATCTATGATTTGTGAACCTTCAGGAGAACCTATGCCTATTGTGTTAATCATGACACCTTCTTCAACTGCTTTTTCTACTTCGTTCATAGCTTCTTCATCATGATCTTCGCCATCGCTAATCAGTACTATGCTTTTGTACTTGGTCTCTTTGGTATTAAAACTTTGCCTAGCCATACTTAACGCTTCGCTAATCACGGTTCCTTGTGAAGGTACCATATCAGGCGAGGCTGTAGCCAAATTCATTTTCAAGGCTGAAAAATCTGTCGTCAAAGGAACTGACACGTATGCTTTACCTGCAAATAAGATGAGACCAATACGATCATTGCCCAATTTGTCGATCAGTTTAGAAACCAATTGTTTTGATTTTTCTAGTCGATTAGGAGATGCATCTTTTGCCCACATACTTTTACTCACATCAAGTGCTATAATGACATCAATACCTTTACGCTCTATAGTTTCAGATTTGCTCCCTGCTTGCAGATTAGCTAAGCCCAATATGCCTGCAAACAAAGCTGTGGCTACAAGTCCAAAACGTATCCATCCTCTTTGTTCGCTAAAGCCAGGCATAAGTTTTAGGACAAGGTGTTGATCGCCCAATTGACTTATTTTTTTTCGTCGCGAAAAGACAAACAAAATATAAACACCTGTCAGCAAAACGACGGCCAGTAAATACCATAAATACTCAATATGCTGAAATCGCATCATATGAGAGCAAAAATAGTGGTTCAAGTTACAGTCTGTATTGGTTTAGGGAAGTTTTAACGAAATGCGGCCTTTGTCATATAGGCTATAACTAATGTATATTAAAAGTTCGGTTTCATTTTTGGGTTAAACTCTATTTTTAGCTTATTTTTGTAACAAAATATAAAATCATGGCATATTCAGATAAAGTAATTGAACATTATAATAACCCACAGAATGTAGGTACGCTCGATAAAAGTAAAAACAATGTTGGTACAGGTCTAGTTGGCGCACCAGAATGTGGTGATGTGATGCGTCTGCAAATTGAAGTAGACGATGCAACTGGTATTATCAAAGACGCAAAATTCAAAACATTTGGCTGTGGATCTGCTATTGCTTCATCTAGCGTAGCCACAGAATGGCTTAAAGGTAAAAGTATTGACGACGCTGTTAAAATAGACAATATGGATATTGTAGAGGAATTAAATTTACCTCCTGTAAAAATCCATTGTTCTGTGTTGGCTGAAGATGCTATCAAAGCTGCTATCAATGATTACCGTGTTAAAAATGGTTTAACTGCCTTAGAATTAGAAGAAAAAATAGTTCATTAATACTCCGTAGTGAAGGCATTGCTAAACTCAATACCTTCTTTGATAAATAATTTAAACCCGCTGTAAATTTGCAGTAGAAATTATCCTTTATGGAAACAGCATTAGAAAATAGCATTTACATCAGTGACAAAGCAAAAGCAAAAGTCAGCCAATTGATGCAGGATGCACAAGTAGACGATTCGTACTTTGTACGCGTAAGTGTAGTAGGCGGAGGTTGTAGTGGCTTAAGCTACAAACTCGATTTCGACAATGAAGTTAAACCTATGGATCAAGTATTTGAAGATAAAGGTGTCAAAATTGTTACCGACCTAAAGAGTTTTTTGTACTTAGTCAACACTGAATTAGATTTCAGTGACGGGTTGAATGGCAAAGGTTTTAACTTTGTGAATCCAAACGCTAGCCGCAGCTGTGGCTGTGGCGAAAGTTTTGCAGTTTAGATTTAATACATTCCAAAAAAATGTTTAAAGCTTCTTTAGATAATGTAGCTAAAATAACTCCAGTGGTGATGATTTTTTTCAGCATTGGTATCCTTATGGTTTCATCATTCTCAAGCGGTGACTCCCTAAAGTACATTGTACTTTTTCCTTCCATTATTCTCTTGGTTATTGTTTTCTTATGCTATTTGTATCAACCGCTTGGTTATCTTGTAGATGCTGATTCGCTTCATATTGTTCGCAGAATAGGAAAATTTATAATCCATAGGAACACAATCGAAAAAGTAATCCGTTTGGCACCTGAAGACCTTGGATTTGCTTGGCGAATGGCAGGAAATGGTGGCGTATTTGGATATACAGGCTGGTATTCATCAGGTAAAATAGGTAAAATGAGGTGGTTTGTGACTAAACGAACAAATTACATTTTAGTGGAAACATCAAAAGGTTCAAAATTCCTCCTTAGCCCAGATGATGCTGCTGGACTTGTTAAAGCTTTAAAATAATTAGATTTATACCTTTTCGATTTTGTGATCTATCACTTTTTTATTTTTCATCCCATATTAAGGATGTCAAAACAACCTTATTAATTTTTTTGCAAAAATTCAAGTTTTTACTCACAAACCACTAATGTGTTTCGTCATTGATGAAAGCACATTCCCCATAGTGCATTTTTCCCTCCGTTTTGTTATTATGAAAACAAATAAAGCCCAGTTTAACTGGGCTTTATTATTATATATTATTGTTTTTATCTCTTTAAAACCAAAAATAAATTTTTGATTTAGACTAAATCACACCCAATTCTTTTCCGACTTTAGTAAATGCTTCAATAGCTTTATCAATATCTTCTATTGAATGTCCAGCACTGATTTGAACACGGATACGTGCGTTACCTTTAGCTACTACAGGGAAAAAGAACCCAACTACATAGATTCCTTCTTCAAGCATACGAGCGGCCATTTTTTGAGCCAAGACTGCATCGTACAACATAATTGGAACTATAGGATGTATACCTGGTTTGATATCGAAGCCTGCTTCTGTTATTTTTGTACGGAAATAAGCCGTATTGGACTCCAATTTGTCACGCAATTCTGTTGTTTCGCTCAGCATATCTAATATGGCAATTGAAGCACCCACAATACTTGGCGCCAAAGTGTTTGAGAATAAATAAGGTCGACTTTTTTGGCGAAGCATATCTATAATCTCTTTACGACCTGAAGTAAATCCACCGTTGGCACCGCCAAGTGCTTTACCTAATGTACCTGTAATAATGTCTACTTTGCCCATTACGTTGCAATGTTCATGCACACCACGACCTGTTTTACCCATAAATCCACTTGAGTGACATTCGTCTATCATGAGTATTGCATCGTACTTTTCGGCCAATTCAACTATTTTATCCAATTGAGCTACGGTACCATCCATACTAAAAACACTATCTGTAGCAATCATTCGGCTACGACAATGTTGTGTTGCAATAAGCTTTTCTTCCAATTCAGCCATATCATTATGTCTGTAGCGATGGCGTTCAGCCTTACATAAACGTACCCCATCTATTATAGATGCATGGTTCAATTCATCAGATATAATAGCGTCTTGCTCATTCAATAAAGGTTCGAATAATCCACCATTGGCATCAAAAGCTGCACAATACAAAATGGTATCTTCGGTACCTAAATACTGAGATAATTTAGCTTCTAATTCTTTATGAATATCCTGTGTACCACAAATAAAACGTACGCTGCTTAATCCGTAACCACGTTTTTCGATAGCAGCATGAGCAGCTTCTATTGTTTTGGGATGCGAAGAAAGTCCTAAGTAATTGTTTGCACAGAAGTTGAGCACGTTCTTGCCATTTGCAATAATATGAGAGGCTTGCTCGCTAGCTATAATTCGTTCTTGTTTGAAAAGACCTGCTTCTCTGATTTCGCTGAGTTCAGCGCCTATTCTATCAACTAATTTTTGATTCATGATTTGTATTTTAAAGTGTAAATTTAGGAATGTATTTGATTTATTTGGTCGAATATTTATTTGCAACGTTGGTTGCGGTTTGCTGTATGGTTTGGGCCAATGCAGTGGGTTTGATAACCTCAACTTTTTCGCCCATACTCAATAGCAATGCTATTAATTCATAATTGACTACCAGCTCCAATTGAATCCGAAATTCATGCTTAGATTCGTGTAGGATTTGTTGAGAATGATGGATTGGTTGGGATTTTAAATAATTGGCTTGCATGGGATCCAAACTTAACACAATAAGTTCTGGTTTCGCGTCTGATAACGTTATACCTATTGCAGATTTAAAGTAGTTTTCTTTGTCTACATTTTCTTCCTGAAAAGATTGATTCATAGTAATCACATCGCTCATGCGATCAAATGCAAAGGTCAAGAATTTAGAACCTTTTGTGGGATGTATATCTTTGCCAATGAGATACATCCTACCATTGTATTCTTTGATAAAATAGGGATGTACAGTATGTTTCTTAGGTTCATTTTTGGTAAAGGGTTGATAGGTAATTCGCATTTCCTTTTTTTGCTGAATCGCCTCTACGATATCACTCATAAATTCGATACCGACATATCGTTTTGGTCTGTCGAGTATTAAAATACTGTTTTGCGATACATTTTGTCTGTTTTGCTTTACTGTAGTAGCAAGCTTGGCAATGGAATCTTCAAATATTTTAATGGCCGGAATATTTTTAAATTGCTCTAACAATCCTATGGCCATTTCCAAACCCTGTAAGTCTTCTTCTGAAACGGGGATATTATTGATTGAATAAGTTGGATCAGTGTAGATATAACCCCTTTTTTGTCTATTCCATTCGATTGGCGCATTAAAACCGAGCGATTCATCGTATCGCATGGCATATATATCTTTTTGTATGCAGGAGACCGAAACGGGCGAACCGAGTTTTTCGCTCACATAATCCACAATTTCCTCCAGTTTTGGGGCTGTTTTTTGGCGCATTGTCATGCGATTGTCAATTAATCGGTATCTCGTTAATGCTTGCTTGTTTTTCATAGTCTAATATAATAAGTATGAGAAAGAGTAAAAATATACAATTAGTACGTAAACTCGTTACGCAGTGTAGAGTAAATATTTGTAGTCTAAACTTAAATGATATGAAAAACACTTTTGTAAAAACAGATTTCAAGATTCAAGGCTTCCAGGCAGACCGTATAATTTTTGATGATAGCGACCTTGTAAGCATGGATGTCACGTGCCGCATGAATGGCCAATTATTGGGTACAACATTTATGTTTACGTTCAGTAATTTTAATGATTTACTTCGTTTTAGTGGCGAAAGTGGCGAAAAACTTCAGCTCACTGTAAGTGATAAATTAGTGAGTGATGGCGAAAAACCTTATATCATTGATTTGCAACAAGAACCAATCGTATTCACTACCTGCTCACTCGACTTATGTTATTTAATTGCAGATGATACAACATGCTTTAGCGTTGAAGATGTCATGCCAATTTCCTTAGTTCAACAAGCTAAAAATCTTCGTATCAATATGGCTGATTTCAGTAATGTCCATTTAAGTTCTGATTCGTCATTGAATATTGCACTGAACCAAGTGGCAACATTGTATCGCTATTATGAAGGATTAAAAGAATTAAATTTGACTGATGAACATGCACGCGAAAAGGCGGGCTTAAAAAATGAAAAGTTATTTAAAATAGCTTTTTACGCTGCAAAAAATGTGAAATAGCAACAAATCATTTAAAATGATTTCTTATAGAATAAGACCCTTTTATTACTGTCTAGTTTTAATCTTATTCAAAATATATTGAACGACTTCTCTTCCTTGTTTGGCTCCATAATCTAAGGAAGGTATATAATGTATACCGCCATAAAAACGACTGATAGAGGCTTCATCAGATGCTTCTCGAAATGATTTATATTTTCGTGGAGCCAAACTTAAATACAATTGTGACGAATCTGTAAATGGACAAGGTTGAGGTATGAAATGTGTTAAAAATGAGGATGCAGTTGCTGATACCACACTATGACCACTTGTATATTCAGGAAATGGAGGCGTTTCAATTAATGGCAACCATTTTGCATCAATTAAGCGATTGATATAGGTCTCTGGACGAACCGAATTTGATTTGTATTTTTCGTTCCAACAGCTTAAAAAACCTTCATATAGTCCTATAGAAACCATTGCATAAAGTTCTGCGGCTTTATCTTCAGAGAGTTTTTTATTCCGAATCATTTGGCCCGTAATTTTTAACCAATGCCCTCCTGGCGTTACTTTATGAATAAAATAAGTTAAATGTCCGTTCACAACTGCTGTATTAGGATTATCATCCCAATACAAAGCAGTTTTAATGAATGTAGAATCTTTTTTTATACTTGTATTGTAAACGTCTAACGCATTCTTATAGTACATAGAATTTTTATCTTCACTATAAGCTAAGTTAGGTACTGCTCGTATATAATCTGAAGTTTCAGCGACAAAAGATCTCATCATAGACCAATTTGGTTCTAGTCCATTCATGTATTCTGGTGCAGTGGGTTTCCATGCGCCAAGACTATCGCTTAATACATAGCGCTCAAGGGTACGTGTGTATGTATAATTATCATCCAATAACCATTGTATAATATGTGCAGCAACTGCTTTGCCATATTCAACAGAACTTATGATGAGCGCAGTGTCATTAATCGTTTTCTTCCAAGTATTTAATTCAACTGATAAAAAATCATCCAACATGTACTCCGTATAAATCATTTTTTTTCCAGTTTCCACAAAAGCAACTTCTGCAGCAATGGAATAATCAACTTTTTTGGCGGGTTCAGGTATAGGTTTTAAATGTTTAATTTGACCAGCCAAAGGTCGCAAGGATTTGAATTTCTTAGTTAACACTTCATAAGCAGCAATATTGGAATAAACATGGATACGACTTGCAACTGGTGGAGAAAAAATATCTTCTACGATAGTATTAATTAAAGCCTGATTGCAACGGTTTAAATAAATTTCTTGGGCTTTGATTGGACTAAATGCATAACATAGAACTGTAAAAAAAATGAATTTGAATTTCATGTTTCAAAAATTTGAAGTAAAAATATTCATTTCAAACAAGAATAACGACAAATTCTCTGTTCAATATAAAATACACAAAACTGATGAATAAACATGATTTACTATATACTTGTTCAGCAATGTGCCAACTGTATTTTAAAGCTACTTCATTTAGATTTAACTGTGCAATGAAGATCCTTGACCATATTTGACAAAAAAGTAAATATACAATACACGTGAGTATCGCATAATCCATGGTTGCAAAACGACCATAGCAGAAATCATAACACCAATAAAATAAAATACCGAATTATCCTTCCACGAAAAACCTACAATTGTAGCGTATGCGATGGCTAAAAATGCAATCAATCCAACACTGATTGCATAGCTAACATAACCTGTACCATACCAAAAACCCAATTCTATTTCATACTTCTGACCACATTTATCACATCGTTCGGGCATGTCCATCATTTGTCCTAATGGGAAAATACTTTTGTTGGTGTACATTTCTCCTTTGTGGCAATTTGGACATTTCATTTTTGCCATACTGACAAATCTATTGGGTTTTTTCTCACTCATCATTCTAAATTTAGCATTGTTATTCTATTAGATCTAAATGTCGTTCTCCTATTTGTTGACGCCACATGGCATAGTACAGTCCTTTTTCATCCACTAATTCTTGATGTGCTCCCATTTCTACTATCTTGCCTTTTTCCAATACATAGATTCGATCGGCATGCATAATGGTAGAAAGTCGATGTGCAATTAATATATTGATTTGATCTTTGCTCGAAGACACTTGTTTAACAGTATTGGTTATTGCCTCCTCAGTAATGGAATCAAGTGCTGAAGTTGCTTCGTCAAAAACCAATAAGCGGGGATTGCGAAGCAATGAACGTGCGATGGATAAACGTTGCTTCTCGCCTCCGCTTATTTTCATACCACCTTCGCCTATCACAGTGTCCAACCCTTTTTCTGCACGAGTAAGTAAAGTATCGGCTGAAGCTTTTTTCATCGCCAACATCATATCTTCATCCGTAGCACGTGGATATACGAACAGTAAATTTTCTCGAATAGAACCAGCAAACAATTGGGTATCTTGAGTTACAAATCCAATTTGATTTCGGAATGTTTCGATATCCAAATTTCTAAACGATACATCATTGTAAAGAATATCACCTTCTGCAGGATGGTAAAGTCCTACAAGCAATTTAACCAAAGTTGTTTTGCCAGATCCAGAAGGTCCTACAAATGCTATAGTTTCTCCACGATTTACAGTAAACGAAATGGATGACAGTGCGTTGTTGCGTGCAGTTTGGTGTTTAAAACTTACTTCATTAAATTGAAGTGATTCTATTTGCTGTATTTCTATGGGGTGTTCAGGTTTGGGCTCTATAGGTGTATTCATAAGCTTTTCAAAGTTTTGAAGCGACGTTTCAGCTTCTCTGTAAGCCAAAATAATATTGCCCAATTCTTGCAAAGGCCCAAATATGAAAAATGAAAAGAACTGCAATGTAATGATTTGCCCCATTGATAGAATGGTATGAAACGCCAAATAGATTAATGTAAATAAAATACATTGTCGTAAAAAATTGACAAACGTTCCTTGCACGAAGCTTAAAGCCCGAATACTTTTTACTTTTTTGAGTTCTAATTTCAATATTTTTTGAGTGGTGATGTTGAGACGGCGTATTTCTTGGTTAGTTAACCCAAGGCTTCGAATCAATTCGATATTTCGAAGTGATTCAGTTGTGGCTCCTGCCAAAGCAGTTGTTTCACGGACGATTGTCTTCTGAATGACTTTAATTTTTTTACTCAAAACACTCATTAAAAGTGATAATAAGATAGCCCCGATTATATAAATCAATACCAATTTAGGGTATGTTGTAATTGAATAAACCATCACAAAAACAACGCTGACAATAACTCCAAACAGCACATTAATAAACAACGAAATGAATTTTTCGCTGTCTACACGAACCTTTTGAAGCACGGCAAGTGTTTCACCACTGCGTTGATCTTCAAATTGTTGGTATGGAAGCTGCAAGGCGCGTTTAAGGCCATCTGTATATACATCTGCACCGAAACGCTGAATGACAGTATTTACAGTATAATCTTGAAAAGCTTTGGCTATACGCGAAAGCATAGCTACTCCTACCATTCCACCTATAATCATCAACAAGTGCATGATAAATTCATGTTCTGAAAAATTGTAACGTATTATTTTTTCTACGCCATTGATGTTTTCTTTTACGGCTGTTTTTTCAAACACTCCTTTTACATAGTCAATCAATTTTCCAAACAAAATAGGATCGCAAAGCGAAAACCCAGTATTGAGTGCTGCAAGTAAAAAAGAAACGAAAACCAGCCCTTTATATCGGGACAAGTACTTTAATAATATCTTCATTGAAGGTGCAAATGTACAATTTTTAAGATTAGGGTATATTAATTATTTCGCTGAGGTCTCCATTTTGTCTATATCGGTGTTTAAACACGTTTGTTATTTATACCCTATAATCGCTTTATACAACTAATTGCGTTTTGTTTGTATTATTTTTGCCGTATGAAAAAATCTGGTAAGCTTAAAAGCTTCCTCATTGGTGGTTTATTTAGCCTTTTTGTACCACTTGGTGCTTATTTATTTTTAAAAATGAATGGGCACGACGGCCATTTTACTTTGCCTAAATATTACGGTATTGAAAAAATAGACACCCAAATGGTAGACGGGAAACAAAAATTGGACACGATTTACCATACGGTCAATGACCTAACATTAGTAAGCCAACTTGGCGATACAGTTTCATTGAATGAAACACTCAAAGGGAAGATTTTGGTTGTGAATTTCTTTTTCACATCATGTCAAAGTATTTGCCCGGAATTAACTAAAAATATGAAATTACTCAACAAAGCTTTTCTTAAAAACGACTCTGTTGCAAGGTTTGTGTCCATATCTGTAGACCCTGAAAACGATTCTGTACCCAAATTGCGTGCATATGCAGATAAAAACCATGCAAATCATGACAAATGGTATTTTTTGACAGGAAGCAAAGAAGCCATATACAATTATGCGCGCAATGAACTCAAACTTGACCTTGTAGAAGGCAATGGCGACAAAGATGACTTTATACACCCTGAACAATTTACATTGGTGGACAAATACCGCAATATACGTGGTTATTACAACGGATTAGATTCCGATAAAGTACGTTTGTGCGCCGAAGACATTGCCTATCTTCAGGTAGAAAAAAACAAATTACACGAAAAGAAAAAACGTTAATCATACACTTAAACTATACAATTCATGTTATCTCGCAGCATACAAAACAACGATAAAAAAGCACATATCTTAATCTGGATTTTCTCGGCTATTGTATTTTTTGCAGTCGTATTGCTGGATCGGATCACCTTAGATGTTTCTCTTGGATTTGACCCACATATCTTTGCCAAACTCAGTGCAGGTGTCAATTCACTTGTAGCTTTATTGCTTATTATAGGTCTGATAATGGTCAAACAAAAAAAATATGAGTTGCACAAAAAGGTAATGATGAGTACAATGGTACTTTCAGTTTTGTTTTTAGTCTTCTACATTGCACACCACTTATTCACTGGTGAAACTAAGTATGGTGACTTAAATCATGACTTTGTACTTAGTGATGATGAAAAATCGATGGCGGGCATGATGCGCTATGTTTATTACTTTATTATTGGTACTCATATTACGCTTGCTGGTATTGTAATGCCTTTTGTACTATATAGCGCATACCGAGGATTGACAGCCGAATACATCAAACACAAAAAACTGGTTCGATATACATTTCCTATATGGCTTTATGTAGCAATTACAGGCGTAATTGTTTATTTCATGATTTCACCCTTTTATATCTAAATTTCTTTCTTCTTATCTCATTATTTATGTGTAATTTTATATTCAATTATGAGTTTAGAATGGCAAATAGGTAAAGTTGTTAGTATTATGGATGAAACCCATAACACACGTCGTTTTTTTATCGAAACCCCATCCTCCAAACCATTTCATTTTAAAGCAGGCCAATTTGTAACCTTGGATTTGCCTATTCATGAAAAAAAAAATAAAAGATGGCGTAGTTATTCCATCGCATCAGCTCCGGATACGACCAACATGTTTGAACTTGTGATTGTATTGGTGGAAGACGGACTGGGTACTAATCATTTATTTCGAAATGTAGTTGTGGGGGATGAAATAGTCTTTCGAGGTCCTGCAGGTGTATTTACATTACCCTCACATGTGGATCAGGATTTGTATATGATTTGCACAGGAACAGGCATAGCGCCTTTTCGTAGCATGATACATTCCGTATACAATCATCAAATCGAAACCAAAAATATTTACCTCATTTACGGCACGCGAACACAAGCCGATTTGTTGTATTTTAAAGAAATGACTGAGTTTCAACTCCAACTACCACAATTTAAATATATCCCTGTTCTCTCTCGTGAATCATGGGATGGTAAACAAGGTTATGTGCACGATGTATACAAAGAATTGTGCGCAGACAATCCTAATGCAAATTTTATGCTTTGTGGTTGGAAAAACATGATAGATGATGCTCGACATTTCCTGAATGAATTAGGATATGATAAGAAGCAAATTCATTTTGAATTATATGGTTAACTATTTTTGAAGCCAAAATCTAAATTTTTTTATTGATGAAAAAAGCATATTTATTCATTTTATGTACTATAGTATCGTTGCAAGGTATGCATGCTCAAACTACAACATTGCAAATGAAAATTGCACAACGTTATGATGAATATATTTCTTCCAATTGGCAAGGAAAAGATTCAATTTTATTTGCATACAACAACGATGCCATTCTTACCCTGCAAACTGCTCTAAAAGGGAATACAAATAATACTTGGGATAATTCGTTTCGATATGTTTATACATTGTCTGGTTCTGGAAAACCTTTGGCACAACTTCGTGAAAACTGGAATGGGAATGCTTGGATTAATTATAATCGCTACTTATATGATTATGATTTGAATGATAATCTTGTACTAACCTCATATGATGTATGGGGAGGAAGCACTTGGAACCCAACTGGTAAAATAGAAAATTCAGGATACAATGCTGAAGGAAATTGGATACTTCAAGTTACATCATCATGGAATAATGGATGGCAATACATTTCCAAAACGACACATCAATACATTTCTGGCACTTCAAAATTGCAACAAAAAGACAAAGAAATTTGGAACACTTCAACCTCTTTATGGGATAAATATGAACGTTTGTTTTATACCTATTATCAAGATTCTATTGGTTCAATTATTCGCTCAGTTCCAAACGCATCAAACGCTTGGTCAAACGCAAGTAAGTATATCTATAATTATCAAGGCAACCCTATTACACTGCAATCTTATATACATCAAATATGGAATCAAGACTCTTTAAAATTTTTAGATACCACAAGAGCTGTTTATTCATACAATGCGAATAATAATGTAACGCAAATCGTAAGCGAAAATGCTTTGGGCAACTTAAATTGGATGCCTCTCCAACGAACACAATTTTTGTATAACGGGAGTAATCTACTTAGCGAAAAATACACTGAAGATAATGTAGGTGGATGGCAAAATACTTCTCGGTATACGTATGCATATGTTGGATCAAATGTATTTGAAGAACAATATTTTATTGGAAATGCAAGTGCTTGGAATTTAAACCGAAAAACCAATTTCCAATATGATATAAATAAAAACCTCATCTTCAAACAACGTGAAGATTTCAATGGCGCTAGTTATGTACCATTTAGCCGCGATTTTTATTATTACGCTCAATTTGTTGTTGGACTTTATGACCTTCAATCTACCGAATCTGATGTCGTTGTTTATCCTAATCCTACAAAGAATACACTTTACCTTTCTTTTCCAAATTATGAAAAAACGAACATTCAAATTAATTTAGTTGATATACTTGGTCGAAATAGAATTATAGTTGTGGAGCCTATATTGTCTAAACAGCATACTTCACATATTGATGTGAGTTCACTTTCAAATGGATACTATTTTGTTCAAATATTGAATCAAACAACAGGTAAAAAACAAGTTGTAAAAATTGAAATTGTCAAATAATGATGTCAACTCAATTCAAATCGTATTATGCTGTCATTTTTACATCAACCAAATCGGTACATGATGATGGCTACCCAGAAATGGCTGAAAAAATGGTTATACTAGCACAACAACAACCTGGATTTATAGGTATGGAAAGTGCGCGTGATGAAATTGGAATTACGGTTTCGTATTGGGAAAACGAAGTAGCCATTCTTGCTTGGAAGAAAAATGTAGACCATCTTGAAGCACAACTATTTGGTCAAAATAAATGGTATGATTCATACAAAGTTCGTATTTGTAAAGTTGAACGAGAATATGCATTTCATCGAGATACAAACTAAAACTTTAGGTTTAAAGCATACAACTAATTCGTTTGCACTTCTCCTTTACGTTGTAGACTTTTTTTCAAAACAAGAACTATGAGTGTAATCAATACTGCACCACAAAAAGCCATAAACATATCTTTTTGTGCATCCCATATATCGCCTTGCGTTCCTAAATAAGCTATGCCTTGTTCTGGAAAAAACACATCTGCAACGCCCCATTCTATAAGTTCGTATAAACAACTAAACGATAATGTAATTTCAATAGGCAATAACCATCCCACCCAATTGGGGAATTCCATTTTGTTTAAAAAGAAATCGCGCATTGGATAAGCAAGCATAAAACCAAAACTAAAATGAACGATACGATCATAATGGTTTCGTTCAAAGTGAAAAAATTCTTTCATCCAATATCCAAATGGATTTTCAGCATAAGTATACATAGCACCATAAATGTGCAAACTCAAATACACCATTATAAAGGTATAGGTCAAATCGCTAAATGTAAATTTTCGATAAGTAGCCACTAGTATACTTAGAAAAATTATAACAAGGGTATTTTCCATAAACCAATTTGCTAAATCGGTTGTTCCAAGTAAGGTAGATAACCACCCGATTAGAAATACAATACTATATAGTTTCAATAACCAATTTTGTTGAAAGGTATTTCTGTACGGAGCTGTTGCAGTAGAAAATTGCATGTATTTTTTTGACGATAAATATACATCAATCCATTTCGAATCCTAAATACTAAATATTTTTTATGAATCTCCGTTTCCATACCACTACGTAAACTGGATGGGTAGTGACAGTTGAACTTTGTACTCAAATTAAAAGTACAATGAATATTTTAAATTTCATGAATGAGTTTTCGACCATTGAAGA
>Ga0247831_1001810_pt1 | contig 37538 bp, 29 predicted proteins | sample LaCruzMarch2015__9_FD_192406 | JGI IMG/M metagenome (GOLD analysis project Ga0247831, IMG submission 192406) | Freshwater microbial communities from meromictic Lake La Cruz, Castile-La Mancha, Spain - LaCruzMarch2015_1m | ecosystem: Environmental > Aquatic > Freshwater > Lake | place: Spain...
ACGGGTGGTGGGTGGCACTGTTTGACGGTTTCCTCAAAACTAGCACTTGCTGCTCAATTTATTGATCTGAATCAGACGCGGTGATTGGATTGCTGGATTGCTTTGCAAAAGGGGAGGTCGGATCCTGTTGTGCCACCGGGTCGACATTTGCCCATGGCGATGTCGGTTCTTTGCGTACTTGTCGAAAGTAGTCGGCTATGGTTGCAAGAGCATAAAATCGATCCTTTGACTTCATGAGCATTGCACCCACAGCATCCACGTGAAGTCCGAAATCGCGATTCGATTTTCTTGGCAAAAGCTTCGGGCGACCGAAAATCGGAAACAGTGCGATCAGTGCGAGCATTCCTAAAAAAACCGCGTGCAGAGTTACCACATTGAGGGGCCAAATGGTAAGCATCTCAAACCCTTTTTGCTGTTCGGCGATGTCATCCTTTCTCACCGTGGGGTCGGACGAACCCGACACAAAGCCAACGCTTGTTTTTGGTAGTTTGGCGATGAGCCGCAGGGCCAGGGTGCGATTTTGGGCGTTGATCAAACCTAGATTGGAGATCATGGACGAGTTGGCCAAGACAATGACCCTGGATTTGCCCCATTTCGGACTTGTTATCTCTGCGATTAATGGCTCGCGATCTTGTGTCGCAAGCAAAAAATCTAGTCGCGGCCGATCACTTTCAGGAACCATTTTGATTGCTGTAAGCATGTCTGCATCTTGTTTGCCCCATTCAAATTCGAAATCAGCCGCAGGCGGTGTGTTCGCGGGCGGCGCGATAGCATTCGGGGGGGTGGCTGGAGTTCCGGTCGTTGTGGTAGTGGTTGCCGAAATAGGAGCCGGCTCTCGATCAAATACTTTCTTCAGTTCGGAGTAGGAACGTAGATTCATCCCAACGGGAACACCTCTTAGGAAAATTCTTGACTGGCTAATGTTAATGGAATCCGACCAAGGGCCAGAAACAGCAGTCACTTGTTTCTCCACGGAGTTCGTATAATCGAACAAGAACCAAGGGGTTGCGACGTTCTGACGGACCGAAGACCGCAATTGATCTATTGCACGCTGCTCGTAAGCGATTTGTTCCAAGCAGTTCCAGTGTCCTTCTTGCTTGTTTTCTTCCCGCGATAAGTTCGCGGAGCATTGGCGCCAATAGTCTGCCATGGCGGAAAAATCGCGTCCGACATAAATCAGCGTGCGGTCGCCCGAAGCGAGCCATTTATTCATCCATTCGAAGGTTTCTGCGCGATGCGTGCCGAAGTGATCGGGGCTCCATACGATGGCCTTGAGTCGATCCATAGCACGCGGAGAAAGGGAGCGAACTTCTTTCGTGTCGCAGCCTTCGGAGTCGCATAGATTTCGGAATACCGAGACGGCGGCAGGGCTTTGCCTTGCTTCAGTTCCCTCGCTTATCCCGTACTCGCGAGAAAGTTTGTTGCAACCCTGACAAGCAAACGCGATGGCGATCAGGAACTTGAGGGTGATGAGTCGACGATTCGATTTTGAAAGATTCGGGTTCAGGAAACACCTCCTAAAGCAGATGGTAGCGATTTCGTTGCTACGCTTTGTTTTTCGATTCGCGACAGCTCGCTTTCAAACGTTGCCAACTGGGTCCAGATGGATTCAAACGTTGGTGCATCGATCTGGTGTTTTCCGAAAAAGGTAAATTCGAAAACCGTGACAAGTTGGTTGGCAAAAACACGAATGGTTTCACGATCCTTTAGTTCCCGCAGGTACATTCGATTGGTTTTCCCTTTCGCCAATCGTATGCATCGAGCTTCATCCAGAGTAACCAACACGTGGCTATAGAGGTAGGCGATGGCTCGTGAATAGTCGCCTGACGCTCGATGCCTTTCAGCTTGGCCGAGCAATCCCAAAAGGCTTTGTTCGATTTCAAAAGGTAGGTCTTGAATCTTCACCGCTTCCCGCTCGAGAGCAGCTTTCGTCGTTTTTCGGCGAGTTGGAGAATACCAGTTTCCAATGTCGGTGTACTGCCAAATGATGTAAGCGATCGTGAAGATAAGAATCAGGAAAAAGAGGATCAAAACGATTTTCCAGCCCGAGAAAATCCAAGTAAAAAAATCTCTGAGATCGGTAGAAAACCAATCGAGCCATGACCAGTCATAGGGGATTTCGGGTGAGGCGACTGCGTCATGTCTGTCTGACACGTCCAAGGCTTTTTTGGCTGTCCCTGATGGCTTGATGGATCTTTGTTCTGAATCGTACCAAATGGAGTTGGTGGATCGCTGGATGATTTCGCGATCATCTGCGCAGGAAGCCGTCCGCCCAAAAAGCGTTGCTACCGCGCAACAAGCCATGGCCATTGTCATCCACCAGGAAGTGCGGGTGGGTGTCGAGCTTTTCTTGCGCAAACCGGTTTGTGTGGTCAAATGAATCATCAGGCGACCTCTAACAATCTTTGGGATTCTGCTTTCAATTTCAATTCAATCTCCCAACCTTCGGTATGGATGCGAGAGTTCATGTAGTTCAGAAATCGAATAATAGTTCCCCAAGTCGCGATTCCCCAAAGAATGAAAGGGAAGAAAAGCAGGTCCATCCACGGCCCCCAAGTCCATATCCCGGTTAGTACACCGATCAAAAATAGCGTGCTCAGTGAGATCGAAAGCGCCGTAAGGATTTCTACGATGGTGACTCCCATGTGCATACCAAACAGCTCAAAGGCCAGTCCAGAGTGAAGCCAATACGAGCGTTTTCGATATGCAATTCGGCCTTTGTCATTTTTGTTGATGTAGATGGGGCAGCGTTCTAGCAACAGGATTTCCAGAGCGAACGGTCGGAAACCTCGAACTATGAAAACGTAGGAACAAAGGCACAGCAAATAAAGTGGTATTTCTATCTCAGGTCGAAAGACAGGAGATTGGTACAAAAATGCAAGAGGAACAAAAACAAAAATCGACATTCGCACAAAACCTTGAATCAGGGTGATTGCCCCCAGCCGTGACCAGATTGCGGTCAGCACATTTCCAAGCGTGGGTTTGTCGCCAAACACGGCTTGACCAATAAAATAAGTGACACCGCTGAGCGCAAGAGGAGCTTGGATCAGAACCGCGGCAGTCATGATGACCAAGTAGCGAGTTTGGAACGCCGATGCGTCGCCAAGCTCACGTGAAGACATGACCAGTTGATCGTATTGAGTCAGAGGCCAAAGCAGGATGAAATTGGCGATAGCGAATGGAAAGGTACCCAAAAAACCCAAACAGAAAATTGAAGTCCAATAGCGTTGAAAGACCAGTAGGCTTAGGTCGATTAACTCCGTTCCGCTTCTTTGCGAAATGGTGACCGCTGTTTTATCGAGTTGCATGAACGCCTCCGATTTCACGCCACGGGTTATCCCCATTATGCATCAGAGCGAGTTGGATTGGAGGTGTCGGGTACCCCAAGACAACAAAGTAGTACATCAACAGTCCGGAGCTGAAGATCGCGACGGAGGCTTTCGCGAAGTAGGGTAGCGGGGAAGGGGAGATGAATCCTTCCGTAAATGCAGCCATAAAGAACATGGCGATGGAGGCAAGAACGATTGGTAACGCACGTTCTGCGTTCAACCGGAAGGACTCCATGCGAAGCAGACCTGAAGTGGAGAATATACCGAGACCCAAGCGTAGGCCGGCTGCGGCCGACAATGCGATTGCTGTCAGTTCGAACACTCCGTGGGCTGTAACGAATTGAAAAAAGACGTCCCCCTGTTCGACATCCGATCGCGTCATGTAGCCGAAGGAGGCTCCCAAGACGACTCCGTTGTATCCCAATGCGCAAAGGGATGGCAAAATAAGCGGCCCCAAGGCAAAGCACTGTAAGCCAATGCTGGTGTTGTGTTGGATATAAAAACCAGACATGGCGACGTATTGGTCAAAATTGCCGGCCAGCGGGCGATTGAAGCTGTTTTCCATTTGTTCGATTTGGTCCGAGCCTAAAATCCTCTCCGCATAGCCAGGAAAAGTTCCTTCGGACCAAGCCAGAAGTGCCGATAGGGTGAACAGTCCAAAGAAAACAATGAACGCGACCTTCACGCAGATGTCACGGAAAATGCTTTGCGGCGTAATCACCATGCAGTAATAAACCCAACGTTCCACAGTAGACCGGCTGGACCGGTAAAGTAGGCCATGAGCCCGTCCAACCAGTCGATGAAGGTACTCGACCGTCGCCGGTGGTAATTGGTACTGTTCCGCCATGGATAAATCAGTGCAAGCGGCGCGATAAAGCGAAGAGAATCTCGCGACCAGGCTACCGTTGCGTTGGAATGGGAAGCGAATTCCTTCCAGCGACGAGCACATTTTGTCGAGTTCGTTCCAACCAAGACGTCGCTGTTCTAAAAGGACAGATATCTTCATGGTGACACTTTCCAAGGGGGGGCGTTCTCGCTGGAAGATCGAGGCGTTGGTTCCAACACTGGCGGTGCTGCAGCGAGCGGTGGTGCAGCGAGCGGGGCCGATGTTACTGCTGACAACGCTTTGCTGTCAGTTGCTTGCGTGCGATTTTCTGGCGTGCGATTTTCTGGCGAGCTAGGTGGTGGTGAGGAAAACGAATGCGAATCCAGAAAGGCATCTTTCGCAATAAACTCTCGATAGTACAAAGCGCACAGCAGGAGATCGGGGCTGGTGTCGTCGCGAAAGTTGAATTGTTGCAGCAGAGGTGCCGCGATGTAAGCCGCGAGTTCTTGGCGACGAACGTTCGGTATTCTTGCCCTTCGCTCAACAAACAAAGCGATGGCTTTCGCAAGGGTTGTCGTCATGCGAAAGTTGGCTGGAATGTGTCCGCTGAGTGACTCGACGCGCGGGTCGTCGAACTTGATATGAGGCGGCACCCAGGATCTTTGAGTGACCACCACCATGGTACCCGCTGCCAGGTCGCCCAGTCGTTGAAAACGCTTCGTGATGGTCATGCAAAGTAGAGATACCAAAAAAGTTGGAATCACGTACATCGGAGGCGCATCTGGGCTAAACAGTTCCAAAGAAACCATGGGGGCAAAATCCGCTAGTCGCAGAAAGTTGCGAATGGTCGCTTGGTAGGAATTGATGGGGCGTCCATCGACGGAGATCACTCGCACTTTGGTCAGCCATTTACCCGGTGTTTGTCCGTTCCAAAGTGTTTCAAACAGCAGGCCGTAAAACCAATCTAAGGCAAACCACGAGATCAAAAAAAGCATGATTGCAATTCCGCCCGAGAATTGCACTACAAACCCAAGCAAGGCCATAAGGATCAGCAAGATCCAAAACAAAATTCCTCGAACTGCAAAATCAAGAATAAGCGCAGGGAGTCGTCGGAACGGTCCCGCGATGCGATATTCAAACCGCACGTTCTCTGGGGTCGTTACAAATGCATTCAAGTCAATAGCGTCTGTCGCGTGCACTAAAAAGCTCAACCAAGGGCATGAGTTTGGAGCGAGATACCAGTTCTTCCACCCCAGTATCGCTAGATTCTAGTCTCTCGTTGGAAACCAATCAGTAGTCTACCCAAGATTCTTGGCCACTTGAAATCGTTAAAAGTTGATTGTTGATTGGCTTGAAAACCGGCTACAATGTACCATCGGCAAGGTAAGTTCATGCAGCTCATGCGAGGTTTTGTTCTATGAATCTGCCAGGGTTTGAAGAAAGAATGGGTCTGCTTCGATGAGTGAGAATTTGTCGGACGCGGCCGCTCAGTCGGTAATTCCCTCATTCACTAACAGCGTGGAATCGGGGCCCGTACCATTTTCCGATTCGTTGGAGCCGAAGAGCGGAGATGGCCAGGCACGGACGATTCAAACAGGCTTTCGCGAACCAGGGATTGGCGAATCCGCGGATGGGCACGAGCGGAGCGACAGGCCGCCGACACCTTCGTCGCTGCTGCTTTCGACCCTTCTTAGTTTGATGGCCGTTCTTGTCCTTTTGACTTTCCTTCGTTTTCTGCTCCCTTCCACGCTGGAGTTCTCCAGGTATTCATGGCACCGAGGTCAATTGCGGGCAGAATACGATGTTGCTGGGGAGCAGCTAAAAATGGTTTCTAATGACAATCTCGCATGGTTGTCGCAAACGGTGGCACGTCGTGTATGTCCAAGTGTTGTGCACGTCACGCTGGATCGTATGGACTCCGAAAATGATTCTGCCGAGGGATCCGATGCGGGTGCTCCCAATTTTTTTCCTTTTCGACGTTCGATGGTTGGCCAGGGGAGCGGCGTTCTTGTCGACGCGCGAGGATACATCTTGACGAACTATCACGTTATCAATGATGAAGGGAGCCGATTGAGTACGAAAGGCCGGATCCAGGTCGCGTTGCCGGACGAGAGGGTGTTCAAAGCGGAACTGGTTGGATTTGACTCCGTTCGTGATTTGGCAGTGCTTAAGATTGAAGCGGATGGGTTGTTTCCCATTGTTTGGGGTGATAGCGAGCAGATCGAGGTAGGGGCTCCCGTTTGGGCCGTTGGAAGTCCCTTTGGTTTGTCTGGGTCGATCACCTTTGGAATACTAAGCGGAAAGCATCGGTTGGACTTAACTGGTACAAGCTATGACGAGCAGCGTATTCCAAGAAAGGACCGGCACATATCGGCTCGGTACAGCAATTTGATGCAAAGCGACGTTGCCGTCAATCCTGGTAACAGCGGTGGCCCTTTGGTCAACAGCCGAGGTGAGTTAGTTGGCATCAACACGGCGATTATTGGCGAGGCATACCGAGGAGTCAGTTTCTCGATTCCGAGTAGCATTGCTAAGGTTGTCTTTGAGCAGATTTTAGAGTCGGGTCGAATGAGCCGCGGTTGGCTGGGTGTCGAGTTGGTTCGAGTCACGGAATGGAAGCGTGAGCAAGCTGAACAGCTTGCTCTTGCGATCGGAAGCGACCCCGACGAAATTGACTTCGATCTTGCGAAAGAAAAAGCGAAAGAACCGGCACGAGGGGCCGTGGTGCGACGCATTGTTTCGGAAGATTCGCCAGCGGCGGTGGCCGGCTTGCAGCTTGGCGATCACATCATTCAGTTCAATGAAAAGCCGGTCAAAGGCGTTGAGGACTTGATCTTTGAAATCAGTAAATCTCCTGTTGGGAGCACGATCAAGTTGTTGATCAATCGTGACGGGGAAACTCAATCGATGGAAGTCGTGATTGGCGAACGTCCAGCTAATTAAGTGCCACAGAACACACAGAAAAAAGCCATGGTTTCTGACGTCCTGACTCCCGTGTGTTCGGGTTGTTCCGTGGTTCAAAAACAGATTCTTGCTGGATGGTATCTTTAACCACCGAATACACGGAACACACGGAAAAGCAGCCGAGTTTTCTGACGCACTGATTTCCGTGTGTTCAGTGTGTTCCGTGGTTCTGTAAAAGCTGGATTGCAGGATGAAACGGATGTTTGGCATCGCTTTTCGTTCAGGTGTGGCACTACAATGCGGGTTGGAATTCAATTGATAACTGACCCAGACGCCACAACATCACTGCGACCTCTCTTCCTGAAAACTCTGCATGTCCAAAACACTATCACCGTCCGAGCAAGACTACGCCAACTCAGGCTGGTTGCAAGCCTTAATGGGAATGAATGACCCGGTTATTCAACAAGCTCGACTAAGCACCAAGAAGCATTTGGACTGGATCGATTCCCTGTGTAGTTTGACCACGATTCGTGAAAAAGCGGACTCGCTTGAATCGTCGATGGACTCGCTTTGGAAGTATGGTTGTGACAATGACTTGAAGTGGTTGTTGACCTTGATACCTGCAACTCAGCTTCATTGGTTGTTGGATAGCACGGACGAGTTCACTATTGAACAGACTGTTTCGCCCGACGTAAGCGATGCGAAAGCTTGGGCTTGTGCTATGGGGATTCACGATTGGTCCACGCAAGTGACCATGCGAATATTGAGCGGCGATTTTGTCAGTTGGCAGCGCCGAGTTGCACGTCAGGGTTCGAACGCTCCGGTGGGTTTTACGATGGAATCTTCGGCAAAGGCAATGATGGAACTAAAGACCACTGCCTCCTGGAAGGCCAACCAATGGGTGGATGGCGTTTGGACTTTTTCGATCGATGGTCAATCCACCATGGTTCATTCTGTGGAAGAGCCGATTCAGGTCGCGCGACCTGAATGGAAGGTTACAGAAGAAAATGCAATCCTGTCGATTCAAGCGGCGGACGAACGATTTCAACGTCTTCGAAAGCAATCGACTGGCAGCGCGATTCCGCAAGGGGATTGGTCGGCTTGGTGTGAATCAGTACCGTCATTAGAGCCGTTGCATCAAGCGGTTTTGGGCGGACGTGATATGAATCTTACCTCACCTTTTCGAGGCATTTGGGCAACGGTTTGGCCAATCATCTATTGCCGCAGGAAGCGATTGAAGCGTGGAACATGTGGGTTGGTGGATGTTCGCCAGAAATTAGATTGTTGTTTCCAGGCTGACCCGAAATTAGTGACTTGGTTGCTCGTGTTTGGCGACTTGCTTTGCCAAGCTCAAGTGGGCGATGGGCTGGGAATCGCGGCTAAGTTCAAGTCTTAGTCTGGTTCAAACAGGATCGCTAATTCCTTTTTTAGGCGAGGCAGGTCCTGTGCGATCATCGTAGCGCTGGTTCCGAACAGAACCAGGCTTAGCGCAATCCAGCGAAACGCTTCTGCCGTTTGAGTGGTTGTATTTGGCTTGAGGGACTTTGCAATCAGCTTTTCAATCGTGTACCAGCCCATGGGGTTTTGAGATCGGCCGATAGCTTCCAAAGAAGCTGTTTTGCCGACACCCGCCTTTTCAATGCTTGCTCGCAGGCCCAGCGAGGGTATTTCCAAAATGTCGTTACCCCAGTGGGCTTCAAGCTGTCCGAGGGATAAACCATCTTGAATGGTTTGCTTGAGGGATTCAGGATCCAGGCCGTAAGCGATCAGTTTCAATTTAGAGTTCAATGCAATCAGCATGCTTACAAAGAAATAAAGTGCGATCAGGACGCCCCAAACCCAAGGTCCCAAAATTGCGTACGCGGCTCTTGGGAAAAAGAGCTCGATAGGCCCGATGGCAATAAAACCCATCATTGCCATTGCTAAAAGGAAAAAATCGGTAGCCCCATTGAGAAGGGTTGGGCGTGATCGCAAACGTATCAGGCCCAATACTTGGAAGTACGCGGCTAGGGGGAGTATGGCTACCGAAAGGCGAATGAGATCAAGCATGGACAGGTTTGTTTGCCAAAGCTGCCCGCACCGCTTGAAGGACGCGATTCTGGAGTTCGCCAAATTCGGCTTCGACGAAGGCACCCGCTGCGGCGCGATGTCCGCCGCCACCGAATTGCCGAGCCAGTTCGTTGCAATCTACGTGACAACGGGATCGAAAGCTGATTTTGAAGCCACCGCGAAGTTGTTCGATCATGATGAATGCGACCTTGGTTCCTTCGATTGCCAAGGCCAGGTTGATCGCATCTTCGGTGTCGCTTGGAAGAGCCCCTGATTCGGTGAAGTCTTCCTTTTTGACGAAGGTGTGAATGAGTTGGCCGTTGACTTCAGTTTGTACGCGCGACAGGATTCTGCCACGTAGCCGAACGCGTCCGACGGTGTCACGTTCGTAGAGGTCGCCATAAATGGAAGAGGGTGAAGCACCGCAATCCACTAGTTCAGCAATAATGCGATAGGTATCGCTTGTGGTGGAAGCGAATCGGAACCATCCGGTGTCGGTTGCAATGGCTGCGTAAAGAGCCATTGCCATCGGTTTGGTGATTTTGACCCCGGCCTTTTGAGCAAGCAGAGCTACCAAATGGCCGGTAGCTTCCGCACTGGTATCTTTGAAAAACTGGGCGCCTAAGTCATCTTCACCGACATGGTGATCGATGACGATTTTCGTGCCTGTCCAACGGCGCAATACGTCTGCCATTGGCCCCAATTGCGCCCATGCGCTGGTGTCCAGGATGATTAAGCAATCCCCCTCTACGTCTTCGGCATCAATATGCTCACTAATGACTTGGATACTTTGGGAAGGGTCCAGGAAGCCAAGGATGGGTGGGGTTTGGTGCCCGTTGACGATTGTTACCTTTTTCCCCATCGCCTGAAGGATTCCAACCATTCCAAGTTCGCTGCCTAGTGCGTCACAATCAGGTCGAATGTGGCTTGTCAGAACAAATCTGTCATGCTTGCGAATAATTGAAATAAGGGTATCCCAATCTAAATTCATCGATAGAACATTTCGTTGCGAGGGGTGCAGGGAAAAGACTTTACGCTAGGATTATAGCCATGAATTGAAAAGTCGAGGTGGTCATAGGCGATTCTTCAAAGCCGGATTGACCGAAAATCTACAATTGGCAGCTACCGATCCAAGATAAGATAGCAGATCGGCCGAAAGTAGCTCGGCAAACCCAATCCATCCGAATAGCCTATTGAATGATAGATTTTCCTACTGCTCCCCATGTTGAATTGTTGCCGTCTTGGCTTGGGCCGCTCGAGGTCTTTGACCGCATCGGACATTTTCCCTTCTGTTTATGGCTGGATAGCGCGTTATCGGGGGATTTGCAAACTCGATTCAGTTTTTTCGCTGTTGATCCTATCGAAGTGCTTTCGGTCGATCGCGTGGTTGCCGATCCGCTAGCGAAACTGGAAGACTGGATGATTCGTTATCAATCGGTGACTGTACCGGGCTTACCTCCGTTTCAAGGGGGGGCGGCGGGCTTTATGGGCTACGAACTGGGGCGCTGTTTCGAACGTGTCGCGTCTGCCAAGCACAATGAGTTTGGGTTGCCATTGGCGGTACTGGGGCTGTATGACGTTGTTTTTGCATGGGATCATGACACCGACCAAGGTTGGATCATCTCGCAAGGGTTCGCGGAAAGTACTGATGAGGCATTGCGAATGGAACTGGCAAAAAAGCGGAGCCGATTTTTCCTGGAGCAGTTATTGGTTTCGAGCGAACACGGCCAAGCATCTGATAAGTCATTGCGTGGAGATTTGGCTTTCACCGCGTTTCGTCCTCATGCGATGGCGCATGGTCTGACTGCTCCTCAGTTTGAAACACGGCTAGGGGGTGGTTGGCTTGGCAATTTTGATGGACAGGGTTTTCGCGATGCGGTCAGTAAGGCGCGCGAATACATTTTTGCGGGAGATATCTTTCAGGTGAACTTGGCGCAGAGGCTGTTGTGTCCAGCCCGCTGTGACGCTCGAAATTTGTATCGGAAGCTACGAAAAGTGAATGCGGCCCCATTCGCTGGTTTTTTTGATTTCGGCTCGGCTCAGATTGTCAGTGCTTCGCCGGAACGTTTCTTGAAAGTAAAGGAACGCTGGATTGAAACGCGTCCCATTAAGGGAACTCGTCGACGCAGTGGCCAGGAGGAACTCGATCTCGCAATGGGTAACGAGCTGAAGCATAGCGCTAAAGATCGTTCCGAGAACATCATGATTGTTGATCTGTTGCGAAACGATTTGTCACGAGTGTGCGATGCGGAATCCTTGCAGGTCACACAGCTTTGCGATTTAGAGGCCTACCCTTATGTCTTGCATTTAGTAAGTGCCATTCGAGCGCGTCTTCGCGAAGATGCAAGTCTATCGGACTTGGTGGGGGCAACGTTTCCTGGCGGAAGTATCACTGGGGCACCTAAGATCCGTGCTATGGAGATCATCGCAGAGCTGGAACCGACGGTCCGCGGCCCTTACTGTGGGTCGATGGGGTACTTCGGGAGCGATGGAAGTATGGATTGGAATATACTGATTCGCACACTGACCGCCTCGCGCGGATGGTGGCAATTCCAAGTTGGTGGCGGTATTGTGGCGGATAGTGATCCAGCTGCCGAAGAGGAAGAAACCTGGACCAAGGCCGCAGGCTTAGTAGCGGCCATTCAAGCATCGTTAGAATCGCAGTAGCAGGCTACTGGTTATCGTCTTATCGTCGCAGATTTAGCAGTTCGTCGAAGAGCTGTTGCGTTGCTGTGATAACTCGTGCGTTGCTTCGGTATTGGGTACTTGCCAAAACCAGGGTCACCAAGTCACCGCCGACGTCTGTGTTGGACAGTTCCAGTGCACCTGCGGAAACGGTACCTAGGCCATTTTCGGAAGGTCTGCCTTCGATGGGTAAGCCCGTATTGATCCCTTGCGCAAATAGGTTCTGACCACGTTGTTCCAAACCACCTGGATTGGAAAAGCGTGCAAGGCGAATTTGGCCCAGGTCACGCGAAATACCATTGGAGAACACGCCTCGGACTGTGCCGTCTTCGCCGATGACGTAGCTTGATAGAACTCCGGGGGGGGAACCGTCTTGACGCGACGCAGCCAAGGATGCTCTTTCAGCAGCCAAGCCCGATAGGTTTTTGAAGTCGAGATTGAACTGCAATGGCTTGGTGCTTGGTAATCCGAACCGATCGACCGCGACCGTCGAATTGGTGGATGAAACAAAGTTACCATTTCCGTCGAATCGAATCAGGCCGGTTCCGACGGCGATTTCTTTGGATCCGCGAACCGAGTTGTCGGCGCTGTCGGCATACCAACGATAGATCGTTTGTTGATCGTTTCGTTCTTCCAGGGTTGCCGTCAAACGCATACGAACCGGAAGGCCTAGGGAATCGTAAGCAATAAAATCCGTGACAGCGCTTTGCCCTTTGGCATCCTGGACCGAGCCGAAGTTTAAGTTCGGGTTAGTGACGGTGCCGTTGACATCCCGTATTCGAAAGCTCGTTAAATCGATCGATACTTCGTTGTCTTTTCCAGTGTTGCTTACAAAACGGATCGATCCGTTGCTGAAGTAGTTGTTAGGCAACAGAGTTCCCGATTCACCGGTGATCAAATTTTTGGAGGCGGCGACTGGGTTGTTGGAATCTCCGCTGTCGCTGACGATACCAAGGGAGTCCTTCATGAAGTTGGCCAGATCTTGGACGGTCGATTGCTGCGTGATCGTGAACGTCTGTTCTTGAAGCAGTCTGCCACCTTTTCGAGCCTTGAAGGTTAGTTCACCTTCCACAAATGGATTGCTGTACTCCAAGCCATCTCGAGTGGTTACGTTCAGCAATTTCGTGTTGCTAGAAACGGTTGGACCATCCAAATCTACTCTTTTGTTACCCAGGGTTGATAGATTGCTGATCGCCGCGTCGGCTCTATTGTCCGTGTAAGAATCGCTTGGCGCGACGGTGTCAACCAAGTAGAACGAGTTAGGATCGTTCGCGAGGTTTCGGTATATTCGGATTTGGTCGTACGCGGGAAAATCCGTTAAGCTAGCGGGTACCGGGGGAGTTGGCAAATCGGATAAAACGATTCGCCCGTTCACAATATTTTGAGGCCCTAGCAACGGTGACGGGCGAGATTCCGGTTCGCCCGCCTTGTAGTAGGTGATCATGTAGGAATAATTACCGACGAGACTAGATGAATTCAGGGCCGTCGTGGAAGTCGCTGGATTGTTGTCCACAAACGTTGAGCCAGCGGCTCCGCTGCCGACTCGAAAGAATTCGTTGCCTCCAGGTGCCGTTCGATAAACCTGAATTTGCGAATACTGAGTGTTGGCAGCGGGTAGGGTCACGGACATGCTTCCGTTGGCAGCCGGCACTGTCGTATTGAACGATGCCGTGGGCATGCTTTCTTTTCCAGCAGAATCAATGTAGGTGAATCGATATTGGTAGGCAGCCCCGGACGCGTGTGTTCCTGATCCGCCTTGCGTGTGGGTCACATTGACGCCGGTCAGGGATGGCGGGGTCGACCCCTGAACACTAATGCCTGTGCTGCCTGGCCTAGGAATTGTATCGTTCCCCAAAACACGGCTTTGAATAACTCCCGATACATCTGCAATATCACCTTGCGCAGTCAGTGTTCCTTGAAGAGTTACGTCCGAAGTGGACTTCGCAACCGCCTCGCTCCCGAGGGGGATTTTCATGGGGGTTATCTGCGTTGTTAGGAGATTGAATTGTTCGTCGATTCCAAAGCCGAGCAGTCGATTGCCCGTTGAGGTTACTAATTCGTTTGCACTATTGAGCTTGAAAATTCCGTTTCGAGTGTAAAGCTTTTCGCCCTGACCACCTTGCACCTGGAAGAAGCCATCCCCTTGAATCGCGAGATCGGATGGCGAGGAGCTAATCTCAACCGTCCCTTGCCGAAAGTTTGGATTGATGGCAGCCACGGATACCCCTAGTCCTGCTTGCCTAGGGTTCGTTCCGCCGTTATCCATGGTTGGGGCTGCACCCAAAGAAAGACTTTGCAAAAACTGAGTTGCAAACACAACGTCCGAAGATTTGAATCCAACTGTTTGGGAGTTGGCTAAGTTATTTCCTAGAACATCGATCTGCGCTTCCGCAGCATTCATTCCGGTCAACGCAGTACTAAGTGCCGAAGTTAAGCCCATTTGCTATCTGCCTTTGCAAACCAGTCGAGAAAGTATTCCCCTGTTCGCAGGAAGGCGACTTGATTCATCTTGATGCAAGCATACTAACTTGCATCAACGGTCTTTTCGACAATCTCGCGAACATTTTTGATATCGACAATTTTGTCTCCGACATGAACCTGGACCTGGCGCTTCGTACGATCTTTTTCGTCAATCTTTATGGAAACGCTCGTAACCTCCCCGTCTATCTCACTTGCCTTAGTATCCAAACCCTTTACAGTCTTCCCAATTAGACTGCTGGCTGTCGTCAGCTCTTGGGTGTTGGAAAAGGATTTCAGCGTACTGACCAGTTGGTCGCTTGAGCTGATACTGCGCAGCTCGCCTACTTGCTGTAGAAGCGCAGCATTGTCCGTTGGATTCAATGGATCTTGGTTCTGCAAATCAGTGATCATCAGGTTCAAGAATTGATTCAAATCGATATCGTTCAATCCATTCCCCTGCAGGGAATTGGCCGCGGAGCTTGTCGGAGTGCTGGTGGACGATTGAAATGCATTGTTGACACGAGTCATGTGAGATACCCCTTATGGATCTAAAATGCCAGCATTGTCAGGTTACCACGAGAACCATTGCAACTACAATGCTGTCCGTTAACATCCGGATCGTAGCCCTTGTCGTTGCACTATGGAAATAGCAATCGTATGTCGGTAGATTCAAATCTTGGAAACAAGTTTCAAGTCCGATGGCAGCTTTATGTTGCCATCTTTGCGTTGATAGCCGTGAACGCCCTTTGGGGGCTCTCGTTTCCCATCATTAAATCGATGAATCTCCAGATGGAGCATGCCGCAGGATTAGAAAGCTCGCAAATCGATTCCAGTCTTCGGGTCGCCTTTACCGCCGGAATGATAGCAATGCGTTTCGCGGTGGCTTTCTTGTTGCTGTGTTTCTTAGGCTACAAGCTGGTTTTGAATGCTTCTGTGGCGGAATGGCAAGCTGGGGCAGTCGTAGGTCTATTCTTTTACGTTGGGTTGATGTTGCAGGTTTTGGGGCTTGCTACCATTCCGGCATCGCGAAGTGGTTTTTTGACTAGCTTGACTGCCGTTTTTACCCCGCTTTTCTCTGCCTTGGTCTTGCGTCGTATACCAACATCCAATGTCTGGATTGGCGGCCTGATCGCTTTGCTGGGTGTTTCTCTTCTGACGGGGCTACTGCAAGTTAGCCAATGGCAATTGAGTCTTGCATCGGACGCGATGAGCAAATGGACAATGGGGGATACGCTGACGACTTTAGGTTCTGTTTTGTTCACTGGGCAGTTATTGCTGGTGGACTATTACGGAAAGAGGTTAAACACCACGGCCATCACGCCCAGCATGTTTCTGACAGTTGCTTTGGCGGCTGCAGTTACATTTCTGTGCTTGCAACACAACCAGATCGAATTAGCCAACGGCGTTGCAAATCGGCAGGACAGCCTTCGAATGTTTTCGGACAGGCTCTTTTTTTCTCCGATGTTCCTTGGCTTGTTCGTCTTCCTTGCGTTCTTCTGTTCCGTACTCGCATTCCTTGGGATGAATCGCTATCAACCGCATGTGACGGCGGTTCAGGCGTCGGTCATTTACAGCACGGAACCGGTTTTCGCATCGATGGCGGCATTGTTCTTGCCGAGTTTTTTGGGCAGCGTTTCATCATCCTTTGCGTTTCCAAATGAAGAGCTTTCCTTCCCACTGGTTTTAGGTGGAGCGTTGGTGCTTATTGCCAATGTCGTGGCTCTTTGGCCGAAGAAGAGCCCCACGACGTAGCGATCGGACCGTTACAGTCCGAAATCGCGAAGCCATTGATCTCGCTCTTGTTCGGATAATCGGCGTTGTTTTTCCTCGAGCGGCGATGGTTCTGGATTTTGAGATTCTTGAATACGGTCCGATAGCAGTTGCTGTCGTTCCTCCAACCAATGATCACTGTCCAACACGCGGGCGCCTCGAGCGATAGCCTTTTTGTGGATCGCATGGTCGGAGGAAACAACCGTCAATCGTTTGGGGGTAGGGTGTTTTCGGATTTCGAATTGTATGAGTTCGTCGGCCGATGCCCAGTCGCGCGCGAAGACCAACTGAATCCCTTGTTGGCTCAAGCGTTCTGGCAAGCCGGGTGGAGCGTTGTTGGCATCGAAGACGATCATGGTTTGAGGACGTTCCTCGGGTTCAAGCAACGCGATCAGTTGTTCCATCAATCGGCCTCGTGCAATCCTAAGAGCGTTTTTGCCATCCTTTTTGGAGTTCACAACGACGCTTTGAAACATCAAGTTGTATCCGTCGATCAGCAAACGCATGATATGAGAGTCTTTAGTTTGCGACTCGGCTGCGTCGAAGTCCATACAGGTAGTACACGACCAATCCGATGGCGCACCAAACTCCAAAACGAAGCCAATTCCAGTGGCCGATTCCCGCGATCAGGTAGAGGTTGGTGATAACCCCTAAAACCGGGATGACAGACCAATTTTTTCGCCATGTCAGGATACTCATGACCAAGAACACGATGTAGAAGGTCAGGTAAGGGAACTTCTCCCAGCTCCAGTCACGCGTAAGATCATGGTTGGACGGCATGCTCCGCATAAAGCCGTTGTAGGTAGTAAAGAGCCCGGTAACAATGTATTTGCCATTGATATACGGGACGCGAAAGCCCGATTTGTCGCCGTCACCATGCGACTTGTCGTTGGGACTAATTGCCAAGATTCCACCGGATACCAAAACGAATGCGAACAAGGTACCCAAGGAAGAAAGGTCCGTGACCAACTGCGAATTCAAGAATAAGGTTGGCAGCGCGACAGCGATCCCTGTGATGATGGTCGCAAACGATGGGGTCTTAAATCTTGGATGGATCGATGCAAAACGCTTGGGGATCAATCCATCTCGGGCCATGCTCAGAAAGATACGCGGCTGTCCTAGCTGAAACACGAGAAACACGCTTGCCATGGCCACCACCGCGCTGAGGGACACAACACCGGAAAGCCAGTTCAGATTGTTCTTCGAGAACACGATCGCAAGTGGGTCGTCGACACGTAATTCCTTGTAACTGACCATTCCGGTGATGACAAAAGACAATGCGATATAAAGGCACGTACAAATACCCAAAGTCAGCATGGTTGCACGAGGCAGGTCTCGTTTCGGATTCTTGCACTCCTCGGCTGTCGTTGATATGGCATCAAAGCCGATGTAGGTAAAAAACACCGAAGAGATACCCAGCAAAACGCCGGTTGCCCCATTGGGTGCGAAGGGAACCCAATTGTCTGGTTTGACATAGAACGCGCCGATCAAAATCACGCCGATCACTACGGAAAGTTTCAGAGCCACCATGGCATTGCTGACAATCTTGGATTCCTGAATTCCGACGTAAACCAAAAAGGTCACAATGAAGTTGAGCATCAATGCAGGGAGGTCAAGAATGATTCGCAAACCAGCCAGTTCGGGGGCTCCGTTCCATATCTCGATCAGCTTGCTTCGTGCCGCTTGCTTTGCTGCGTCCTCTTCCAGAAAATTTTGATTGCGCAACGCTTCCGCGCAGGAGTAGTAATCGGTCTGCAACCAATCTGGCAGAGGCATGCCAAAACCATTGAGCAGATTGGAAAAATAATCCGACCAGGAAAAGGCGACGACGCTGTTGCCGATGGCGTATTCCATCAGCAAGTTCCAGCCAATGAGCCAAGCAACCAGTTCACCGAATACGACATAAGAATAGGTGTAGGCGCTTCCGCTAACAGGGATTCGAGACGCGAATTCCGAATAGCACAAAGCGGAGAACAAGCATGCGATTGCGGTCAATAGAAACAAGATTGCAACGGCGGGCCCGCCGTCTGCCGCAGCTTTGCCAAGCGTAGAAAAGATTCCGGCCCCAACGACGGCTGCGATGCCGAAACATGTCAGATCGACAACCCCGAGGCTTCGTTTGAGAGAATGACCATCGGCATCCCTCTGACTCGACTCGTCATGGAGTTGTTGAATGGATTTCTTGCGAAAAAGGCGATCCCAAAGTGAAGACTGGCTCATGCGATTCGAACTTGACCCAAGGACTTGAATTCATCGATTTCTAACGAAGTCGTTACGTTAACTTCTTTTGGTACCGAGCGGAAGCGATCAAATACCCAGTAAATACAACTAAAGCTAACCAAACGATTCCAAACCCAAGAAGCCTTTGGGGAGACACGACCTCGTGAAACAGAAACACGCCAAAGGCAAACTGCAAACTCGGGGCGATATATTGCAGCATCCCCATTGCGGCCATCGGAACTTTTTTGGCCGCCGCAGCAAATAAAACCAAAGGGATGGTCGTGATCGGTCCACCAAAAACAAGCAAGCCCCATTCCGTGGATGTCCGATTGGAAGCTTGAGGGTTCGTGTAGGAAAAATAAGCGATTGCAGCCAAAGCGATAGGTAGCAGGATCGCCGTTTCCATTCCAAGGCCGGCGATGGCAGGAAGGGTTGTTTTTTTCTTGACGGCAGCGTAGAGAGCGAAGCTAGTCGCCAATGTAACCGCAAGCCAAGGGAAGCCATCATTGCCTGCCGTCATGACTAGCAGCCCAATGGCTGCGATTGCAACGGCCAGCCACTGCAATGGGTGGAGCCGCTCTTTAAAAAGAATGACTCCTAGAACGACGTTGAACATGGGATTGATAAAGTAGCCCAAGCTGCTTTCGATAACGTACTTCTGTTGAACGGCCCAAATGAAAACGAACCAATTGATGCTGATCAAGCAGGCTGCAATGCAACACAGTCCCAGTCGTTTTTTGTCCCGAAGGACTGCACCAACATCCTTCCATTGACGAACGATGCTGATACAGATGACCAGCGTCAACAAGGACCAGGCAATCCGATGACAAATGATTTCGAATGAATTTTCGCGAGGGAGCAGCTTCCAATACAAAGGGAAGATGCCCCACAAAACATAAGCCAAAACGGCCTGCAGGTAACTCAAGCTTGGCAATTTAGAGCTTGCCGTCTAATGCGAGTTGATGAAAGAAGTGCGGGATGGAATCTTGATTGGCCAGCAAGAAATCGATGGAGGGTTCATGGTTCATGGCCTTGGCGATCGCTTTGGTTGTCGCTTCGCGATTGGTTCGGAACAGAACCTCAGGATCGTATTTGGCGTCCACAATGGATGGGTCCAACCATACAGAAACGATAATGCCGAGATCGTTCGCTTTTGATTTCGGGATGTGGCCAGCGCGAACCGCGTCTAGAACACCGTGGGCAATTCCTGCTTGGACGGTTCCCATGAGGATGTTCGTGTATTTTTCGGAATTGACCGTGACCTTGCTGACCATGACGGTTGCCGGCTTCACTTGAACATCGCAATTCAGGATGGCGAAAATCTTGGAGTGACCTTTGGCTTGGTTTCCGATCATCTGAGCGATTGCGTATCCAACTGGTCCATCCAATTCGCCGATGACCACTTCAGGTTCTGCAGCAGACCATGCTGGTTCGGCTTCCACCAGGGCTTCGCCCGTCCGCAAAACAATTCTGCCCGGTTTTTTTGAACTGGACTTGGCACTGGACTTAGAACTGGACTTCGTAGCAGCTTTTTTCTTTTTGGCCATTTTCGTGATCTCGTAGATAAATCTTGGGACAAACGCTGACAAAATCGTACTTCTGAACTGGATTTTGCGAAATGCCAAGTCTTTGGCAATTCATGTGTTTGGTTGAAGCTTGTTGGTCATTCTGACGGTTTCGTTTGAGCCGCGGGCGCTAGCCGCGTTACGGATTCCTGGAAGCTAGGCCTGGTACGCGCGGTCAAAGTGCGTGTAGCCCCCGTCGACAAACATAATTTGTCCCGTGGTGTGGGAGCTACAAGGCGAAAGGAGAAAGGCGACCGCTTCGGCAATTTCCACTGCTTTGGTCATGCGATTTTCTAGAGGAATGGACTTTTCGATATGCTGAAGAGTCTCGACCGGGTTGGGCCGGCTTTCAATCCATCGCGCGTACATGGGGGTCATCACTTCGGCGGGTACAACGCAATTCACGCGAATTCCATGCTTGGCCAAATCAAGGGCCCATTCGCGAGTCAGGCTGTTCAGGCCACCTTTGGACGCGACGTATCCACTGGTTCCACCCTGTCCGGTGGTAGCACACTTGCTGCTGATATTGACGATCGCCCCTTTGGATTTGATTAGCGAATCCAAGCAGGCTTGGACGAGAACAAAAGCTGGTACCAAGTTCTTCTCGATGGAGGAACGAAACGCCTCGACACTGTCGCGAAGCCCAACGCCATCATTGACGCCCGCATTGTTGACGACCCCATCAATTCGTCCGTGTTTGTCGAGCAGTTCGTGTACTGCGTTGCGAATACTATCGGGATTGGTCAGCTCGCACGCATAGCTTTCCACTTGTAAGGATTGGTCGCGAGCCCAGTTACACAGTGAGCTTGCTTCGGCAGGATTGCGGCCAAGAATGCATGCGACTGCATTCTCCTTCGCCAACGTTATGGTGCAAGCCTCGCCAATTCCCTTAGCGCCACCCGTGACCAAAATGATGCGGTTGGCTAGTTGGAGATCCATGGTTTTTGCTTTCCTTGGTGATCGTTTCCGTTGTGCAATTCTCGAACTATCGATCGTAGTTCTGCAAGAATCATGGCGGTCGCTCCCCAGACAAAGTGCTCGCCAACCCAGAACCCTGGAACTTCAAAATGGGCGGTGCCACGTTGCATGGATTCTATTCGGATCGCGTTAGCGTCAATCAGTTCTTCGATGGGTAGAAAAATCAATTCTGCGACTTCGTCTGGATTCGGCTTGAATTCAACATGTCTTGTGCACACAGCCACCATGGGAAGCACCACGTGGCGACTGGCATAGACGAAAACGGGATGTAACTGCGCTACGGGAAGAATGTAATCTAAGCTACAACCCAATTCTTCGCTGAACTCGCGAGTTGCCGTTTGCCAAGTGGTTTCACCAGCCTCCGATCGGCCGCCAGGTAGGGAAATTTGGCCGGCATGATCTGCTAGGTTTTTTGCGCGAACGGTCAAAGGGATACTCCATGAGCCGTTCGTATTCGAGACGAGCCCGATCAACACCGCCGCATGGTGTGCAAAGCACGGAGCAGGCCCTCGATGTCTACCGTAAGCGAATTCCGGTGCGACATCGAGGTGAGCGTCGCAACGCATACTCAATGATTTTGGTTCCCAAGCTTTTCTGCGAACTAATTCAGGCAGGTTTGCCCACATGGATTTGGTATGCCTTGTACGAGTGGAGACGTTGAACGGCTAGGGTATCTTCAACAACAGCGTATTCCTACTTGGCCCAGGTCGCTAGCCCGAATTGATTCTGCTGAGCCGAGGGCGCGAGCCTCGAAGGGCTTTTGACGAAGTGCTGAAGGCCAAGTACATTGCTGGGCATTGCCTGTTTTCATGTTTTCACAGCGATCGCGGTCAACCAGCGAAAAATCTTCATGCACCATCATCCCTGTTTGATTTTGATTCGGCACGCCCAATCAGAGAACAATGCGTTTCCAGACCATCTTCGTGTTTCAGATCCAAACATTACCGAGCTAGGTGTTGTCCAAGCCAAGAAGCTGGCAATGGCAGTTCACGCATTGGAGCCAACCGTCTTGTACTGCAGCGCTTTTTTGAGATCTCTTGAAACAACTCGGCCTATTGCGGAAGTGACTGGGTTGAGGCCGATGGTTCGTCAGGATATTTACGAACAGGGAGGGTGCCATCGTGGCTATTTGCCTAATCCACGAATTGCGGAACGTGGCATGGGCCGAGAAATACTATCGAAACGCTATGCAAATTGGCATTTGGATGATCGAATTGAGGAGACCGGGTGGTTTGATCTGGATCACTATGAATCCCGCGAAGAAGCAAACCATCGTGCGCAGCGAGTGAAGGCTTGGCTTGAATCGGAGTCGCGAACACACAACCCAAGCGACCGTGTTGCGTTGGTGATTCATGCGGATTTCAAATTGCGATTGATCGAAGCCTTGCTGGATGATCTCGACATCGAATCCAAGCTAGGAGAGGTAGTGAACACATCGATCACCAGGCTTTCCAAAGTTTCGGGGCGGTGGCGTCTCGATTATTGGAATGTTTTTTCGCATCTTAGTGCGAATGAAATTTCAGCCTAGCGCCTGCGGTTCAGTCCGAATCATCGGACCTAGCGTCTATCGGACTTATTGCTGGTTGCCAGGAAGCGAGTCGATTCTTCTTCCAATAGATCGGCATCGCTACCTACGCATTTCACTTCGGTCCGAAATCGATGCACACCTGATTTCGAAGCTTCGGCAACGACTTTTAGGATGAGTTTTTCGTTCGGTTTGATCGTCGCGACCGGATTGAAAATCGCTTGTCCTGGTACAATTTGTCCAATGCCACCCTCCAGTCGAATCGGTTCGACACCCTCAGAAAATTGTGCAAGCACCTCGACGTTCGAAGCTGCTTTCTTGCCACGGTTGGTGATGACAATTTCGTAGACAACGGGCTGTCCAACAGGTGCAGGTGCCACGGGATCGGTCACCGCAAGATGTAGGTCTGCGATCGAATCAATATTGGTAAGAATCGTTGCATTCGCGTCGTTGCTTGAGCTGCATTTCGCGTCAAACTGGATCGCGTTTTCGCCGATCTTTGTCAACGTCATTCGAAGTGGAATGCTCAGCTTTTGTTGCGGTTCGATCCGCTTGATCTCCCATTTTACGAAGTCGCCTGAACGTGTAGTACCTGGTGGAAGAGTGACACCTTCGGAACCTTGAGGCAACTTGATTTTGCATTCCACACCGACTGCGGCAATGGTGCCAGTATTGGTTAATTCCAGTTCGTAGTCCGTTGGGCTACCTTGATAATATTCCGAAGGTCCAGACCAGGTCGCTGTCAGTTCGGATTGGCGAACTTGGACGTCCACCGCGCTTTGAGCCTTCAGCTGTGAGACCGTGCTGGATGCCGTGGCAACCACCGGCAGAGTGCCTGATTGTTGAAACGTCATTTCCACTTCCACCACGCGTTCCGCTCCCGCAGCCACATCGCCGATATCGGATTGATTGCTTCCATAAGGGTCTGCGGTCAATGCGATCGATACCGCTTTCACATCTGCATTCCCTGGATTCTTGACGCGAATTCGATAAGTTTGAGGCTTGCCGAATTCGACCTCCGAAGGCCCTTCAATCGCAACCGCCAATTGAGGTTGGTGCACTTGCAATGGTAGCTCTGCCAATTGAGGCATCAGCGTCCATTCCAAACCTAATGCGAAGTGTTCAGGTTTAGGAGACTGGAGGATCAACCGAAGGTTTTTGGATTCGCCCGCTTCGAGTTGATCCAATTGCCAAACGATGGCGTTCCCGTCTTGATCGTTATCCAATTGAGCCGTACCGGCTGAAGCAGAGAACTGTCCAACGTTGACATGCGTTGGAACGGCGATGCGGACAGCTAAGCCGTTGAGCGGACTGCGTCCATCGTTCTTTGCGACAACGTCATAGCTGGCTTCTTGATTGACCAAAAGAGCAGAGGGCCCGTTCACATTGACCTTGACGCTTGGTACCGACATTTCGTGCCTTAGTGCAGGAGATGCGGTAGAACCGATCGACGAACGTTCATCGCCGCGTTGATCTGAGCTGCGTCGTTTCATTTCGGAGGCCACGTTGGTAGAGCGATTGATCTTCGGAAGATCGTCGTTCTCCTCTGTCGCCGATGAGGCAGGCTCTTCCTTAGGTTTCGTGGAAGGATTGGACGTGGCAGTTGTAGAGTCATCATCTTCCGACGGAATGGTATTGGGGGCCAGCGGATTCGCAATCGTATGCGTGGCGTTCGAGTCACCTAAATCAAGGAGGTTTTTTGTCTTCGATGCAGCCAACGCAGCATCGGCTAATGCCTTATCCTGAACATGGGTTGCAGCCGATTGGTTTCGATTTGCTACTGCCTCGTGCAGGCTCGGTTTATCGGAGACGATAGGGGAAGGGGATTCCGTGATAACAGCATTTGAAGCAGTTCGACGCGATGTTGAACTTGATTCAAGAGTTACGGCATCGTTCTTGGTGTTGGTGCCTGTGTCGGCTTTTGCGTTTAGATTTTCAGGTTTGCCTTGAACGGAAAGTGCCTTGGCCATGGTAGGCGGCGTATTGCTTTTGGGTTTGGCGATGGGTTTCACCGCTGGTTCGCCTCCAACGATGGGAGCGCGTCCGGAACTTCCGATCGGGAAGGGAGTGCTGTCCGCCGACGCCAATCCGCTCCCGCTATCATTTTTGGTTGGGGCTTGGGTGCCCCGGTTCGGTGGAATCGGGAAAAGCGAAGGTCCTTCGACCTCAATGGACAGATCATTGTTGGCTCGATCGCGTCGTTCTTGCGACCTGGTTAGATTGCGAAAGGGTTCGCGAGGTAGACGCGGAGGGGATTTAGGCATCAAACTTTCAACGTCCATGCTTTCCTCAATTTCGGCTTCGGTTGGTGCGCGAAACGCCTTGGTAAATGACTTGAGCGGAACCAAGAAGCCTCCGCGATTGCCTTTGGCGGCTGCGGTGGAAGCCGGTACCTTGGCTTTGGGAGCGGGAGCCGAAGGCTTTTTCGTGCTGGGGCCGAACATTCGCGAAAACACGCTTGCCGATTTGGTCGGTTCCGATGGCTTGGAACCGTCGGAATCGTCCGACTCATCTTGGCCGGTGCATGGGTTAGCTACGACCAGGAGTGCGAAAAAGACTCCCAATGCACGCATCCACTGCGATTGCGACTTGATTTTTGAAGAGCAAAACATATCCAAAGCTCCATCCCATGCCGTATTCAACGAATTGACCCTTTCGGTACATCGGAAAAGGTCCAGGTGGGATTGAGAGGATTGGGGAAAATCTAACGAATTTTCCGATGGTGCGTGTTCAATTTTGCCTCGATCCTGCCAGGCGGTGTGTCGCAAAACGCCTAAACCCTCACGATGGTGAAGCGTGCCAGCAGGACAAAACCAAGGTGTTTCGTTTGTTGATGGCGAGGGGTTTGGCTTTGCTTTTCCGAAACATCCCGAAGAACGCAGACTCAATTTTCATGAACTTGAAAAAAAATGGCATCTGGCCTGCAATTTGCTCCTGGAGTGGTTCGTACGGGTCATAACTGGACCGAACGCGTCTATAATCGTTGAATTGCCAAGTTTTTATTGGCGAATTCCCTTGCTCAGAAATACGATTGATAGACTCCTCGGAAAAGTAGATGTCCGGGATCGGTTTCCAAGTCAAGCACCCTTAAATGGTTCGTTTATGTCTCTTTTCCGCCGCCACGTTCGAGCCAAATCGGAGCGAATAGCAATGAAGATTCAGTGTGTTTCATCGTTTCCAAGAAGGATAGCGACTGCATGTTTCGGCAAAGCCACGCTTGCCGCATCGCTCTTCTCGGCTGGTATTTTGATTGGTAATTGTAGTCTGTCCGAAGCGGGAGAGAGTGCAAGCCAACGCATGGTCACGTTCGCAAGCGAAGACCAGACGCTTTTTGCCCTTAGTTTGGTTCCGAACAAGGAACTGACCGCATCGACCAACGTACGAGTTGCCATTGTTGTGGATACGTCCGCATCGCAATCTGGCGACTTCCGGACCGATTCCATAGATGTCGCACAAGCGATTGTTGAGTCCCTGCCTGAGGATGCAACGGTTAGTTTGCTGGCATGCGATGTTGAACCGGTTGTATTGGCCAAGGCTTCCAAGCCATCGAGCGACTCGATCACCGACGGATTCAAGAAGTTGGAATTGCGAGTTCCGTTGGGGACGACCGATCTTGCAGGTGCTCTGAGAGCTGCCCGCCGTGAGTTTGGCGACGATAAAGATACCAATATTGTTTACATTGGTGACGGATGTCACCTTTCGAACCTGCTGAATACAACGGAATTCGAGAGCCTGGTGGATTCGTTCCGAGAATCGCGAACGACCATTCATTCGCTAGCCATTGGGCCAAAGACAGATTGCGAATTGCTCGCTGTCTTTTCCAGCCAAACTGGTGGGCGTGTTTTGGTTCGTCAAAACATCTCTGCGACTTGTCAGCAAATCGGAAATGAATTAGCTAAGGCTGCGGTTGGTCCTGTTTTTTGGCCAGTGACAGCGAATTGGCCTACGGGGGTTGAGTCCGTTCTTCCAGGGAAGCTTCCTCCGATGCGACTGGATCGCGACTCCATTTTGATTGGTCGACTCAAGGACAAGTCCGTATCGGGCAAAGTGACTCTGGCTGGTTCCGTGCTCGGCGAAGAAGAATCCATGACTTGGGATGTGGCTAGCGAACCCTCCAATCCTGATCTTGCATTCCTTGGTCAGATTTTTGAGAAATCGTCACCTAACGCTGGTTTGCTGATGCCTTTGCCAGGCTCCGATGCCTTGCGCGACGTTGGCGCAATGCTTGCCAGTTCGGCGGAGCAGTTAGTGAAAGACGCTCGGTTTGCTCTTAATTCGGGTGACGTAGAAGCGGCTATCAATATCGCGAATGAAGCAATCAAACGATCGCCAAACAGTTTGACGGCGAAGAACATTTTGGAAGCTGCACAAAAGACTCCGAAAACAACCAAGCCAGTGAAGAGCGAAAAGGGCTCAAGAGGCTCGATTGTCAAATTCATTTCAGCGCAAATTGGTGACGATCCTTTCGCACAGCCACCAACAGGTGCTGGCGAAGGAGATGATCCGTTCGGGGAGGAGGCGCCGTCTGCAGAGACTCCTGAAGAAACAATGCCAGCGGAAGATAATCCTTTCGGCGATGATCCTGCTCCAGCGAGCCCGTTTCCACCAGCACCAGCACCAGGATCGCGGGATTCTGTCAAGCCAGCAAGCCCTGCGATGCCTTTGGGTGGTGCGAGCTCGGTTGGCGGTTCCGACAATCCGTTTAGTGAGCTTAGCAATGCATCGCAATTGCTAGAGGAAGACGAAGGAATGCGTCGTGTTGCTGCAGAAGCGTTGGAACGAGAGGTGAAGGCTCAGTTGACAGACGCTCGTCGCAGCAAAGACCCTGCGGCCACGAAAGAATCCCTGAAGGCCTTGCAAGGTCAGCTTCTAAGGGCGTCCGAATTGGATGCTTCAGGGCGTGCACGTTTGTCTTCACAAGTGGCAAATGCCATTCAGATGGCAGCTCGGGCTGAAGCAACACTTCGCGAACAAATCGCTCGCACCGAAGCGGTCCAATCCGCTCAATCGGCTACCATGCGGTTGATCGCAGAATCTGAACGTCGACAAGCAACGGTTCAGCAGTTGGTAGAACGATACACATCGCTGATGGCTCAGCAGCTGTTCAGCGAAGCCAACACATCCATTGCACCGCAAGTGACTGCGATTGATCGCGGATCGGTGATCGATATCGTGACCAACGTCGAATCGAACGTCGCTTCAAACGTCCAGTTGATGGAAGATGTGATCAGCAAGCGTCGTCGAGCGTTTGTCGACAGTCTGTATATCAATGAGTTGGTGTTTGTTCCGTTCGTGGACGAGCCACCCATTCGCTATCCACCAGCCGAAGTTTGGCAAGCACTTAGCGCACGTCGTTTGGAACGCTACGGCTCCATCGACTTGTCGGGTGGCAACGGTGCAGAGCGAAAGATTTTCAAGTCGCTGGATGAACGAGGCGAAATCAGTTTCAATCAACTCCCGTTGTCCGGTGTTGTGAAGTACTTCCGCGACACCTACAACATTCCAATTGTTATCGATGAAAAGGCTCTTGAAGAAGAAAGCTTGACCGTTGATGAACCAGTCTCTTTGGAACTTCCTGAAGTATCTTTCCGATCCGCATTGAAGCTGATCTTGGAACCATTGCAATTGACCTACGTTATTGAAGACGAAGTCATGCGAATTACCAGCAAGCAGACATCTGCCAACGTCGTTCGAGTTTACCCAGTAGGTGACCTTGTTGTTCCGATCATCCAAATGGGCGGCGGCATGGGCGGCGGTATGGGTGGCGGTATGGGTGGCATGGGCGGCGGCATGGGTGGTGGCATGGGAGGCATGGGTGGTGGTATGGGAGGCATGGGCGGTGGTATGGGAGGTGGTGGCATGGGCGGCATGATGGACGTCCCAGATCAACCTGCTAAGCAACCAAAGCCAGTTGCCCCAGCCGCAACCGAACCATCTGCCGAAGAACTCGTTGCCAAGCTTGTTGCGGCCGAAGGACTGGATCGCCCAGCTGCGGAAGCTGAATTGTCCAAGTGGGTCGTTCAGAAGATGCAGCTCGCCAAGAAGGCAGCCATTGCAAAAGATGATGCGGCTGTTCGAAAGCACTTTCAAGAAGTGATCGATACGATCAGCGATGCCATGCGAAAGACATTGCCAGCTGGTTGGATGTACACCGCCTTGAGCACCGCGATGGAGGGATGTGAATATCCAGGTTCTGAAATCCGACGCGTTTTGCTCTCAAGCATCGACTTCGGTGGTGATGCGGACGCAGCGATCAAGATTGCGAAGTATCTTGCCGGCCAAGGTCTGAAGCGAGATGCTCTGACGATTTACCGAGATGTTCATCGTTCGAACCCATTGCTGAAAGAGCCGCTAGAAGCTGGCTTGGAGCTCAGCCTGGAACTGGAAGACCAAAGCTCCATTCAATGGGCTTGCACAGGAATTCTCAGCCAAGCTTGGACGGATGATCAGCTACCGTTGATCGAGAAAGCAATGCTCGCAGCGAAGGCTTCGTACATTCGTATGAGCAGTGCTAAAGAAACCATGAAAGCTCATGCGTTCGAAAAAGAAATGAAGACCGCACAGCTACGCGATATCGTCGTTCGAGCTGTGTGGACCGGGGATGCCGATGTGGACATTGCCGTGGAAGAGCCTACGGGCACGATCTGCGACAAGTCAAATCCACGTACTTCCAGTGGCGGATTGTTGTTGTCCGACGGATCGTCGCTGGATAAGCCAGGCAAAGATGGCTATTCGGAGACTTACGTTTGTGCCAATGGCTACTCGGGAGAATACAAGATTCTTCTGCGTCGGGTGTGGGGCAACATTACCGGTGGTACCGTGACGGTTAACATCATGACCGACTACGGCACAAAGGATCAAAAGTATGTTCAACAGCAGATCCCTGTGAATCAAGATTCTGTCGTGATTACGGTTGTGAAAAACGGCCACAGAACGACTCCGATTTACGAGGCTCAGCTGGCCAAGTTGCAGGACCGAAAAGCAAAGATGGGTGGAGCCGTGTTAGCACAAGCTGCCGACGCGGGAGCTGGTGCTGGAGCCGCAGATGCTGCTGCTGATGCGAACGATGGTGGTTTCAACAATCTGTTGGCCGCGTATGCGTACAGCCGAAGCAATAACGGTGGCCGAAGCAACGGTAATGGTAACGGCAATGGCCTTCCGTTCATCGGGCGTGGTGTGGTTGGCTACCGGCCGGTTATTGTTACCATTCCAGCTGGTGCGCAATTCCAGGCCTTGTCGGTTATCTCCGGCGATCGTCGTTATGTGCGTATCACAGCTGCTCCGTTCTTCTCGGACATTATCGCGGTCGACACGTTCAACACCTTCACAGGTGGAACCACTGGCGGCGGTGGTGGCGGACTTGGAGGTGGCGGCGGTGGTGGCGGTGGTGGTGGTGGTTTCGGCGGTGGCGGTGCATTCTAAGCCAACATCCAACAGGATTCTAAAAAACCCGGAAGATCCCTTCCGGGTTTTTTTATGTCTCTTCACTGCAATTTTTCTTTCGACGCTGAAACTTTACCTGTGGCCGATCAGTTCCCGAGCTCGAAGATGCAGTGCGTTCAGGCGTCCAGAAACTTCCTCGATGAGCTCCGTATCGGACAGGGTTGCATAAAAGTTGCTAGATATTGGTTCGCCGACAACCACGGCGATTGGTTTCCGCAGCGGTAGCTTGGTCCCTCGAGGTAGGCAATCGAAAGCGCCAACGATTGCAATAGGAATAAGTGGCACGTTGGATCGACGGGCTACAGGAATAAAGCCAGGCTTGAGTTCCTTCACGTTTCCGTCTTCGGTTCTTGTGCCCTCGGGAAATAGCAAAACAAGTTCACCCGCCTGAAGGCGTTTCAGCATCTCGCGCAATCCGGCAAGGCCCCCTTTCTCGCGATCAATTTCGATGGCGTCGAGAACACGGATTAGGAAACCAAACGCCGAGTTCTTAAAGAGTGTTTTCCTAGCTAAGTAGTTCAATCGCCGATTCGAAATCAAGCCAATCAGAACCGGATCCAGGACGGATTGGTGCGTGGACAGCAACATTCCGCCCCCCTCCACATCCAAGTAGTGTCTCCCCTCGGCGCGAAAACCAAAACCAACGGCTGCGATCATTCGAGAAGTGATTCGAACCAATCGATAGAAGAGCTGTTTTGCGATCCGCGAGGGGGTGTTGGTCGGTGGCGTCATTTTGGCTAGATCGGTTATCTGCTGTTGGCTAAAGGCTCGTTGCTATTCAATCCAAGCAGGACTGATCGTTTTTGGTCGACGATTTGTACCAGCTTTTCCAACACTTCATCTTCGGACATACCGTCGGTACAGACCATGATGGAATCCACAGCAGGTCGTAAGCCCCCCTCTGGACGCTGGGTATCTTGAGAATCCCTTTGGTTTTGCAACTCCAGCACCTCTTCGAAGCTAACATCCACCCCCAGTTCCAAGAGCTGAGCCACCCGCCGTCGAGCCCTCTCCTCGGGACCGGCGGTCAAGAAAATCTTGCATTCCGCTGTCGGAAAGGCGACAGTCCCTTGGTCTCTTCCTTCGGTGACAGCGTCCTTGCCTTGTCCCCATTTTCTTTGGGCATTCACCAGAATGGACCTGACCTGAACGTTATCGGCGATGGCTTGGATCGATTTGGTGACTTTCGGCGTTCTGATGGCCTCGGTCACGTTTTCTCCGTTAAGTTCGACGCAATGCGGGCTCAAGTTGATTTTCAAATCGCGGGCTAGTTCGGCTACGGATTCGACTTGGTCCAACGAAATATCGTGTCTTAGGCAGGCCAAAGTGACACATCGGTACATGGCACCTGTGTCCAGAAAATCGAAGCCGAGTTGCTTCGCTAGTCGTTTTGCTACGGAGCTCTTTCCAGCCCCCGCGGGGCCATCGATCGTAACAATCAATTGTCTCTCCTGAACATGCGTGAAGTGGGCTAACCCTTTGAAAGCAACCGTGCCCCTTAGGAAACACCCGTAGACTGCCCGATGAAACATCCACTCCACGAGGCCGGCCTTGAGTTTAATCCATCTTGTCGTTTCTGTTGAGTCTGTTTCTGCTCACCTCAAGCGGACTTTTGAGCGTATAATGGAACGTCCTCTTGAGCTGAATAGGTTACGATTTCACTTCAACCGAAACGAATGGCAAACACCCCCTATGCTAAACCACTTTGCACGTAATTTACGTTATTCATTGGCCGCAATCGGCCTGCTGACTATTTCCTGCGGACTTGGTTCCGCCTCCGAGACTGTCATTAAGCCAGTCGAGGAGCAAGCCCCGGAAGCCGCAAAGTCTCCCGAAGAAAAAGCTCTGGAAGCCAAACAAGAACCTGCCAAGAAGCTGGCTAAGGAAAAACTGCCACCCAAGAAGCAGCTTCGAGCGATCGCATTGAGCGGATCGTACGATGATTTGGCTCAAGCGGCCTCGTTCGATCCAACCAGTTTGTTGCTGGGGGGTGGTGTCGGGAAAAGCAAGTCGTTTTACCGATTGTGCGATTATGTCGATGAAATGGCCAATGAACCCAACTTAAGCCACGTTCTATTTGATCTGTCCGATTCCGATATTGGTTTTAATTCAGCCCAGTTGGACGAGCTCGCACGGCGGCTTGAGAAACTGAGGGCAAAAGGCAAAAAGCTCATTGCTTGGCTGGAGAACGCCAGCAACGTTCACTTGTCGATCGCATCCAGTTGCGATGAGATTGTGATGGCTGACTTTGGAGGCGTTGATATGCCTTCCTCCGCTCTTGAAACCATGTTCTATCGCGACGCGATGGATTTGGTTGGGGTCAAAGCATCGATCGTAAGGGCAGGAGACTTTAAGGGGGCCGTAGAACCTTACACCAACCCCGTCATGAGCGAACATCTGAAGAGCCACTATCTAGCGATGCTGGAATCGATCAACGGTGCCCAGATCTCGCGAATTGCAAAGGGACGCGGGTTGACCAACGCCGCCATTAGAGACTTGCAAAAGAAACGCATGCTTCTCCCTGCCGAGGCATTAGCTGCTGGGCTTGTGACCAAGCTTGCTCCGTATGGCTCGATGCGAGCTACGGTTCAAGAGTCTGCAGGAAAGGACATCGAATGGACGACGCCCAAAGCAAAACCCAAAAGAGATATCTCGTTTTTTGAATTGATGAGCAAAGCGATGGCGGGTCCCAAAGAAGCTCAACGCGTCAAGGAAGATTCGATTGCCGTTTTGCATTTGAGCGGTTCGATCATGGATGGCAAGCAAGCTTCGCCAGGTGAAATCATTTCCGGGCCTACCGTCAAGGCGATCGAGGAACTCACTCAAGAAGATCGGGTCAAAGGAGTCGTAGTACGCATCAATTCGCCGGGCGGTAGCGCAACCGCCAGCGAAGCGATTCGCCAAGCCTTGGATCAATTGGCCAAGAAGAAGCCAGTCGTTTTTTCCATGGGAGAAATGGCAGCCTCCGGAGGATACTGGATCACTTGTATTGGGCAACCCATCTACGCCGAACGTGGCACCATCACGGGTTCCATTGGTGTGTTCTCGCTGAAGCTAAGTCTCGGGACAATGCTCCGCCGAGTTGGTGTGCATGTGGAATCGGTGTCATTGGATGATTCGGCATCTTCGAACGCAATCGATCGAGCTTGGTCCGATACGGAGATTGCCAACATGCAACGATTCATCGACGATGTGTATCAACGGTTCTTGTCCATTGCCAGCAAGTCGCGAAACATCCCTGTTGAGAAGCTTCAGACTCTTGCCGGTGGACGTGTGTGGTCGGGCGAGCAAGCCAAGCTGCATGGCTTAGTGGACGAACTGGGTGGTGTGGACGACTGCATCGCTGTTGTTGCAAAGAAATCAGGAATCGAAAAGTTCAAGATTCTTTCGAAGCCTGAACCCGCAAGCGGATTTGATCTGTTCCGTATGCTCGATGATTCAGGGGACGGAGATATTGATATTGGGTTGAACGGTGTATTTCAAGAAGGTGCATTTGCCGAATGGGAATCCAAGCTCATTGGGCTGATGGGACATCGAGGCTTCCGTTTCAATACCACTCTGTCCCTGCTTCGCGATGCGTTTCAAAGCAAAACGGGGCAGCCTAAGATCTGGGCGCTCATGCCGCAAGAACTGAATGTTCGTTAATGGGTCAAGCACCATTAGTCTGACGAAACGCTCACTTCGTTTTCAATTTTTGTTTCCCATGGTCATTGCAATCGCAATGACCGCGTTGGGGGTCATGTTCGTTTCTAAGTGGGCGGCCGATACGGCGTCGAGACGAACTTCTTTAAAACGTTTGCTCTCGACAGGCGACCTCTGCACCAACGCCGCCTACCCGCTCACACCCTCTGTTTTGACTCAGATTCAAGATCTGTCGGGGCTTCTGGTCGCTATCTATTCGGATTCCGAGGGTTCCGAAGTCTTATCGGTCCAAGCTGCATCTAGTCGCTTTCCGATCTCAATGCCATCTAGCCGTGTGGCGAATCTTGCGCAGCAGGGGACTGGTCTTCAAAAAATCCAGCTCGCTCCGGAAGGCAACTACAACGCGATTTGTCTTTCCCTTCCGGAATCCAGTTCGGCAAAGCGTTCACGTTTTTTGGTGTTGTTGGAAAATGCTTTGGATTCGCAAGCTGCATCGGTGCAGGCGTTTGTTTTGCCGTTAGCGACCGGCATCTTTGCCTCCTTGGCGATTGCCTTGGTGGCCGCGATGGTTGCCAATCGTATCGGCTGGCGAATCGAGTCGCTGGATGCTCATGTTCGATCCATTGCTGACGGCACTTTCCGATGGGAGACGCCGCAAGGACCTGTCGATGCAATCCATTCGCTGCATCAATCGGTCAATACGATGAGTCTGCAGTTGGAGCGATCCATGGGGCAGATTGTGAAAGCCGAACGAACGCGTTTGATCAATCTTATGGCGAGCGGGCTTTCGCATGAGCTCCGCAATCGGCTGACAGGAGCCAGACTAGCCATTCAAACATGTCAATCGATTGGCGATTTTGAAGAAGGACTTCCTATCGCACTCAAGCAAATGCAGCTTGCCGAAGAGACGATTCAGCGACTGCTGACCATCAGTACTGCTAAAACAGACCGTTCAGAACCAGCGTTGTCGGCAATGCAAATTGTGGATGCCGTAGTTCAATTGACTCGTCCAATCGCTATGCACCAAAACGTAGATTTCGCGATAAGCTCTCCGTTTTTGGATGAAATAAGTTCGCATGAATTCGATTGCGATCGAATTTTGGTTGGGCGTGGAGCGTCGGTTGTGAGTGCCTTGATCAACCTGGTTTTGAATGCGATCGAGGCTGCAGGCTCTGGTGGGAAGGTTAGTTTCCTAACGCAAAAGGTTTTCATCGGGGACATATCAATGCTTCGTTGGACGGTGGTCGATGACGGACAGGGGCCGACACAGAGTGTTGCGGAAGCTATGTTCGAACCCTTTTTTACGACGAAACGGGAGGGGGTTGGATTGGGGTTAGCCATGAGCAAGCAAGTTGCAGAAGGGCAGCAGGGAACGCTCTCTTGGGAAAGACGCGACAGCACTACTCGATTCATGATGGATGTTCGGCCGATATCATGGGAGTAAACCAATGCAAAAGGTGATCTGGGTGATCGATGACGAACAGGCGATTTGCTGGGCGTTGAAGAAAGGGATCGAGCAACGAGGGTACGTATGCAAAAGCATCCCGAATGCGGAGGTTGCGATTCGTTCCTTATCGGAAGCGACGGCTCTTGACGCTGTGCTGCTGGATATGCGTATGCCGGGAATGGACGGGTTCGAAGCAACCGCGGCGATTCACCGATTGCAACCGAAGGTTCCCATTGTGATGATGACGGCGTTTGGTGATCTTTCTAGCGCGATCCAAGCGATTGATTCTGGAATCGTCGAGTATTTGACCAAGCCATTTGATTTGGACGTGGCCTTGCGAACCATCGAACGAGCCATGCAATCGAGCGTCCAGACGCCTGCAGAGAAAGGCTCGCCCGAGCTTCACTTCGGCAGCCTCTTAGGGAAGTCGCCCGCCATGCAAAATGTTTACAAACAGATTGCTTTGGCAGCCAAAGGGGATATGTCGGTGCACGTGGATGGTCCGTCTGGAATTGGCAAAGAGGCAGTTGCCTCGGCCATTCATCGTCATAGTTTACGGGCCAGTAATCCGTTTTTGGTTTACGTGCCCAGCGCCATTTCTCCGATCGCGCTAAGCTTGGAATTGCTGGGCAGTTCCTCCCATGTCACTAAGAATTCATTTCAAGCTCGTTCTGGTGCATTTGAACTTGCTGGCCAGGGTGTTCTTTTTATCGAGGAAGTCGCGGACTTGCCACTGACATTACAAACTCAGTTGCTGCGAGTGCTTGAAAAGGGGTGTTATACGCCCATGGGTGATTCCCAAACCAGAACCTGCGTTGCGCGCGTGATTACTTCTACTGAACGCGATTTGAAGGAACTGGTCGCCGAAGGGGAGTTTCTTGAGGAACTGAGGCAGAGGCTTTGTGTTTTTGTTATCGAGCTGAAATCGCTTCAAGAGCGACGGGAAGACATTGTTCCGATTGCGCGAGATTGGTTGCAAAGGCAAAGCCAAGATGACCAAGCGTCCTTTTCGTCCGAAGTGGAAGAGTGGCTTGAATCGCAAGCCTGGCCTGGAAACATCAGGGAACTGCGGTCCGCCATCGCCAGGACGCTGGTTTTGTCACGTGGCGGTCAGATTCAAGTTTCTGATTTGCAACAAGTCGTTCCAAGTCATCGTTCCGCCAGTGAGGTCGCAACGTCCGCATTGGAGCAGGAGATTGATCGATGGATGCTCGCTCATTTAAAGTATTTGGAGCATCAAGGACTCCGTGTTAGCAGTGGAAGCCAAGGTGATGTATTTGGGGATATGTATGAGGAATTCCTGGAGGCTGTTGAACGTCCTCTTTTAGAATCAATGATGCGAGCGTTTCAAAACAACCGGGCAACCATCGCCGCACAGCTTGGGCTTCATCGTTCCACCCTGCGTCAAAAGCTGCGAAGGTACAAAATCGACTAGGTAACCTGTACTTGTCGTGTGCGTTGCAGATTGTCCGGTCGCTTGCTTAACCACAATACCGTTCAATCAATCGTTTAACAGTCAGCCGACGGCGTACTTGCTTCCATTCACGTACGCCTACGGCTAACGGTTAAACGAAATCACTGCATCTGACTGCTTCATTGAACGGTATTGTGTTTAACCACCAGCCCGAAGTGTTTGGAACCAACGTCGGGCGCGTAGTCCGCCAGTTTTTCCGTAAGGCATCCCAGGCTACATCCCGCGTCCAGGGCTCGCAGGGGGGAAGGCTGAAATCGCCTCGCAGCTTCGATCATGCGGTTGTATTTCGCTTGTTCGGCAGCGGAATAATAGTCCCATGGATCGGACCGTTGACGGTAAAGCTGTTCGTAGTACTCTTTGTTTTGGTACGTCGCGTCTAGAGTTTTTGACATTCTAAGTTATTTTTGCTGATGGAATGTACGTGCGAGTCGGTTGGATCCACCTCGTAGGATAAGAGATGAGGAGACGACGGATTGCCATGTTTTGATCGCAATGTGCTTTCATTCTTGTCGCCATGCTGGCTGCCTCCCTAGTCGCAAGGCCAGGACTCGGCTGCGACATTTCAACGAGCGTTCATCTGAACGGTTCGGAAGTCTTGATCGATTGAGGGTAGCTCTACCGAGGTGACCAAACAGATTGACCTTGAGAAGGTTTGCGCATTTGGATATTGCGTTGATTGACGAAGACATGCCCGTCATCCAGCTCGTACTTGAGGTACACCGTTACGATCTGTCCTTTGGGGCTAGCTTCTTTCCAAGGCAAGCTGAGATGAAAGCCCTGAGCTGATCCGATAGGATTCAGCGATTCCTGAAGCTCTTCTTTCGTTATCTCCCAGCCGGCAATTCGAGCGTGGGATTCGTTGGAAGTGCCATCCTTCGTTTCAAGGCCATCTTCTTCGACGATCACGGTCAGAGAACCTAGTTGGTTGATCACTTGTCCTGCTTCATTCACAGGGGTAACAACCAAGTACAAACCGTCGTCGCCTGGGTTCGAGTCGAAATTGTGCCCTCGACACATGGTGGGGTGAAACGCAATGTCGACGATTTTTTTATCCAGGATTGCTTCTTGCGTCGTCGGCTCCACAGGGACATTCGCTGACGCCCATTGAACGGCGTTTCCCTCGGGCATTCGGATCTTTCCTGGTTGAACGCGACCTTGTGGGTTTCCGTCGAAATTGCTCGTGGCTGGTGGAAGCAGTGCGGGCGGCTTGCTGGTGTTCTC
>Ga0247831_1001811_pt1 | contig 37499 bp, 38 predicted proteins | sample LaCruzMarch2015__9_FD_192406 | JGI IMG/M metagenome (GOLD analysis project Ga0247831, IMG submission 192406) | Freshwater microbial communities from meromictic Lake La Cruz, Castile-La Mancha, Spain - LaCruzMarch2015_1m | ecosystem: Environmental > Aquatic > Freshwater > Lake | place: Spain...
TGATAGGTCGCGCACATGGGTGGTTACACGCAAAATTGGGGGGGCCGAGGCGGGGATTGAGTTGAAGCACGACCATCGTCATGCAGACGGAAGCGAAGATGAAGTCACACAATATGGCGGTCGCACATTGACACCGGGCACCGCAACCCGCCAAGAATTTCCTGCAGATGCCTTTTCAAAGGTGCTTTTTGAGCGGACTGGGCGACCAAACTCGTCACTCAATATTTGGGGGATGGAAATTGAGCCCGGAAAGCGTTTCATTTATGAGGTCACGCGACCAAACCGCCATGTGCGCTTTGAATTTGATTTGAGCCAACCGATAACTGCACCCCCGCCACCTTGGGGAACGCCCGCCGTGGAGCAAATGCGGTCGCAACCTCCTCAGTAAACTTCAGGCCGAGTAGCTGACGTATCAGCGCGATGTAAACGGTTGCCCGCTTTCGGAAACGGCAACGACTAAACGGAATGCTTTCTATTGGCCGAAAGCGGATGGTCTGGTTTGGGGGTGTAATGGGCGATAGCGGACGTTCCGATAAATTGCTCAGGGTGTTTATGCCACCAGAAACAGGCTGCCGGCTGGAGAGTCTGCAACAGTCGCTAGTTGATCTTGTTCCCGTTTCGCAGCGTGGGCAAAATACGGAACGAAAACAAGATTTAGTCTAGAATCTAGCTTCGAAGCGCTTGCGCCCGCGCGTTCGGACCTGGGATATAAAGTGGGATACCAAGTCTCAATGCAATATTGAGCCGATTCCAGCGACTGCCACGGCGATAAAAGTCCTCAACATCGGCATAAACGCCATAATCCCGTGTTGATGGGGCTGGATCGCTGCCGGTTCTGAGATACTGACTGAATGCGTCCGTTGCGCCGTCCCACTCGCATGTGCCGTCACGATGGACACCGTATCCGAGGCTGCGTCCTTCGCTTACAAGGCGCGTGCGCGCTGCGTCGAACAAGCCGCGATCAACGATATAGGCGTCAACCGAGTAGGTTCGCCCGTCCAAATCGACCTCGACGAAGGAATGATCGACATACGGGGTTCTCGGATCTAGCAAGCCGTCCAAAATCCGCGCTGAAATGTCAACGAAATGCTGCCGGGCAGGAATGCCAGCACCGCGCAACATCGCGCAAAAGAGCGTTGATTTGGTGTTGCGCACGCGGTTGCGGGCACTGGCCGATGAGCGTCGTCGGTTTGGCTATCGTCGTCTGGGAATATTACTGGGCCAAGAGGGTCATCATGCCAATCATAAGAAGTTGTATCGGATTTATGCGGAAGAAAAACTGGCGGTTCGCCGCCGAAAGGGCCGTAAACGCGCCCTTGGATCGCGTCGGCCCATGGTTCTGCCAACAAGGCCGAACGAGCGGTGGAGCTTGGATTTTGTCTCTGACAGCCTGTCTGGCGGACGTCGCTTCCGGATTCTGTGCGTGGTTGATGATTTTACCCGCGAAGCATTGGCGTTGATGCCGGACTTCTCAATCTCGGGTGTCAGGCTGGCCCGTGAGTTGGATGCGATCATCGCTAGACGTTGCAATCGCGAGTCAGTCGCCTTCTTGTGGGCTTCAATCTGCGTGGGCGAGAAAAGCGATCCTTCCCTCTCAATCGTTTCGAATTGACTGCCTACCAGCTTTTGGTTGAAGCCAGTTCTATAAGGACCGGGTTCAACAACCGAGACATGAATGCCCTTACCTAGGACCTTCATCTCGGCGCGCAGGCCCGCCGCCGCTGCTGAGATGGCGAATTTGGTCATGGAATAGGGCATCACGAACGGCTCGGGGACCCGGCCCGTTATCGAGCTCATGAAAATGATTGTGCCACCGCGGCGCGCTATCATACTCCGAATGGCAATTTGTGTCAGTTCGAGCGAGGAGAAGAGGTTAACCTCAAACAGTCCGCGCACCCGGTCGATGTTAACCTCCGCCAGCGAGCCAGAAAGGTTTTGAGCCGCATTGTTGATGAGTACATCGAGGTCCAGATCCGCGATTTTGGCGCGGTCTTCGGCACGAGTGATGTCCAACTTGAAGATTCGCGCGGCTGGCCCCAACTCGGTCTGCAACGCCGAGATTTCCGCCTCCGAGTAGGTTGTCGCGTAGACTGTGTGCCCTCGCGCCAAGAGTTTTTTGGCGGCATCTTTGCCGATCCCCGTGCCGGCACCCGTGATCAGGATCGTCTTGAGCATCTTAGAGTTCTCCTTGTCATCCGTGTGTCTAGGTTGCGCAGGCTGGATCACGCTGCAACTGGTGCTAATCTCAGAAACGACAAGCAGCCGGTCTCTTCAAGAAGGCCTTCAAGCTCAGCATTCCCAGCGGCAGCGGCGAACTTTCTACGCAGTTCGTCTAGGGTAACAGCCTGATACTTAAACGTCTTTTGCTGAAAGAGTTGGCCATTCATCTGAAGGCTGGTCTCACTTTCACCTCCATGAAAGGCGCGGTGATTGGCCTCCATCCACGGCAGGAAGCGGGTCGCCATCTCCTGCTTCAGGATTGGCAAAAGGGTTGGCTTCAGGGCATCGAGGGCTTCAAAGTCTCCTTCGACCGAGGGGTGCCGCATTCGTTTAATGTAAGCGACCAAATTTGGTGCATTGGTCTCAAGATAGGTCTTTGCGGTCGGATCTGTCCAAGCCTGATAAAGATTGCACCATAGGCCAAAATCGCCGAAGCACGGTCGCGCGCCCATAAGATAGGGGCGCGATTGGAAATGAGTATCCAACATTGCGCTTAGCGCTTCGAAGGACGCCTTTAGCTGGGGGATATTGGTCTCGTTGCCGCCAGAGTATACGAGGCGCGGGACCATGCGGCGCACCATCATATGTGCGACAAATGGTTTCACGATTCCCGACCACCATTCGCCGCCATACCGCTCTTCGGCGAGGCGTTTTCCGGTCGATTTGGCGTCGGCATCGTAAAACCAGCGCTGAAAGAACATTAGTTTGTTGCACCACTCGTCGCCAAATTCCTCGAACAGACAGGACAGAAAGTTCAATGCTGGGTCGTCTGGGTGAATGGATGGCTCTGGATGCTCCGCGTCCAGCCGCTCAAGGATAGGGGTTGAATCCTGCATTGTGTCGCCGTTTGGAAAAAACAACAAAGGGATTAGCTGGACCTTTGCGTGAGCTTGATATTCCTTCTCAGCTCTCAAGTTACGACTGACCCACTGATAGGGAATGGATTTGAACCTCAAGAAGGCGTCGACCTTCATCGTATAGGGGGAAGGCTCCAGACCCATTAAGCGATATCCAGCAGCTTTATCAGACATTTTGGGTCGACCTCTTCTCTTGTTGTTGATTTTAATAGCGTTAAGTAGCGCATCAGCGCTGTACGATGTCGCCGGCCTTTTTTATAAAATCAGCCGTCGCATCGGAATTGTCAGCGATTGGCGGTGGGGCTGGAACGTCAAGCCCGCGACGGCAGGCTGGACGGGCTTCGATGGTCTTACGCCAGCGCGTCAGGTGATCCAGCCCATCAACACTAATGCCGGACCATTTGTAAGTCCGCACCCAGCACCAGTTTGCAATGTCAGCAATCGAGAAGTCCCCTGCAAGCCATTCATTCTTTGCCAGATGTCCATCCAGGACTTCGAAAAGACGACGGCCTTCATTCTGATAGCGATCAATGGCAGGCTGAATTTTTTCCGGGAAATAGCGGAAGAATACATTCGCTTGGCCCATCATCGGGCCAATCCCACCCATCTGAAACATCAGCCACTGGATCACTTGCGATCGCCCCTTGGCGTCTCTTGGCATCAATTGGCCTGTTTTTTCAGCAAGATAGATCATAATTGCGCCCGACTCGAAGACCACGAAGTCAGCGGCTTCACGGTCGACGATGGTCGGGATGCGACCATTGGGATTGAGTTGCAGATACTCTGGCGTCTTCTGTTCCCCCGCGGCGATATTGATCGGTTTTACTTCATAAGGAAGGTTGAGTTCCTCTAGCGTGACGGAGACCTTAAAGCCGTTTGGCGTGGGCGATGTGTAGAGGTCGATCATGCTGATGCTCCCGGCTCGGAATTATGTGTATTTGTCAGTTTACATTGCGGTCTTTGCCCGCCCAGTAAGGTTCTCTTAGTGTGCGTTTGAGCACCTTGCCGGACGGGTTTCGGGGCAGAGCGTCCACGAAGTTGACCGACTTAGGGACCTTGAAGGCCGCAATACGAGACCGTGTGAAGGCTAGCAGCTCTGCCTCGTTTGCTTCTTGGCCGGGCTTTAAAACGACCACCGCTTTAACCGCCTCGCCCCATCTGTCATCCGGCACGCCAATGATCGCGACATCAGCAATGGCGGGATGGCCAAACATGGCGCTCTCAACTTCGGCCGGATAAATGTTTTCCGCGCCTGAGATAATCATGTCCTTGACCCGGTCATAGATGTAGAGATAGCCGTCCTCGTCGAGATAGCCAGCATCGCCTGTGCGCAGCCATCCGTCTGCATCGAGGGTCTCGCGTGTTGCTTCCTCGTTCTTCCAGTATCCGGCCATATTGGAGGTTGATCGTGTTGCGACTTCGCCGACGGTTTCAAATGGGAGGGTGTTTCCCTCCTTGTCGATGATCTTGATTTCGATGCCCGGCATCGCCCGTCCGGCTGATTTCATCCGGCGGTTGCCGCCAGGATCGTGATCCTCAGGCGGGAGGTAAACAATGGTCCCGCAAGCCTCGGTCATTCCATATTGCTGGCAAAAGCCGCAGCCAAAAACGTCCATGCTTTGGCGTAAAAGATCGAGTGGGATGGGTGACGCCCCATAGAAAATAAGCTTTAGCCTGCTGTAGTCGACCGCCCGCGACCCTGGCATTTGGATCAGGAAATTCAGGGCGGCAGGCACCATAAACAGCTTGGTGATACGCTCGGGCTCGATCAGGCCAAGTACTGTCGGTGGATCAAATTCACGCAAAATAATCAGTGCAGCGCCATTTAACAGCCCAACAACGCCCCACCCTGTTCCGCCAATATGGGCGATCGGCATTGCAACAAGACAGACATCATCATCCGCCCAGCTGTAACAGTCTATCCCAGCCTGGCCAGCACGCATCCACATTTGAAGGAGGTTGCTGTTTGTCAGCATGACGCCCTTGGGTCGACCCGTTGTGCCTGACGTGTAGAGCTGAAGTGCGGTGTCGGCTGGGCTGATTAAAATCCCCGGATCTGCTTCACTATGGCTGTCTCGCCACGCCACATACCCGTTCTGTGAACCACACTCGAGTTCGATTACACGTACCTCTCGGCCCGAAGTTTCAATGGCTTGGCGAGCTAAGTCGCCACATTCCATCCCAACGAAAAGGATGGAGACCTCACCATTGTCCAACAAATAGGCAATTTCGGCGGGTGCTAGCCGCCAGCCAATCGGCAAGGAAACCGCGCCGATCTTCGCTCCGCCAAGAAGGATTTCGAAGAAGGCATCAGTGTTCTTAGCTAGGTAACCAATTCGGTCGTCCTTCGCCACGCCAGCGGCGAGCAGCCCATGCGCGACACGGTTGGTTTGGGCTTCTAACATCTCGTAGGTGGTTGTGCGGCCCTCAAATTTCAGGGCAGTAGCGCTAGGCCTCAGGCGCGCATGTACGCGCGCGATATCTCCAAGCGTTTGAATACCATTGATATTGTCAGTGCTGAGTGCGTTCATTGGCTGATTCCCCCTTATTTTTTCTACCCTCACATCATTGAGCGTGAAGTTCGTGCCGTAGGCTTCATCCCATGGTGATGGCTTTCTGGAAGGCCGGGCGCGCCGCGATGCGCGCGACATAGGCTCTCAGGTTCGTCATCTCGTCGCTGACCGACCCGATGCGGTTGGCCATGAAGCAGGCATGGCCAAGCATGATGTCCGCGCCTGAAAAATCCCCGATCAAAAAGTCTTTGCCCTCTAGGGTATCGTTGACGGGTTCGAGCGCCTTCGTGAGTAGCCGCTGCGCTTGGCCCCGCACATTCGCGTCGCGCCGCTCCTCCGGAAGAAGGAGCGTGTGCACCACGACAGTGTTCACCGGCGGCATCACCATGCCTTCGCAAAAGTGGAACCATTGGAGATAGGCAGGGAAGCGGGGATCAGAGACGGCAGGCTTCAGGCCGCCGTTCTTGTGACGCTCAAGGATATACTCGACAATTGCGCCGGATTCGAAGATTGAAATGTCTCCGTCTTCCAGCACTGGCACGCGGCCCAGCGGATGGCGCGCGCGGTGCTCGTCGGATTTGAGGTCCTTGGGGTGAAAGGACATCTTGTTAATCTCGTAGGGCAGCTCCAATTCCTCTAATAGCCAGACGATCCGCCCGGCGCGCGAGTTCGGTGCGAAATGAAGTTTCAGCATGTCAGTCCTCCTTGCCGCTATGCGCGCTTTGGCACGCCGGCTTTCTCTAAACGCCAACGCAACGTGTCGATTCGGTCCTGACCAAAAAAGGGCTCACTGTTGAACACCATCGTCGGCACGCCCCAGCCGCCTGCGACGTCAAGTGCTGCTTGATTGGCTTGAATTTGTGGCATGGGGTCTTCAGCGGCGATCGCGGTGTCCAGTTCGGCCATATCTAGTCCGGCTTTTGCGACCGCTTCGGCCAGTTTGTCGCCCTCGTTCCAACCACGCTCACCGCCCCAGATCAGGTGCGAAACGTGATACGCAAACTCGATGCCCTTATCCCGGCGCGCTGCTTCAACGCCCAAGCCAGTGAGGCGATGGATGTAGGGCTGCTCGTCGGCGATCTTTAGTGTCTGCATGTCCTGGACGATGGGGTCGGGCGATGGCATGGCGATGTTCATGCCCAAGAATTCGGCTCGGCGTGCAGCATCAAGCATGATGTAGCGCACTTTGTGGGGACCCTCGGTGAACAACACTTCCTTCGCGCGCACTGCAATTGGCAGGACGGGGCGAAGGTGGACATCAACCTCGAAATCCTCGCGCAGGCGAAGTAGATCTGGCGTCACGAGGTAAGAATAAGGGCTTCGGAAGGACCAGAAAACGTCGACTGAGTGGGTCATGGGTTGGCTCCTTAATTGTTGTCTACCGCGGTAGGGAAATGGTGGTGTCAGGGTTCACGTCTTCGCGCGGGTCGGTTAAGTAACCCTCTGGAAAAAAGACCGATGTGACAGCGTCCGTTGTGTCGAGACACAGCAAGTGGTTGTTGTCGCCATCATTCAAGTCCGCGAGTGCAAACGGTGTGACCAAGGCCGAGGCACCACCGCTCGGTGTGGTGGTGATTTTATAAAGCTGGCGCTCTTTATCATCAGCTGGGTCAGGGCCGGCAGGTTTGGTGACGCCCCCGTTCCAAGTGACCCGAACAACTTGCTTTGTTCCAACGGGGCAGCGTTCGCCCCCTCCCCACGGCAAGCGGGTGGCTTTGCGACCTAGTTCCCACTGCGCTTCGGGCACGACTTCCGCCCAAACCATCGTTGGTCCGGCTTCCAGCGGCGTGACAGCGACCTTCGCGCCCCTGAAGTTTACAGACCCATCGAGCGAAAGCACATTGCCCGTAATTTCCACGGTCACTGGCTGATCCGCTGCGCTACCAAAGAACCCCGCCAACAGAGCGGTGCGCAGTTCGCCCGGATCGTCTGCAGGAGCCAATGTCAGGCATGTGACGGGATTGGTCGCCCCAGACGCCGTCGTGATCTTGAAGTCGCCGGGCTCCAGCGTCTTGATGTCCACTTCATGCGAGAAGATCACCGGCATGCCGTCGCCGCCGCCGCCACCCTTACAAGCGACGCGGTCAGTAGGTCGCTTAGGCAAAGCGTTGTCGAGGCCGAAAAAGGCTGAGATCAATGCGGCGTTGCGGCCATCGGCGTGTTTGACATTTGTAATCTGTGTGGCGGTGGTGTCAGCCTGTGCATAGGTGTCGAGAGTGCGCTTATACTGCGCCATCGCGGACGCTCGGCTCAGGCTCTCGCAGCCCGAGAGCAAAACCGCGCCAATAAGTGTGATTGAAGTCCTCAGACAGATTTTCATCAACATTTAGCCACCTACTATGCTTTCAGAGCGTGCCTCTACTTTATGTAAAGGCGCGCTAACTCGTTCAGGGTTGAGCAAACTGCGGGTGAGAGCGGAAGCTCGCGCGCGGCCAGAAACCATTCAAGATTGACCAACCATGCCCGCAAGGCGCTGCGAGATGATCCGCTCAGCGTCACCAACAATCCGCTCTATCAATTCCTTGCAGGTCGGCACGTCGTCAACGAAAGCACCGGACATGCCGGCGGTCACCATACCGGCGTCGATGTCACCGGTGGTCCAAGCCCGCTCCTGATTGGAGCCAGAGACATATTCGTGGACTTCATCAAAGCCCCCGCCGGCCGCTTCGATCTCAGCGACTTTCATGGCCACTGAATTCTTGTAGACGCGCGCGGTGTTGCGATAGCTTCGGAAGATGATCTGGGTTTGGTTCTCGTCCATCTCGACGATCTTGTCTTTGATGCCTTGATGGATCGGGGCCTCTTGGGTGGCCATAAACCGCGTGCCCATGTTCACGCCGTCACAGCCTAGCGCCAATGCAGCAGCAAGGCCGCGCCCATCAGCGATACCGCCAGAGGCGACCACGGGAATCTTCAATGCTTGGGCCGCCGCTGGGAATAACACCAGCCCGCCCACATCCTGTTCACCAGGATGTCCTGCGCACTCGAATCCATCAATGCTAACGACATCGACGCCGAGCCGTTCTGCCGCGAGTGAATGACGCACCGTTACGCATTTATGAATCACTTTGATCCCAGCGGCCTTGAAGAATGGCATGAACGGCTCGGGGCTGCGGCCCGCAGTCTCAACAATTTTGACGCCACTGTTGACGATCACCTCAACAAGGGCACCGTAGTCGACTTGGGTGGCGACGACACCCACTGTAATGTTCACGCCAAACGGCTTGTCTGTCAGCGCCTGACACTTCTCGATTTCGGCCTTCAACCCTTCAGGCGTCTTTTGGGTCAGCGCGGTCATGATCCCAAGACCGCCAGCATTGGAAACAGCTGCCGCAAGGTCAGCGGTGCCAACCCGCATCATACCGCCACAGATAATTGGCGTTTCGATGCCAAGCAAGTCTGTCAGTCTGGTTCTCATCGGTGTTCTCCTGGTTGGCTGGTCTTAGTTCGCGGCTGGGTCACGGGCGAGGTTTGGTGAAGTGCTGATCGGTCCAATGAGCAGATCCGCCAGCTTTTTGCGGTGATGTACGCCGTCGCCGAACAGGGACTGATTGTGCATATTGCGCTTGAAAAAGATGTGCAGCCCGTATTCCCACGTGAAGCCGATCCCCCCATGCAGCTGAATGGCTCTGTCCGAAATAAAGGCGGCGGCGTCGGAAGCGGCACTCTTGGCCATGCGGGCTGCAATCTCTGCCTTGCCAGACGCTACATCGACTTCCGCAGCGGCGTGATAAAGCAGCGAGCGTGCACGATCAATCTCGACCATAGCGTCAACCAGCGGATGCTTCACAGCCTGGAAGAAACCAATCGGTCGGTCAAACTGCACGCGCTCTTTTGCATAATCCACGGTCGTTTGTAGCAAACGTTCGCTGGCTCCGCAGAGGTCGGCCGAGACTAGCACCAGCAGAGAGGGCCAAACTGCCTGCAAGACGACTGCGCCTTCGTAGGTCACAACCGAACTGGCACCCACGCGTACGCCGTTGAAATGCACGCTTGCTTGGTCGCGAGTGAGGTCGTGGATATGATCCGTTTCAAGTCTCAAGCCATCGGCTGCTGTTTCAACCGCACACAGAACTAGGGTGTCACCAAGCCTTGCACTTGCAATAAGAAAGTCCGCTTTAAAGGCGTCTTGCACAAAGCGCGCATCGCCGTGCAGAACCAACTCGTCTGCTTCTCCGCTCGCAATCAGGGGCGCGTGCTCAGGGTCCCAGCTGCCGCGACCATTTGTGATCGCGAGGCTTGCAGTCGCGCCGCCAGCGATGCGTTTAAGAAGCGCACCTGCGACCGCGCCACCTGCTGCCCGCAACACAAGACTCGCCATCAAAGTTGCAATCAATGGTGAAGGCAGTGCATGCCGGCCAATTTCTTCGACGATACCGGCGATACCAGCCAGGGACACATCGGAACCGCCCTCCGCCTCGCCGACGGCAAGTCCTGTCCAGCCGAGCTCGACAATCTCGGACCAGAGCTCCTTATCCCAAGGTGCGCGCTCGCCCCTGTCGTAGATTGGTTCCGGGGCTGCGGCCACAAGCGTGCGCAGCTTATCCATTGGCAAGCGCTCGCCTAGCATCTTGCGCGCCATTTCCTGCAACATCGCCTCGTCCTCGCCAAAGCCGAAGTCGCGTGGCGCAGTTTTTGTGGTTGTCATGCCCCGCACTCCTATTTGGTCTTCGGAAGGCCGAGCACGCGCTCGCCTAAGATATTGCGTTGGATCTCGTTCGTGCCAGCGGCGATCGTGTTGCCGTAGGAATTGAGATAGGCGAGCGGCCAATGGCCGGCCTGCGGAGCAGACGGATCAAGTTTGTAGAGGGTGGAATGTGCACCCGCAATTTCAACGCCAAGCCGGGCGTTGTTTTGTTGAAACTCGCTGCCAGTGAGCTTTTGCTGCAAGGGCAGGCGCATCGGGTGATCACACAACGCCGGCACGCGAGCCCGCTTCGCGTTCTGCCGCATCCCCTCCGCGACGATTGCGCGCTGCATGATCGCGTCACGGGTGACTGGATCGTCAGCGGCGAGCACACCATCTCGCCACGTGCCACGCGCAAGCTCGATCAGATCCCGGATGGCGCTTTCGCCGCCGCCGCCGCCGCTTCCTGCGCCCTCAGAGGCACCGCGTTCAGCAAGAAGGGTGGTCATCGCCACCGCCCAACCCTTTCCAACCTCATCGAGACGATACGCGTCTGGAATCCTGACATCTTCAAAGAATACTTCGTTGAAGCCTGTTTCCCCAGTGATCTTCACTAATGGGCGGACTGTCACGCCCGGCTGGCCCGCGATCGGGCAGAGGAAATAAGTCAGACCATCATATTTATGGTCTTTGCTGGTGCGCGTAACGAGGATCATCCATGTCGCAAAATGGCCAAGGCTGGTCCAAACCTTATGCCCGTTTATGATCCAATCCTCTCCATCGGGCACGGCGGATGTGCGTTGGTTCGCGAGGTCCGAGCCAGCTCCTGGCTCAGAAAAGCCCTGACACCAGATCTCATCACCCGAGAGGCATCCCGGAATAAATTTGCGCCTCTGCTCTTCCGTGCCATGTTGCAGAATTGTCGGCGCAGCCATGCTGAGCCCAACAATATTGATAAGGAACGGCACGCCTGCTCGATTCATTTCTTGGTTCGCAATGCGTTGGAAACCGGTGTGTCCATGCCCTCCATACGCCTTGGGATAGTCCGCGCCGACGAGGCCGGCGTCATAGCACTTGCGCTGCCAAGCCTGCAGATAATCCCGCTGCCCGACTGTCATCACCTCTATTGGCGTGATTGGCAGGCGTTCAGGAGGCGGGGGCGGTGCATTTTCCGCCAGCCAGCCGCGGGCGTATTCGCCGAACTCTCGTTGCTCTTGGCTGAGATCTGCCGAACTCATTGCGCGCTCCCTTAGTAGGGCCACCTCTGCCTAGGGGCGCGGTGGCGTTCTTAACTATCTGGCGATCATGCCACCGGACAGAAGCGACGAAGACAAAGTAGTTTGTATTTGACGTTGAGTTTTAACTATTTCAGATCACGCGGCCATGCGCCGGCGCATTTCGACCCAAGTGCGATTCAGGCTGCTCCGGAATTTTGAAGCCAAGCTTTTAGCTTGGTCTTGTTAGGCACGATGATCTGGCGATACCCAGATTTTACCAGACCCGCTCTTTCGAGATCGCGCATCGCCTTCCCAATGGCTACTTTTGAGACCCCCAGCAGATCGGCTAGGTCTCGTTGAAGGCAAGCCACACCGTTAGGCAATTCGCCCAGCCCTGTATGGACGTAGATCACCTTGGCCAGCCGAGCGGTTACACCCAGCGTTCGTCCGTCATCATACAATTCCAGAACAGCATTTAGGCGCTCTGTGTTGCACCGCCAAAGGGCTATAGCTAGTTCGGGTTGATCATTTAGTATTGCCTCCAGCGTTTCCGCATCGAAAACATCAATTTCGACCCGCCCATCAGCGAAAACACTTTGCGTGAATGCTTTTCGGTGGAGTGCCACATCGCCATAATGAGCCCCTGGCCCTAGCATGGCCAGCAGCTTGAATGATCCGTCATACTGAAATCGCCCAAACCGCACTTTACCAGCAACGATAATGCACAGCCGCGCACCTTTGTCACCGCGCTCATGTACGGCTTGGCTGTCTTTAAAACTTCTTCGCTGGGCTCGCCGCCGCACCTCACTCATGACCGCTTCGGGCAGATAGGCGCTCAGGGGCTTAAGACCAAAATCAAGCAAGTCCATCACAGCCTTGAGAAATGAAATCTGTTCACGTCCTTTAGGGCTAGCACGCAATTATTGGCATCTGCAACGCCGTTTTATGATCATTGTTGTTATGGTCGTTAACTGTAGAACTGTTCGGACTCGCGGGACAACTTTCAAACTGCCTATAGGCAATCAGTAGCTTGGAACCTATGATCAAGGAAGAACGCGATATTCAATGCAAGCTCAAGATGCAGCGTCATGCAGTGAAGACTGACCATAAAGCTAGAACATGCCGGTACTTCGGTGTCGGTCTAGCAAGCTTACACCACTGGAGAGCTGCCTACGAGCAGCACGGCGAAACAGGGCTGATCAAATGCGCTGACGCGGATGTAGCCGATCCTCTGTCCCTTCATCGTCCCCACCTAGCCATTCTGTCGGGTTGGGCTCCTTAAGGTTGCGCATCCGAAAGCAGACATGCCTACGCCCGCGACGCCAGCTATTTACTTATTGATCCAAAGGACAAGGAAACAGGCCTTCGACCGCGTTGGGCGTCGCATAGCGCATCTTCGGCGCATCTTCGCCCATCACCTCGGCATTCTTGTCGTCGGTTGGAATGAACTGGATGGCCTGTTTGAAGTCTGGTTTGGCCAGCATGTGGCGGATTTGCAGCACGGCGACATCTTTATCGAACACGCCGTCACCATCCTTGGCAACAGGCAACCATTGCATGCCGCATTCGGGGCGGGCGTTGCGCGGGCGGTCTTTCGACTTGGAAATGATTATGGTGAAATAGCCCTGTTCGTCGACAGGCGCTTCCTCGTCAGAGGCGCAATCATTGACGCGGGGGTAGGCAAAGCTTCGGTTTGAACAGACGGACCAATAGCGCAACTCTCCATTGCCCATCAGCCTTTCTCCGCTCCGCGTGCGCGGCGTTGTTGGTGCTTTGGCGCGCAATATCGCCACCGGGCCAAAGCACAGATTAACGATCGTGCGGAAATAATTATTATCCGGGTAGGATAAAATCCGCCCTCGCTGCGCCGAGTATTGGGATTGATGTTGCCGGTGAAAATGCCAATCAGACTCGCACGATCAAGCTGGATGTGCCAGCGCGGGTCTGGTTGAGCGGGCCATGTGTCGGGCTTGTCGGCCTGTCCTATGGTCGCATCAATATCATTGATCGGGCGAAGCTGGAAGAAATTTCCTGATTGCACCATATCATCTGGAAATGAATGAGCGGCTGAATTGAAAGTTTAAACGCAGCGTTTTGAAGGTCCTACAATTGGTGCCTTCGATGACGGTGTAGTCGGCTGCTTCGAGAAAATCCTCGAAGGTCTTTTTGCGCGATTGCACGCCGGTCTTGACCGACTGGCGGGCTTTTGAGATTTCCTGCGCGAATTTGGCTTGGGGATCGTCCAAACCTTATGCGAGGCCGCATGCGCCTTCCAGCCAGCGCTGACTTAGGTTGGGTAGACCCCCGAGCCATCTGTGCTTAAGGGATTCGTCATGGACATTTTAGATTTTCGGCTCAGACCCTTGCGCGATTACCTTCCTGATGAAGTTTATCGGGAAGTTTGTCGGCGGGCACCGCGCAGAAAGTTCAAAGATGGAGATTCAATGCATACACGCGGCGATACCTCACCGCGTGTATGCATCGTCGCTGATGGAGCGGTCCGCATTGGTCGAATTCGACCGGATGGCTCATTCAATTTGGTGAGCGTCCTTGGTGTCGGCGGTCATTTCGGAGACGTCGGCCTACAGCGAGCTGCAAACACACATAACAGTTATGCCATGGGTGATACTGAGGTCTTTGTTATCGAAGCCACATTGCTAGAAGATCTTCTTAGCAATCAGCCCGGTTTCGCTCTTGGCTTTTGGCGCTGCAACACGGACAGGCTTTATGTTTTATTGGAGCTTTATGATGACGTCCGAACGTTGGAGATCGTTGTCAGGCTCGCCAAGATCATTCATATCCACGCAGGACGTGGCGAGCTTGATGATGGAGTTGCCTGCAGGCAGCGCGATCTGGCCGATCTGCTAGGGGTTACTGAAGTCTCGGTGGCGAATGCGCTCAAAACGCTCGAAGGTGCCGGTCTGGTAAAAAGGGGCTATCGATGCGTTACGGTCCCTAGCATGGTTAAGCTGGCGGCGTGGCTTCGAAGCCGTAATGCTATTTAACAAGCTTTAGATTTTTATTGATCGAATATGTCCCTGGAGAACGTATCTAGCCGTGACATCTAAAGCAACGGTCAGTCAAGCGCGAACCAAGCCACCCCAACGATAGAGGCTTTGCTCCACAAAATTCCCAACAATACAAAATATTTTATATTCTTTGCTCTGTTTGCTCCCATATAGATTGTGACAAAATGCCGACAAACGGCATAGCTACTGGGAACGGGAGAGAACATCATGGGGAAACTAACACTATTATCGGGTGTTGCCGCAATCGCACTTGCGAGCATTCCATTCACTGGAGTGGCCGCGCAGAACAATAGCCCAACCGATGAAATCGACGATAACATCATTATTGTCACGGCTCAAAAGCGGAGCGAAAATGTCCAGGATGTGCCGATTTCGGTCGCTGCGTTCAACGCTCTTAAGCTGGCAGAGGCAAATGTCCTGACGGTTCAGGATCTGCCTCGTATTGCAACAAATTTCACAGTCAACCGTGGTGTGCAGACGGCTGGGATCCGTTTGGCGATCCGCGGTGTCGGTTCAACGGGTAACGCAGCGATTGAACCGAGCGTTGCGTCATTCGTTGACGGTGTTTATGTGCCCCGCTCAGGTTCGATAATCGGAAACTTTCTCGACATCGATGGCGTCGAAGTCTTGCGCGGGCCACAAGGAACCTTATTTGGTCGCAACGCAAGCGTGGGGGCCATTTCGCTTCGCAGCGCACAACCGGAAAATGAATTCTCCGGCCAGATCAGCGCTGAAGCAGGCAATGGTGATCGCTATGCGGTGAGGGGGCATGTCAATCTGCCGCTGGGTGACAAGGTTGCTATGCGCATTGCTGGCCTCAGCTCCACGAGCAAGGGCTTCTGGCGCAACAGGCTCGATGGCAAGACTTATGGGGGAGCGGATGATTATGCTGGCCGCGTTTCGATCAAGGCTGATTTGGGCAATGTGACTTGGTTGGTGCGCGGCGACTATGCAAAAAGCGAAGGCGACGGCTTTTCACCTACTGAATTGCGTACGGATAGTGTTTCAACGGCGCAGCTAACCAACTTTCTCGGTCTGCAGACCGCACGTGCTGGGTCGGCGATGGACACAGTGTTGTTCGACAGCGAGGTCAATCAGGTGATAACCGCTGACTTTACCGATGAGAATTGGGGGGTGTCGAGCGATGCAACACTTGACATCGGCAGCTACTCGCTTCGGTTGATCAACAGCTATCGTCGCTGGGAGAATGCGCAGCTCGACGGTGACACACTTTTCACAACTATTCCCTTGTCTTCCCGATTAGGAGGCTTTGAATCAGATAGTCAAAATCACGAATTGCAATTGATCTCCCCCAAAGATGAACTTTTGGGCGGAGCGCTCGATTTCGTCGCTGGCCTCTATTATTTCAGCGAAGATTACACGATCGATGAGCAGCTCCAGCTGGGCAGCCAATTCTGCAATGTGCTGGTGCCGGCTGGCGCCACTCGCACGGCGTGCAACACTTCGCTGGCTGCGGGTGGCGGCGTCAATGCTACCGATCAGGATTTTTCGCAGACTGTAGAGAGCTTTGCGGTTTATGCTCAAGCCAATTTCAAAATCGCTGACCCCTTGACCTTTACACTTGGCGGGCGCTGGACGACGGAGAAGAAGGATGGGACCTACATTCAGCTGCGGGCTAGCCCCTTCGCGGCTTCTTTGCGGGCAACGGAAAATGTGGCGCTGGCCCTGGAAGATGATCGTTTTACTTGGCGTGCGGCTCTAAGCTATAAACCCAATGACGATGTGCTGATGTTCGCCAGCTATTCGACAGGATTCAAGTCTGGCGGCTTCAATTCGGGTGCAGGCGCAACGGCCCTCAACCAGACGCGGGTGTTCGACAGGGAAACGGTCGATAGCTACGAACTGGGTGCCAAGACAAGCTGGCTTGAAAACGCTCTGCAAGCCAACCTGACCTTTTACCTGATGGACATTGGCGGCTTTCAGGATCGCAGTTTCGACGGCCTCAGCTTCGTTGTGCGCAATGCAGGCAATTTGCGTCATCAGGGATTTGAGTTCGACGCGCGGATGGCACCATCACGAAATTTCGTGGTCAATGCTTCGCTCGCCTATCTGGACTCGCAGTTTACCCTCTACCCCGGCGGTTCTGGCCTGCCCGGCATTGGCGGTGTGCAGAATCTAAAGGGCGGTACAAACCACTTTGCGCCGGAATATACAGGCAATGTTGGCGCGACGTGGTGGGGAGACATTGGCAACTCTGGCCTAGGTTGGTCGCTTAATGGTAATGTCTCTTTTGTTTCCGATGCAAACATTGGCCAAGTAACTGATAATAATAAACAAACTATCCAAGATGGCTATGGGCTCTTTGGCGCGCGGCTGCAAATCTCTGGACGTGAAGATCGTTGGAGCCTGACCATTTTTGGCAACAACCTTGCTGACTTAGGCTATTGCAACACGCAATTCTATCAGGTGCTCGATAATAGCTTCGGGCTGCGCAACGGTGTGTTCCCTGGCAGCACAGCGGTACGCTGTAACCGGGCGCAGCCTCGAACATATGGTGCATCGGGAACATTCCGCTTCTAAGTTTCGATGAGGAGGGCGCACGAACCGCTAAATAATGATCGTGCGCTCAGGATGCCGGCAGCTTGGAGCAACGGAATATGACGGAGAAGATGCAAACGCAAACGGCAGGTAATGACGTTAATCGTCCCCCCAATGCCCGACATAGATTAGTCGCACTTGCCCTGCTTACTACGGCATTCATGCTATCCACTGTGGATCGCATTATCCTTTCGGTGCTTTTTGAACCCATAAAGGCCGAATTCAATCTATCCGACACGCAGCTCGGGTTATTAGGCGGGCTTACATTCGGTGTATTCTATGCCGTCCTGGGCATTCCGCTGGGCCGATATGCGGACCGAAACGATCGACGTCCGCTGATTGCTTTAAGCCTCATTCTGTTCTCCGTGATGACAGCCCTATCCGGACTGGCGGCTGGATTCTTGACGCTGGCGCTGTGCCGGATTCTTGTTGCCGTGGGCGAAGCTGGCGTCAACCCGGCCAGCCAGTCAATCATTGCCGACTATTATCCCCGCCACGAACGTTCTTTCGCGATGTCAGTTGTCGTCACCGGAGGAAATTTGGGGATGGTCATCGGATTTCTCGCGGCAGGCTATGTCAGTCAAGTATATGGTTGGAGGTCGGCCTTTTTTGCTGTCGGTCTTCCAGGCATCCTACTTGGACTTATGTTCTTAGTCTTGTTCAAAGAGCCCCAACGCGGTGGTTCTGATGGGCAAGGCGTCGATCAGTCTAATCCCCCAGCGACTGTGCGAGAAGCCACCAAGACGATGCTCACCACCCCGGTACTGCGGCAGCTGTTGATGGGATTCACCCTTTCCGGGATGGTCATGTATTCCGTCCTGCAATGGTTGCCGTCCTATTTCGGCCGTGTGCATGATTTGCCCCAAGGCAAGGTCGGTTTGGTCATGGCCCTCTTTTTTGGCGTGATCGGTGCAATTGGGACGCTAACCGGCGGACGCCTGACCGATATGCTCAATCGGCGTCGCGATGATCTTGGTATCAAAATGATCGCCTTAACTCAGGCGGCAGCAGCACCTTTGCTCATCACCGGCTATCTATCGACGTCACTGCCCATAGCTTTGGCTTTTCTGATGTTGCCCATGCTGGTTTTCACATTCTATCTCGGCGCCAGCCAAGCGGCACTCCAGACCTATGCGCCGACAGAAATGCGCTCAATGGTTGCTGCCCTGAAAATGCTGGCGATAAACCTTATCGGTGTCAGTCTTGGCCCGCTATTTGTCGGCATCATTAGCGATTTACTGGCACCGACCACAGGGGCGCGCAGTCTGGCCATTGGACTTTCTTGTATCACCTTGTTCTCGTTCTGGTCAGCTACGCATTATTGGCTCGCAGGCCGCGCAATGCTGGCGTTGCATGAAAAGAGCAAGCCCTGAGCATCCGATGCGTAACAACTCTATGAGGGAGCCCAAAACAAATGTCAGCTATCCGAACAATTGAGACGACGCTCGTGCGCATTCCTTCAGGGTCGCCTTATCAAATGGGCGCCATGGAGCGGGGTGCCAGCCACGCGATATCCATCATTGTTCGGGTGGAAACCGAAGACGGCATCGATGGCTGGGGAGAATGTTTCCTCACTCCAGGGTGGTACGGGGCGGATACGCCTGCCGGCATGCTGTGGTTGATAGATTCCGTTTTTGGCCCGCGTCTGAAAGGGGTCAGCGTTTTCGACATTGAGAAGATCGAGCGCGGAATGCAGAAAATGTGGCAGCTCGGAAATTGGTATCCAAAAAGTGCAATTGAAATTGCCGTTCGCGATGCAGCAGCGCGCACAATCGGCCAGCCCCTGCACGCCATGATGGGCGGAGCTTTTCGGGATCGCTTCCCGATGTCGGGTGGGATCGGGACAGAAGCGCCAGAGGTCATGGCCGCTAAAGCGATGAAATTCAAAGAGCGCGGCTTCAAAACCGTGAAGTTGAAAATTGATTCGGTGCATGATCTCGAAACCGATGTCGCCCGAGTTCGCGAGGTTCGAGAAGCCATTGGCCCCGATATCAAAATTCGCCTTGACGGAAATGGCGTGTACAACGTCCCGTTAGCAGTGCGGTTAAGTCGCGCGATTGAGAAATACAATATTGAGAGTCTCGAACAGCCCGTACAAGCGCATGATTTGAAGGGCATGGCAGAAATTCGCCAGCAGATCGGTATTCCGCTCATGGCAGATGAGAGCGTGCACACGATGCATGACGCACTCGCCGTCATCGAACATCGAGCCGCTGACATCATCAAGCTGAAAGTCAGCAAATGCGGCGGCCTTGGGCCATCGCGTCGCATCGCGGATTTATGTCAGGCGGCAGGCATCGAGGTGACGGTGGGCAATGGATTTAACACCAGCCTGCTTGCCACGGCGGAGCTGCAACTGGCCTGTTCCTGCTCGGCCATTCTGCCTGCTGGGGAGTTTATCGGGCCGGACAAGCTTGAGGACGATATTTGTATCCCGATGCGTATAGAGGACGGTGACGCGATCCTACCCAAGGGACCGGGCCTGGGCATTGAAATCGACCGCGCGAAGCTTGAAAAATATGCAACTACGCTGGAAAAAGCGACCGCGGCATTGGCTTAGTGAACGGCAAATGTGATATGGACCGCCCTCTGGAAAGAACTGCCCCAGGATGTGTTGCCTAGAGCGGCTCCCGACCAAGGTGAATCCTGGGCACATGAAATCTTGCTGCTCTATCAATAGGTTGCCACGCAACTTCGACCCCAGAGGGTCGAAACGCGCTCTAAGTCAGTCCAAACGCCGCTGCGACCCATAATATGCCGGTGAAGCTAACCAGCGCCAAAATGGTTTGAACTGCAATCAAATTGGCAGCGAGCATCGCATCACCGCCAAGCTTTCGGGCAAGGATCGCGCCATTTGACGCGGTCGGCACGGCTGTTGCGATCAAGACGACGAGAAACATTTCGGGCGAAACATCGAACGTGAATGCGATCACTCCAGCAGTTAACGGTAAACCGAGTAACCGGAACATCGACCATCCCAATAGCTCTGCTACGGAGGTGCTTGCATTGCGCAATTGCACATAGGCGCCTGACGCAAGCAGGCCCGTCGCAACGGCACCGCCCGCCAGAATATCCATAAAATTCAGTATACTGTAGGTCGGACTGATCTGCAAAAGGTTTATTGCGAGGCCGATAACGGAGGCAATGATCAGAGGGTTGATCATAATCTGTCGAATCAAATTGCTGGCGCTCGTCTGCCCGCTTGAATAGTGGCTCAGCGCAATAGTGGACAGGAGATTGGATGTCGGCACCATGGCGGCAGCGGCAACCGCAATCAGAATGACACCGTCTTCACCCATTAGATCTTGAGCGAGCGCGATGGCGATGAAGGTGTTCCACCGCACACCGGATTGCACATACACGCCAATTCGTTCGCCCGATTGGCTAAAGAACTTACCCAACCAGATGCTGGCACCTGCCATAAGAACTTGCGCTGCAATCAAAACGATCGGCATGCGCCAGTCGAGACCGTCAAAATCCGCTATAGCAAGCTTGCTGATTATCAATGCTGGGAACAGTACATAATAAGTGATACTCTCCAGCCCAAGCCATCCTTCGTCTGACACCAAGCCCATTTTTCCAACGGCTTTACCAAGCAACAGGATCGCGACAATGGGAAAGATCGCGGCTAAGACGGCAATCATAATGTGTGCCGCGCAGCGCGGCGGCTGACCCCTTGCCGACTAGCCATGCTTAGATCAGATTTGACGCAGGCCCGACGCGGCCTTCACTTTCAGAAGAAAGCCAAGTTGGCCAGGAAATGAGAACAGGGAGACCAGCACAGAAAATCCTGCATCCTTCAGAAATCGCTTCACGCCATGGGTCGATTGATACCAGCGCCACTCCGCAAACGCCTTCATGGTCAAGCATAATGCCAATTTCCACGTCTGCGGCTGTTAAGGGCGAACCTGTCAAATGACTGCGAACAGTATCATAGGTGTCTACGCGCACCGGCAGTGCCCGCCGCGATAATTGTTTCGGTAGCGGACGTTCCGCTTCACCGAGAAGGCGGTGATAGCCGACTTCCTCTGGCTTTATGCCCTTACCAATTATGCAGCGGTGGTCCGGCAAAAGCCCAAGCCGCAGCGCATGGCCATCCCATTTGCGTGCATGGCGCCAGTCCATGCCTTCCGGTTCGGTGGCATCGCGAAAAACGCGCGCTCCAAGCTCGCGTCGTCTCGAGTCTGCAAAACGAATTGTTTCGAAGGTAGTGTCGGCACTCTTTTGATCAGGCAGTTCGCCAAAGACACGCCATCGCTCACCAGCCGTTCGATCGATCTCAACCACGCCCGCTAATGCAACCAATCGATCTGCAACCGCGTCTGCGAGGTCCGTATGCACATCGATCAGCGCCCCGTTTTCATAGGGAGCGATATAAAGGTCTGCGTCGAGGAAACCCGCTTCAGTGAGCAGAGGGACGAACCGCCCGCGCTCACTTTTACTAGGTGGCGAACACGCCGCGATTTCTGCCAAACCTGACAAATCACCAAAGGCTTGCAATACAGTGCGCTTACGAAAGTAGTGCGCGGAGTCGTTAGACATTGACCGTGGTCGCAGGCCCGCCATCTTGGCACTTGCCTGAATGTCCTCGTCAGAAACGCTCATTGTTAATCCGCCGCTTTGTTGAGATATTCTTGCAGGCCAAAAGAATCGGCGCGCGCCGTCAGCGGCGGCCCGACGGTTTCGGAATGACGCGTGGCGAAACTGCACGCTTTCTGACAAAGACCGCAATTATCGACATAGTCGCGATAAAATTTGCACCGTGCAGCATCGACTTCATAGCGTAGGCCGGGCCCAGGCGAACTGATCGCTCCAACCGGGCAGACTTTGACGCAATCGAGACAGTGGGTGCAATCGTCGACTGGATCATGGCGTTTGGTTGTCGGTATCGGGGCTTCGGTTAGCAGGCAGGCCAGTCGCACCCGTGTGCCAAATTCAGGTGTAATGATCAGCGTGTGCGTGCCGACGGTGCCCATTCCGGCAGCTTCCGCGATATGACAAAATGACAAAGGGAACTTCATATCGGCAGCCCGCATGGGAAGGCGTCGAGGCAGAGCGATGCTGCGATAGCCCTCACGTTTAAGCAGCTTTGCAAGTTGCATATTGGCGAGGTCGAGCTCTGAATGTACTTCGTCGACGTGGGGAGCAAGTAATGCGCCGGTCTTCAGCTTTCCGGCATATTTTGCAGGATGCATGACCAGATTCATCGTTTCCGACGCCAGCTCATTCATGAGGATGATCGCCGCGCGCGCCTTTGGTAGGAACGTTTTTACGCCTTGGATGAAATCTGGATGCGAGTTCGGCTCAACCGCTAGGACACCCATCAAATCCACGCCAAGCTCGGCTTTGACCCGATTGAGCCAAGCATGGTTGAAGGGAGATCCCTCCGAAGAAGTAGCAGAAAGCGCGCCAGAGCTGCAGCCGCGTGACGAAAGCCCAAGTGCAGCTTGGTCATTTGCCTGTGGAGTATTGGGAAGAGTATCATCGCGATGCGAGCGAGGTGCCGACCCGTCAGACATTGGCTTCTTCCAGTGCAGCAGGGATCGAAGTGGTTATGGAAATCGGCAAGTACTGAGCAGTCTCAGCTCGGATTTCCTCAGCGGTGATAGAAAAACCCACAGAAAAACACATGGCTATTATGGATAGCAGATTTGGCTTCGCCATGTTCTCTCCTCCCATCTTTAATCACAGGACGACCTTTCGTCATAATAGCATTACATAGTGGATAAGAGGAGCATAAAATACAAAATATTTTATAGTCTGACCTGTTGCGGGGAGCCAATGGAACAATGGATATGTTTAGCGCGATTTCGTTGCTCGCAACTGCAAGGTCAACGCCCTTTTTGGCGTCAATGCAGAAGACTTCGCAGTATATGGGGGCACTTCAAGGTTTGTAACACGGACGGCGCTAACTCAGACATATCATGAACATTGATTTTGGACCGGAAGGCGCGGCATCTGTTCCCCGCCAGCACCTATGGCACAAAATTAGGGTTGTGAATTAAGGAGTGATTTGGTCTCATCGTAGTGAGGAATGAACCAAGATGAGACCAAATCACTCAATTCATGACAAGGCTAAGGGCAAGGCTCCAGCTGAGCGTGTTATCAAGGATATACGGCGAGCCACTCGCCGCCATTTTTCAGCCGAAGCAGCTGATTGTGGGAAGAAATCTGATGGATCTGGTCAGCAAGCGATGCGAAAATATCCTGAAAGTAGTTCTGGATCTTTAACTTGGCAGGCCGCCGACCACGCAATTTGCAACTCGATGAAAGACGCGCGGATCAGAACCAACTTAGCGTTAGCGTCACATTTTCTTGAAGAGAAGAGGCCTGTGTCGACGATTGAGGGGGTTCTTGCGAAGGCAAAAAAGGAAATGCCATGGACTGCGGTCGCAAAGCCAAAAAAGCCGATAGTTCAGTTACCTAAAAAAACGCGTAAAAAACGCTAGACTACATGTTGGGTTTAAGTGGCCAAGCTGCCCAAATAGCGGCAGCTTCATCGTCACTATTGATTAGGTTTGGATTCCTGCGCGCACAAGAAGCCCGCCAACGTAACCGCTGCCTCGCGTGTGGCGTCCTCGATTGACGGAGCGGTCCCACGCTCGATCTGCTTGGCATAGTCGGCAGCTAGCATCAGTGAGATTAGGAAAGCCCGTCTAAGCCGCGTAGCCAGAATACTGGACGGAATGTCGCGAATGCTTTCCACCAGAAAACGCCGCATCATGTTCATACTGGGCATTCCAATATCGCCAATCAGGTCAGCTAGGTCGAACCTCGGATCCGTCGCCAATTGCACGCAAAATCTTGCATAGAGACGGCCATCTTCTTGCAGACAAGCTGCCATGAACGGCGCGATGGACGCTTCCAATACCGACTCAATGGTCATCTTTTTTGTGTCGCCGCTAAGTTCGGCGAGGCGAGCGAAGCGCGCCCGTTCAATATCGCGGTATCGATGCGCAAAGACTTCCTTGATTAGGGCATCGAGGCCTCCGAAGTGATAGTGCAATGCACTCTCGTTACGGGCACCGGCAGCCTGGGTGATTTCTTTCACTGAGACGCCGCCAAGCCCTTTTTCGGCGAACAAGCGCTCGGCGGCTCGAACCAACGCTGATTTGGTATCTTGCATCATGGGGTGCTGTCTCGGGTTGACATATTAATGGCATCCATTAAAAAGCTCTCGCGCAAGCAAGAGTGGGCGTTGGCGCAATCATGGAGGTAAAGATCGATGAATGTCAAAACTGCTCCTTTCGGTGGTGTCGCGGTGCTTCTGACCATCGCTTGCATGCTCAACCCTACCCTAGTCTCAGCCCAGGCCAAGGACCCTGTGCAACTGATCAGCGAGGCTGACGCCAACGGGGACGGAACCGTGTCTTGGTCTGAAGTCGTCTCCATGCGCATGAAGACGTTCGGGCGTCTGGATCGCAACAAGGACGGTTTTATTGCAGCAAGCGATCGCCCTCGTGGTGCCTTTGGGGCGCGATTCGATGAAGCGTTCACCAACGTCAAATCCCAATTCGACGCGAACGGCGACAATCGGGTCTCTCGCACAGAAATGCTTGACGCTCCAGCGCCTGTCTTTGATCGCGCCGACACCAACGGTGATCGCAGCTTGAGCGCCAAGGAAATGGCTGCATTGCGGAGCACCACAAAGAAAAAGTAACCGACCTCAACCGCGTGATCTTGGCCGCCGCGCATATCATGAAAGGGATCCTTGCAACAAACGGGAGCCCTAGATTGAACTCCTTAAACCTTCATCTTTCGGACTGAGTTCAATGAAAATTCTTCGGACGCCGGATAAATGCTTCGTTGACCTTGAGGGGTTTCCCTTCGAGCCGCACTATACAACCATCTACACGAGCGATGGTAGTGAGTTAAGAATCCACCATGTCGATGAGGGCCCTTTAACGGGGCCGATAGTGCTTTGTATGCATGGCGAACCGGCTTGGTCCTACATCTACCGTAAAATGATACCGCTGCTCACGGCGGCGGGTCTTCGCGTTATTGCGCCTGATCTGCCCGGATTTGGAAAGTCCGACAAGCCAGCCAACTTAGAAGACTATAGCTATCAAAACCAGGTTGATTGGATGAATGCTTGGCTGCTCGCCAATAATTTGAGGGGCATGACCTTTTTTGGCCAAGATTGGGGCGGCGCGATCGGTCTGCGGATGGTAGCAGATCATCCTGATCGGTTTGATCGAGTTGTGGTCTCTAACACCGGCTTGCTTTTGCCGCCGGAGGATGCATCTGAGGAGGAAATTCGCGCCGTAGAGGCGCTTATGGCCAGTTCGCGCACGCCGACCCTTATTGAGATGGGCCGCGCCCTCCAAGGCATGACAGGGGGAAGCAAGCTTTTGAAGTTCGCCACGTGGCAAAAGTTTGCTTGGGAAACCATCGACTTTCCAGTCGGCATCCTCATGTATTTCGGAACTTCTCATGGCTCGCGCCTGTCGAACGCCATTAATCTGGGACTTCACAAGCTTGGCTTGGGCAAGATTGCAAGATCGCCAGTAGTGAAGGCCTATGAAGCACCTTACCCAGATGTGAGCTACAAGATGGGTGCGCGCGCCATGCCGCGCTGTGTACCACTGCTGCCCGGCGACCCATCCACTGATGCACAACTTAAGGCATGGTCGGTTTTCGAAGCTTTCGAGAAGCCATTCCTGTGCGCCTTTTCTGACGATGATCCAATCACCGCAACCCAGGCGGACGAATTTAGAAAACGCGTTCCCGGCGCAAAAGCACAGCCGCACACGACGATCTCCGGCGGTGGACATTTCGTCCAGGAAAAGGCTCCCGAAGAGCTCTCCAAAGCAATCATCGAGTTTATTCGTTCAACCTCCTCGAGGTAGCGGACACAACCTGATCAAACAAAGGAATCATGCATGGCAGCCACGATGCTCGACAAAGCCTCCGTAAAGCAGAAATATGCCCAAGAGCGTGCGAAGCGCCTGCGCCCCGACGGTAATGCTCAGTATATTCCGCTAGATGCCCGATTTCCTGAAATGGCTACCGATCCGTATACGTTGGTTAAGGCGCGCGAGCCGGTGCATGATCATGTAACTTTCGCTTTCGTCGGCGCAGGATTTTCCGGGCTTGTTGTTGGCGCAAGGCTGGCAGAGGCCGGCGTGAGTGATGTTCGCTTGATCGACAAAGCCGGCGATGTCGGCGGGACTTGGTACTGGAATCGCTATCCGGGAGTCCAGTGCGATACAGTCTCCATGATCTACCTGCCGTTGCTGGAAGAAACCGGCTATATGCCTTCCGAGCGATACGTACACGGGCCGGAAATCCGCGCGCATTGCAACCGCATTGCCGACCAATTCGGGTTGCGCGACAAGGCCTTGTTCCACACAGAAGTCACCTCTGTCGAATGGCAGCAAAGTGACCAGCGCTGGCGGATCACGACCAATCGCGGCGACGACTTCACAGCGAAATACATCGGCATGGGAACCGGGCCTCTTAGTGTAGCCAAACTGCCCGGTATTCCCGGCATTGAGCGCTTTCGCGGCAAGGCGTTCCATACCAGCCGCTGGGATTATGAGTATACCGGTGGAAACGCGAATGGCGCAGCCATGGATAAGCTCGGCGACAAGCGCGTCGCCATCATTGGCACGGGTGCCACTGGCATTCAGTGCGTCCCCTACGTGGCGCGCACCGCGAAACACCTGTTCGTTTTCCAGCGCACCCCATCTTCAGTGGACGAACGCGGTAACCGAGCTGTCGACCCAGACTGGTTTAAGTCGATAGCGGAGCCGGGTTGGCAACAGCGTTGGTACGACAACTTCGTCGACAATCAATCACGCGGCGTGATACCCACTGAAGACTATATTAACGATGGTTGGACGGCAATTTCGCGTCGTATTCGCGAACGGGTATTCGCCTTGCCGAGTGACCAAATCGACATGACCACAATACGAGCGGCTGTGGACGATGCCGATATCGAGAAGATGAATGAAATTCGCGCCCGCGTGGACGCGTTAGTTCACGATCGGGAAACCGCTGAAAAACTGAAAGCTTGGTATAGCCAGCTCTGCAAGCGCCCCTGCTTCAACGATCTCTACCTTCCCGCGTTTAATCAGCCAAACGTGACGCTGGTGGACACCGATGGCCGCGGCGTAGAGGAAATCACCGAAACTGGCTTGGTGGTGAACGGCCAGCATTATGAGGTCGATTGCATTGTTTACGCCTCCGGCTTTGATTTCGGCGCCAGTTTTCAATTGAAATCAGGCTTCGACGTCAAGGGACGCGATGGCCAATTTCTATCTGAATATTGGGATAACGGTTTGCGCACGTTGCACGGGCTGCAAACGCACAACTTTCCAAATGCCTTTACGGTTCAAATGTTTCAAGCTGCGAACTTGGCCTCAAACATTCCGCACAACATTGTGGATCATGCCAAGACCATCGCGCAAATCGTTGCTCATGCCGAAGCCCGCGGCTTTGCGGAAGTCGAGCCGGCGCTGGAAGCCGAGCAGGCTTGGGTTGACCTCGTTCTGACTGGCACTGGATCTTTGATCACCTCGCCGGATTGCACGCCTGGCTTCTGGAACAACGAGGGTCAAGGTTGGGACCAAAAGTTTCGTCAGATTCAGGGCCATCCCGGAGGGCCGAAAGCGTTCTTCGACCACATGAACCAATGGCGCGCGGCTGGCGATTTCAAAGGCTTGCACTTCGCAAAGTAAGTGCGCCTTAGAGCGCAGCAGGAGGATAGCATGACGAAAGTATTGGGCGCGCTGATTATTGCCATCGGCGTGATGCTGACTTTAATCGGGCTTGCCGGCATGTTTCGACCCGAACGCGTCGCGGAAGCATTGGGCTTCGCCCTTGTTAACAGCGAGGCAACGGGCCAATTTCGCCCGATTTTTGGCGGGCACCACTTGGCGATGGGCGCGGTTTGCATCTATGCCGTCGTGCGCCAGAAGCTCCAGTTGCTCCTGCCTATCGGCTTGATTGAGGTCTTTATTCTTGTTGGGCGAGGCGTGGCCGGATTGAACGGTGAGCTTGGTTCCGCTGCCATCCCGCCAACGATCATCGAGATTTTCGTGGCACCGCTTTTAATCGCCGTCTCCTTGCGTGCGTCAAATCGATGAGAGCACCACGTCCTAGCCCGGCATTCCTCGGCAGATAGTTTTGAAAGGAGCGAGTATGCTAAAGCGTCTAATCCTTGGCGTTTCGACCGTTGCAGTTCTTTTGGCCGGTGCCAGTTGGATATTTCGTAAGGAGATCATTCTCTTTGCGGTAACAAGCACGGGACGAATGGAAGTTGCTCCGAACCGGCCGATCGAGTGGATGCCCGGTCCCGCCACCTCTATAGTGCCGGCGCAGGGACGCCCGCCAAACATTATCTTCATTCTTGCTGACGACCTTGGCATCAATGATATCAGCACATTCGGCGGCGGTGTTGCGGGAGCGCGTGTGCCCACGCCGAACATCGACCGGCTTGCAGCGCAAGGGGCCGTCTTTACCAACGCTTATTCCGGCACAGCCACCTGTGCGCCATCCCGCGCGATGTTAATGACGGGCCGCTATCCGACGCGGACGGGCTTTGAATTCACCCCAACGCCCAACGGCATGGGCAGAGTCGTTTCCATGTTCGCTGAAGATTTGCGCGGCAAATCCGCAATGCCGCCGATGACTTGGAATGAAGCAGCCGATGGCGACGGTCCTGCGTTCAATGAGAAGGGGCTACCAGGTGAAGAAGTCACAATCGCCGAGATACTCAAGACCAGAGGCTACCATAATGTCCACATCGGTAAATGGCACCTTGGCGGCGCAGCGCCGTTCCGCGCAGTCTCGCAGGGTTTCGATGAGAGCCTCTTGTTGGCGAACGGGCTGCATCTGCCTGAGAGTCATCCAAATGTCGTTAACGCCAAGCTTCCATTCGATCCGCTCGACAAATTCTTTTGGGCGCGGATGCAGTTTGCAGCGGACTACGACCGCGCCGGGGTTGCGCCTGTTGACGAGCCCTTTGCGCCAGGCGGTTACCTTGCGGACTACTGGACCGATGAAGCGGTAAGGGTCATCGAGGCAAATCGAAACAGGCCGTTCTTCCTCTATTTGGCCCACTGGGGTGTTCACTCACCTTTGCAAGCAACAAAGGAGGACTATGATGCAGTCGGTAACATCCAGCCACATCGGTTGCGGGTTTATGCGGCGATGGTTCGTTCGATCGACCGCAGCGTCGGGCGCATCCTAGATAAGCTCGAGAAAGAAGGGCTTGCGGAGAATACAATCGTTGTCTTCTCTTCCGACAATGGCGGCGCTGGATATCTCGGGCTTCCGGAAGTGAACGCGCCCTATCGCGGTTGGAAAATCACTCTGTTCGAAGGCGGCATCCGCGTTCCAATGTTCATCAAGTGGCCTGCCCGGATTGCACCCGGCACCGTGATCAAAGCGCCCGCCGCGCATATTGACGTCATGCCGACGTTCGCAGCAGCAGCAGGTGCCACCCTCCCTAAAGGTGTCGCCATCGACGGTCAGAATCTTTTGCCAGCGGCGATGGGCAAAGGCGCGATTACCCGTCCAGACGATGCAATCTTCTGGTCAAGCGGCTTCTACAAGGTCGTCCGATCCGGCGGCTGGAAGTTGCAGATCAATGAGCGCCAAAACCGAAGCTGGCTCTTTAATCTCGCTGACGATCCGACGGAGCGCAACGACTTAGCGAGAAGCCGACCAGAGAAACTGGCCGAGTTGCAAGCGCTGATCGACAAGCATTGGGCTGATGCACGCCCACCGCTCTATCCTTCCACTACGGAAAGCCCGACCTGCATCGACCGCACGTTAGCTGACTTGCCATGTCCAGAGAATAGTTATGTGATTTGGCCGAACTGACGGCTGCTAGAGCATGTTGCCGCGAAAGTAGTTACTCGGTGCGTTATCCAATTTGCTCAAAAAGGTGTAAAGCCATGCACCCCGAGTTAATGGGGATAGAAACTGGTCTAAAACACTCTCGGTTTCTTTAGATCAAACGGCCGCTGAGACTACTTAATCACTGGTGCATCGGTCGGCTTCGTCGGGGCAAGCAGATTCATAAATCTCTGGGTTATGATTGCATCTTTCTGGAGACCGCTTCCCACTCTTCAAAACGCCACCATGCTGGGTACGCTCAGTCAATGCTGAGGTGACGGGTCGAGAAATAGCTGTCCTCGTCCAGCCGTGTCGTCGGTTGGACCCGCTGATCCAGCGTGGCACCCGCTTAGGGCTTTCGCAACGTCGAATGTCGATCGCAGCTTTCTAGCGGAAAGCACGCGAATAATGCACCTCGCGGCCATCCGCTGGCAAGGAAATAAGCATGCCGTCTTCGCCAATAGTAATCGGCCCGGTGAACTTGTCTCTCGAATTACCGAGCCATAGCGCGTGGAGAACGCGCGCGGTTAGAGGCGGAATCATATGATAATATACAAGTTCCTTGGCCCCTGCCTCAGAGGCGGCGCGTGCGGCGTCCTCAGGTGAAGCATGGTAGCTTGGAATATCCCTAAAGACTTTGGCCGTTCGTGACTGCCCTCGCGCTTCAAGCGCCGCCGCCATCTTCGCCACCATTTCGGGATCGAGCGCTTCGTGCAGCATGACGTCAACACCCTTCGAGCCCTCGACAAATGAGGGGCTGTAGATTGTGTCGCCGCTGATGGAGATAGAGCGACCTTTGTAGTCTACGCGAAAACCATAGGCGGGCTCGACAGGTGCATGGTCGACTAGAATGGCCGTGATGCGCACGCCCTCTTTCTCGTAAACCGTCAGTGCCTTCTGGTTACTGCCGCCTTGCAGAGCGATTTCGACAGGGGTGGCGCCGTGGCCAGCTGGGTTGACGACTGTCTCGCCATGGTGGGCGATCCTCAGGCCACGGTCAACCTGATAGGCCGCGACGAATCCGTTCACCACTGATTTCGTTCCAGGCGGTCCCAACACTGGCAAAGGCAGACTTCGCCCCCCAGACACCCATGCCTGAAGCAGGAGTTCGCCAAGCCCGTCGATGTGGTCGGAATGAAGGTGGGTGAGATAAGCGCTTTGTAGCTTTTCCATGGGAAAGCCCATGCGCATCAAGTTTCGGATGGAGCCGGACCCTGTGTCAAATACGAATGCCTTCTGCCCTGCGACAATGCCAATACACGGCCCGGCGCTTTCGGAAGGCAAGGGCGAACCCACGCCACAGAGATAGACATGCAAGCCGTCCGACAGGTTTGCGGTCGGGTCTTGGCCCAGTGTCCGAGCGACCCCGCGGTCAAAGATGTATGCGGTGATTTGGCGTTGAAAAAGGTAGAATCCGCCAAAAGCGATAGCACCGATAGCTGCGAGCCCGATGCAAATCAGAATCAACCGTTTCATGCGCCCTCGCTTGCTCCCTTGAAAATTGGAAGAATAATGTCTGCAGCCATATTCCAGAATGAGAGCTGCTCAAATGCCCTTTTAATGTGTTCCATTAGTATAGGCAAGACTGTCGTGTTTCTAAGGTCCGATTTAAAAAGCCCAAATTGCACTGCTAGCCATTGTTGGGCTAATTTGGCCGGCTGTGATTGATGTTTATCACGGCTAAGTATCTCACGCTTTATAGCTGCAAAATTTGACTTTCTGATCCTGATCACGCATATATGCTGCAAATTGGAGGCGTCCCAATGTTGCAGCTTGCAGACATTGCCGAAGAAATTCGTGCCGCGAGGAAGGTAAGGAAGCTCACGCAGGCCGCCCTTGCGGCGCGCGCAGGCATTAGTCGCGCGCAAATCGAGCGGCTAGAAAACGATAAGCTTGGTGATATGGGGATTGTTCTCATCTTGCGTGTCCTGAGGGTCCTCGACCTTGATCTTACGCTTCAAGCTTTCAACCATGGTCGCCCGACCCTTGACGATCTCGTAAAGGATAATGGCGGATGATCCAGGTTTGGACCGAGAGCGGTGATGGCCATCAAGCCACTGGTGTGTTGGATCGTAATGGCGCAAGCGGGTCGACGTTTGCCTATACACCGCCACTTGATCATACCCGATCAGTTTCCTTGACCATGCCCAGTCGGCTACCATCTTGGAGTTGGCCTGTTGGCCTTGCTCCTATCTTCGAGATGAATTTACCCGAAGGTGCTCTCCGGGACCGACTGCAGCGCCAGTTTGGCAAGGCAACAGGCAGGTTTGATGACTTGGACCTCTTGTCGATCACAGGGCGCACACAATTGGGGCGACTGCGCTATTCGCCATTCGGCGAGGGGCTTGATCAGGCGGTTCCGTTTCAATCGGTTGACGAGATACTTCGGGCGCGCCGGCAGGATGGCCTCTTTGACTATCTCATGGAGCGATATGCCGCCCAATCGGGAATTGCTGGCGTTCAGCCAAAGGTTCTAATTCGGGATCCAGAAAAGCTTTCAGATGCGCAAGCCCGCGAGTCCATCAGCCTTCAGTCGACCACCCATATTGTTAAACTGTGGAACAAAGGCGAGTTCCCCCAGCTTGCAGCAAACGAATTCTTTTGCCTGACCGCAGCCCGGAATTTGGGTCTCAAAGTTCCTGTCTTTGAGCTGTCCGACGATGGTCAAGCCTTGATCATCGAACGTTTCGATCTGTCGGGCGATCATTGGTTTGGATTTGAGGACTTCTGTGTGTTGAACGGGAAAGGGGCCATCCGCAAGTATGATGGCAGTATTGAGACCAGCCTTTTCAAGCGCTTGAGCCAGTTTGTAGATCCCGAGTTCGCTCTCGAAGACAGTCGGGCGCTTTTCAAATTGATTGTGCTCAATTGCGCGATCGGAAATGGCGATGCCCATTTGAGAAACTTCGGGCTACTCTATGACAGCCTTGCACACAGTCCGCGTTTATCGCCGGTCTATGATCTCGTAACGACAACGGCCTATCTACCCATGGATCAAATGGCGCTTACATTGGATGGGTCAACGCGCTGGCCCACAATTCAGAAACTTAAAGAGTTAGGGCAAAGGCGTGCGGGTCTGACGGCCAAGCAAGCTACCGAGCAAATTGAGGCGACGGCCGCGGCATTGCTGGACCTGCGGGCTGAGCTCACGACATGGTTTAGGGCGTCAGCCAATCCAGAGATTGGCGCGGCGATGGTCGCGCGCTGGGAAGCTTGGGCGCAGTCTTAATCCAAATGCGAGGTCCTCGCCCGCGTGCAAGTCAACGGTAAATTACCTGGCTGATTCCTGCCTTGCGACCGATCTCAGCGACGGGCGTTCCTTTCTTGCCTTGCCTCCCGGCAAACGCTTTCTGGGCGTCCGTGAACTTCGATGCTTTCATACCAAACCTCCTCGTCCAGCCAAGGAAAATTACGGCAAAAAACTCTAATTCCAAATGGTCCAAATTTTAGGTGGCAGAGCAAAGCAGTAATGCACTCCTTCCACTAACGGAATTTCGTCCCATTAAAATCCATCGTGATTCTTATCCGAACCTAAACGGAAAATACTAAAATCAAAGCCAGCATGGTATCGCATCAAAGTCTATTGCCTTAGGCGCAACGGTACATTGGCACCGCCGGCTTGATTACCAACCCCAATAGGAACTGGGACGGGGGAACCTTCATAGTCGGTATTAATGACCAGACGCGCGTTTTGAGATAGCGCGATGTATTTTGCAACAATCACACTCCATTGAGAGCCTTCTGCCACACTCCCAGGCGCACTGACTTGAAGCGTCCCCCAAGGCAGATAAATTGTTCCCAACAACTTATCAGCATTGCTGGAGGAAATGATGAATTTGTTACCGTTGTTACGACTCGCTACAATCACAAAGCCTGCCCAATCCCCCGAACGGCGCCCAGACAACGAAACGCTGCTATTGTCTGCAGCTTTAAGTGAAAATGAAAAAGCAAAAAACAGCACCACGTCATCACCTTCCAAGCGTCCATTTCCTAGCACGTCCAGGCGCTTGCAAAAATAATGGTCACCGGGCAGTAGTTTGAGTACCGCATTGCCCGTTATGGTGTAATATGTCCCGTGCGTACCCGGTGGTAGGGTAATCGTTCCCTCTGAATAGGTTTGCGCCCCACCATTTGGAACATTTGCACAGTTCGTGGGCCAGTTCATTGGTTTATCTTTGAAGGGATCAACCATCTTCAGGGCACCGCTATTTGCGGCGGGGGTGAAGCCTGAGCCCGAGGCGACGCCCGTGGCGCGCGGGGTGCCAGCGACAACAGTTGCATTGTCGGTCAATTCAAAATTGCTATTGGAGTGAACGAGGCAATTCTTAGCAAGGACACCACTATTAATAGCTGCGGTAATGGCCTTTTTGCCCACCGCGTCTTCAACGCCAATAATACACAAAGGCTGAACCTGCAGGGACTCGGCGATTGATTTTACTTCAATACGAAAGCCACCCGGCGGAACTAAATCTCCGAAAAACGAGGGGCGAACTGCCAGACCATCAACTGTATAGGAGCCATCACTGCCTTGGCTTGCGTTAAACGAAACCGTTGCACGGTTTGCGAATTCGCCAACTTGCGCCATCGCAAAGCGCTCAACATCCTCCGTCGATTGCCGCGCGCTTGCACCAACCAAGGTGAGATTCTGAGCCCCGGAAAGGGCCGCAGCGTCCGCGGCCGATTGCATCAAAGCACGTTCAGAGCTCAGCGACACAAGCTCGCTCGTCATGGCAACAATCATCGCCAGCGGCACGATCGCAATGCCAGCCATTACGGTAATGTTGCCCGACTGGGGCCGGGGTTTCTTCAAAGTTTGTGATAGCAAACGCGGAAACATTCGACACACCCAACGCATCAATTCTGCGCGTGAGATGTCACTTTAGCAAAGTCTCATTTCATATTGATTAATTCAAAGGCGCGTGGCGCTCACTTAGCACATTGGCCCCTGAACGCTTGCTGGCTTTGCGTCGTGTGGCAACAATTGAAAGTATTGGCTCGTCAACCCGAATTGAAGGTAGCAAGCTGACAGATGCTGAAATCGAGACATTACTGGCTAACCTTGAAATAGGCAGCTTCGAAACACGAGACGCTCAAGAGGTGGCTGGTTACGCAGATGTGATGGAAACCATCTTCGCAGCATGGGACGACATTGACCTGACCGAAAACCACATACGCCAATTACATCGAGATCTACTGCACCATAGCACCAAAGATGAAATACACCGCGGCTCCTGGAAAACGAGCAGCAATTCCGTTGCTGCTTTTGACGGGGAGGGGCTTCAAGTATCAATCACCCCAAAGACATGAGACTGGTGCCGCGACCATTCGATCATCAAATTGCTTCACCTCCTTACCAGTGTACAACACAATCCCCTGCACGAATGCCGGGCCAAGTGTGTCACGCAATGTGCGCATGGTTTTGAACCAATCGTAATTAACCGTCGCATTGGCTTTGACTTCGATTGCAACGATCTTGCGGTCCCAGGTCTCAAGGATGAAATCGACTTCTTCGCCAGCCAACGAGCGCAAGTGATAGATGCTTGGCGGGTCGCTGTGAAAGGATGCAAGCCTTAACAATTCTGCGAATACAAAAGTCTCAAGCAACGGGCCAAAAACAGCGCGCTGTTCGATGGACCCCGGGCTATATCGACATAAAGCGGCAACAAGGCCGGAGTCCAAAAAGTGAATTTTGGGGGTTTTTGCAAGTCGCGAAATCTCGTTGCGCGACCAAGGCTGAACGCGGGCAACGATGTAAAGCGCTTCTAAAGCCGCGATATAACGATCAATCGTTGCGCGAGCGAGCTGCAGTGTTTTTGATAGATCGCTTATATTAAGGGTACCAGAGGTTCGAAGTGCCAATTGAGCAATCAGATTTGGTAATAGGTCACCTCGGTCAAAATCAGCGATATCTGCGATGTCATGCTGTGCGGTTAGTGCACCATAGGCTTCAAACCATTGCCGGCGGCTTCCGACGGGTAAAGAAGTCGCTTCAGGAAAACCGCCCGTCGCGACAATCTGCTCGATTGGGCGATCATCCGCTGGAGACTTAGGCACTTGATTGGCGAAAACCGCGTCAAAAAAGCCCGATGACTTGCCTGTTAGCTCGACTTGGGCAAGGGGCAAAAGGGTTTTGCGTGCCATGCGCCCAGTTAGTGCATCTTGAACTGTTGATAGTGCCGTTAAGTCTGCTGACCCGGTAATAAGGAACTGACCAGGGCGCGTATTGAGATCAACAACGGCTTTCATGGGCAATATGAGTTGGGGTGCTCTTTGAATTTCATCGATCACCAACCTGCGTTCGCCCACATCCAAAAAACCAACAGGATCAGAGCGCGCAAACGACAAAAGATCAGGCTCATCCAGCGACCGATAAACCGCCCCCTCGCCAGCTATCTGTCGCGCTAATGTGGACTTGCCTGACTGGCGCGGTCCAGTCATGGCAACAATCCGCATGAAAGTTAGGGCGTCGACTATTCCAGAGGCAGCTTGGCGTGTAAACATTGTCAACGTGATAGCTGAAAATTGCCAGTCAATCAACTTAATATTGTCATCGAAGAGGCGCCAAAATAGTGTTGTGTCAGGTCCGCAATCGGCAATAGCTGGCCGAAGATAAGCGCGCGGCATGACACGCCTTGACGGCTCAGACGACCGTTGCCGCGATCGCGGGTTTCCAGTTCCATGGCAGGAGTTCATGGAGGCGTTTGTTGGGATGATCGTCAATGCGGGGGAGGGTGAGCCGTGTACGGCGAACGGCGAACCAGGCTTCTTGGTTAGTGGCGTTGAGCTTGGCGGTTCATAATCTGGCGATACGTCCATTTTGCTGGCCGATTACGGCTGGTCTGCTTGGGGGGTGAAGCTCTATGTCGCGGCTAACATGTCTGCTCAAATCGCAGATTGGGCGAAGTCGGTTTCGCATTTGCTTCTATAAATAAATCTTGCGCGATATTGCGCAATCGAGAAAATCGCGCAATATCGCGCAATGAATACCAATTATCGCGCAAGCCCCGAAGATAACCTCTTATCCGCCTTGTTTCGAAACATTGAACCCGTTGGCTTGGCGCAACTGAAGCTAAGCGAGCACGGCATTGCCGACATTCCCCAGCGCACGCTGCAATACACCATGAAAAAGCTGGTGAGTTCAGGGCAAGTTATCCAAACAGGTGCTGGACCCTCTGTGCGCTATCAATTGGCAAAGCAAGCGGCACTTAACCCAGAGACAATTCGACTTAGCGACGTGTCAGCTGAGATCATCGACTTGGTATCAAGGCCACAGGCAAACCGCACGCCAGTTGGTTATGATCATGGCTTTCTGAACTCATATCAGCCAAACGAGACGGGGTATCTGACCAGTCAAGAGCGGCTGACGCTAGCGGGCATTGGGCGTCCGGCGATGGTGAGCGCCGAAGCTGGCACTTACGCAAGGCAGATATTGGGTCGATTGTTGATCGACCTTGCTTGGAACTCCAGCCGCTTGGAAGGCAGCACCTATTCGCTGTTGGATACGCAACGTCTTATCGAATTTGGACGCTTTGCCGATGGTCACACAGCCTTAGAAGCGCAAATGATCCTCAATCATAAGGATGCGATTGAGTTTCTTGTTGAGGGCGCAGCAGAGTCCAGTTTCAATCGAA